>WNFI01121612.1_pt1 | contig 36166 bp, 35 predicted proteins | sample 5400471 | NCBI WGS metagenome assembly WNFI01 (sample SAMN13153348, study PRJNA577476) | soil metagenome | isolation source: 100 cm saprolite on Douglas fir-dominated hillslope | place: USA:California | collected 2013-09-17 | reverse complement strand
ATCGGCTTCATATTACCATTCATGAGACGCGACATTTTTCAAGCTATTGCAGACCCCACCCGACGAGCGATCCTCGTTCTGGTTGCCGTTCAGGCAATGACTCCCAACGCCATTGCGGAGCACTTCGATATCACCCGCCAGTCGATATCCAGACATTTGCGCATTTTGTCCGAATGCGACCTCCTGGCCCAAAAGCAAGAAGGCAGGGAAATCTTCTACGAACTAAAAATCGATAAAATGAAAGAGATCGATACCTGGCTCGACCAGTTCCGGAAGATCATGCAAGAAAGTTTCAAACGACTCGATGAAGTATTGTACACCATAAAAAATAAGAAAAAATGAACTTGCTATTTGATTTTACCGTTGACAAAGCAGCGAAAACGGTATTCATAACGAGAGAATTTGATGCTGACCTATCGCTGGTATGGGATGCATTTACCAAAGCAGAAATCCTTGACCAATGGGTAGCACCTAAACCTTGGATATCAAAAACAAAATTTATGGACTTCAAGGTTGGTGGACGAAGATTTTATGCGATGGTAAGCCCCGAAGGACAAGAGCGTTGGGCAATTCAGAAATACACTTCCATTAGCCCAAAAACCAATTTCAAAATGTTTAATGCTTTTGCAGACAAAGATGAAAACCCTGAATTGCCGGGTTCTGATTGGGATTACACTTTTAGCGAACAGAACGAAAAGACAACAGTGCGTATTACTATTTATAATGAATCTCTTGCCCGTATGGAGAAGATGATTGAAATGGGCTTCACAGAAGGATTTAAGATGTCAATGAACAATTTGGAAAATCTGTTGGCGAGTTTATCGCAAAAATGATTTTCGTTTTCAAAACGGCAGTCAAACAAATAAAAAGGTAACGAATTTAACAACCTAAAAAATAAAAATTATGGCACTAATCAATCCTCACATTAACTTCAACGGAAATGCCGAAGAAGCATTTACCTTTTACAAATCAGTATTTGGCGGAGAGTTTGCAAAGATTATTCGTTTCAAAGACCTTGCAAGTCCTGAATTCCGGGTTTCGGAAAAAGAAGAAAATAAAATTATGCATATTGCTTTGCCCATCGGTAAAAGTAATATGTTGATGGCAAATGATGTTCCGGAAATTATGGGAAAAACAAACGAAAACGAGAACAGAAGTAAAATTGCAATAAGTGCAGAAAGTAAAGAAGAAGCAGACAAATTATTTAATGGGCTTTCAGTGGGAGGACAAATAGAAGGGCCTATTGGTGATAGTCCTTGGGGTTCATATTTTGGTTGTTTTAGAGACAAATACGGTATTGAATGGATTGTGGAATTTGACCCAAAATATAAAGGATAATTGTAACTGGAGAAAAGGGAGCTTAAAGCCAAGCCGGGGAAACCAATCGTAGCAATTGGCGGCGCGGGATTTATGCAGAACCTCATAGCAACGGGTCTCATCGATGAATATACCCTGGCTATCCATCCAGTCGCATTGGGCTCGGGGCGGCCAATCTTCACGGATCTTGCAATGCCTCTTTACCTGAAGTTGGCGGATGTAAGGGCTTTCCCGGGAGGAGCTATCGCAAACCGACAGAGCTATTCTATAATTTTCTTATCCTGATTTTTTGGGTTGTAATGGTAGCGAAAAAAGGTCGCTCCAATGTTTGCGTTTTCAATAAGTTAACAACCGTTTGGGCTATATCCTGAAATTCATGAAATGAGTAACGCAAGAATAAAACGCTCAGGTCCTTTACATGATGAGCGAAAACCCACTCGCCAAAATCCTTATCTTCTGTCAATAGTAAATAGCCAAATTGTAATGCGAGCTGAATTACATTCTCATCCTTAATTCCGCTGGCAGTTTCTCCCACAGAAATGACCTCGAAGCCGGCTTCGCGTAAAGTCTCAATGATAAAGCCATGAACATTTTCATCAGCTAATATCATGCAGCTGCTATTATCGTTTCATTAGATATGACATCCGAAGCATAGGCTAAGACAGCGCTGATAGAAGTATGTGTAAGACTTGGATAGGCTACAATTAAATCTTCAGGAGAAGCCCCTTCGGATAGTTTTTTCAACACCAAACCTACAGTAATTCTCGTGCCCTTTACCACGGGTTTGCCCAACATTACATCGGAGTGGGATTCTATATAGTCTTTGTAATCCATACATCATTATTTGAACTCAAATTTACAAAATTAAAACAGTACGGTTTGACAAAAATCATTTGTCTAACAAACAATAGAATATACTTCAAGTATTTGATTCGCAATAGTTTGCATTGCCACCAAGAATATTACCTTTACGATTTTTTGAAAAATATATTTACTTTTGCAATGTTATTCCCGGTTTGCCGCTGCTCTGCATGCATCCGGGTTTTTTTATGCCCCTACCGCAGCGCCCATCTCCCCTCTCTTCTCCCAAATCTCCTGAATCTTCTTCCCTGCCTCTTCCGGCGTAATCCGTATATACTTATAAAAATCCTTCAGGCTCTTATGCCCGCTGATCTTCATAATCAACTCCGGCGGGGTGCCTGCCAGGAATTCATTCGTGCAAAATGAACGCCGGCAGGTGTGGGTAGTGATCCAGGCATACTTGGGCTTGGTCACTTCTATGTCTCTGTTGCCCTTCTTATAGGAGGTCTTGATGGGAACGGTAATACCAGCCAGTCGGCCGACTTGCTTTATGTGCCGGTTTAATTCCGGGTTGGTCACCCTCGGTACTTTACTCTTAAATCGGTTGATCAATATTTCAGCGGCCTCGGGACGCAGGGGAATGACGACCCAGTGATCGGACTTGCCCTGCTTCTTATACAACATGCCCTCGCGGATATCCTCCGGCTTGATATTGCTGAAATCGGAAAACCGTAGGCCGGTGAAACTTCCTAATACGAATAGATCCCGGAAGCGCTTTAGATGGGGATGCTCCGACAAATCCAAATTATACATGGTGCGGATCTCCTGCACCGTCAGGTAGATAGCATCCGTCTCTTCATCCAATATCTTAAAATCGCTGAGGTCGATGGGAGAATTATCTTTCGGCGCATCCGGTCGCGGACAAAAATGCGGAGCTGTTTGATGCAACTCCCCATCGAACTCAGTTTAAGTCCCCGAACCACCGTCTTCTTCCTCATCTGCACATAGTCATAGGTCAGGAAACTAACAAAGGCCTCATAGAAGTTGAAATCAAAACAGGCAAAGGTGATCTTCTTCTTCCGGAACTTCTGAAAAGCCAGGAGCCGGTTTTTCAGGATCTTATACACCTTCAGCATCGCCGGACTGACCTTCCTGGACTTGGTTTTAATATAATCATCCAGCTGAACGAAAAGGTCCAGGTCTTCCGGCATTAACCGGGACGACCTTGGAATGGTCATCTTCTTCACCTTCTCTGGCAAGGTGGCAAGATCGAAATCAGGCTTGAATAACTGCTTCAGGAAATCCACCGGATCCTCTACTTGCTGTTGAAGAGAAAAAGAAACGATGTCCTCCGCGACCCGGAGCATTTGCTGCAACTGGCGATTCATCTGATCCGCCTTCCCGAATTCAGCCGGCAGATCGGAAGAGATCCGCATGAGCTTTTTATTCCAATAGCGAGGCGGAACGGAGAGGCCGATGAACAATAAAGTACGTTTGTCGGAGGAGTAACAATATTGAATAGAAATTACGCAGGTTCCGTCACGCCGGGGTCGGCGATCACAGATTGGTTTGATAGGCAAAAACATGATTTTGTCGATTTTTTTGTCGATCTAAATAATGTTTACCTGAATAAAGGTACGAGTAAGAAATTTCGAGCCCTTGTTATAAAATACTGAAAATCAGCACCTGTAGAGTTAGTCCGTGTAAGACGGAAAAAGGATCGCGGTCGGCGATCCTTGATTTTGGTGGTCCCGACAGGAATCGAACCTGTATCTAAAGTTTAGGAAACTTCTATTCTATCCATTGAACTACGGGACCTCTAGTTTGGGGCGCAAAAATAATACATTCCTGCCTTTTTACGCCATTAAATACCTGCTAATAATATAATTTGTGCCGCCCGGCCGCTGCTACCAGCGATTTCTGTTTTTTAGCTGTTCCCAATTGCGTACTTTGGTTGCTGAAAATATTCATTATGAACCGATTGATCTCGCCCGGCCTGATACGCCGTTATCTTATCGTCTTGGCCGCCCCCCTCCTGGTAGCCCTTTCCGTCCGCTCCCAAAGCATCCACCTCAGCCATACCACCATATTTGTGGTGGACCTGGAGAAAAGCGCCAGTTTCTACGAGAATGTCCTGCAACTGAAGAAAATAGCCGAGCCCTTCCATGACGGCAAACATGTCTGGTTCCAGGTCGCCGAACATAGCCAGCTACATGTGGTCTCGGGCGCCAAAGAGGATATCCCCCATGACATTAACATCCATCTGGCCTTTAGCGTTCCTGTCATCGAGCCTTTTCTGAAGCACCTGGACCAGGCCCATGTCAAATATGGCAACTGGGCCCAGAACAGCACCACCCCCCAGATCAGGCCTGACAAGGTCAAACAGGTTTACCTGCAGGATCCGGACGGCTACTGGATCGAGATCAACGACGACACCTACTGATCCGGGAAATCCAGGGGTCCGGGAACCTGATCAAAGCCTGTCCGGCCACGGAACTGCCTGGCGGCGCTGCCGGATAGCTAGTCTCGCCGGGGAGAGGAGGCGGGCCCTTCTACAAATCTGCACCGGTAATTCAGCACATAGACCTATATTTGCAATCCATATTTTAGGCAGACCCCGGTCTGCCGGCATGGACAAACAAAAGCAGGACTATGAAGTTTTATAATATCGTCATCAAATACCGTCTCTATATAGCCATCGGTTTACTGGCCCTCGGCATTATCGTGAACGTATACTCAGGTTTCTGGCCTGCCTTTTTGCCCTACCTGATCGCCGTCATCCTGCTGTTCGGCTATTTCTTCTTCGGCCCCTTGCGCCTTATCCAGGAACATATGGAGAGCGGCGACCTGGAAGCTGCCGAAAAAGTGCTGGCCTCCGTCAAATACCCCAACCTGCTATACAAGCCCATTCGTTCCGTCTTCTATACCCTGAAAGGCAATATCGCCATGATGAAACAGGATTTCGACGGAGCTGAAAAGAATATGAAAAAGGGCCTGGACCTGGGAATGCCTATGAAAGAGGCAGAAGGCGCCAGCCTGCTGCAAATGGGAATGCTGTCCATGCAGAAGAACGATATCCGCCAAGCAGAAAGCTATATCCGCCAGGCTCTCCGTAAAGGGCTTCCCGATAAGGAAAATCAGGCAGCAGCCTTCCTCCAGCTCTGCTCCATTATGATGACTAAAAGGGAATTCCGCGCTGCCAAGGATTTCTTCCGGAAAGCCAAAGCACTAAAGCCTACCACCCCGCAGATCATCGACCAGATCAAACAAATCGAAAAATATATTTCCCGTATCCCGGGTTAGGGTTTAAAGATCTCTTATTCTTTGGTGCAGAACTGGCCAACGCTATCGTTGGCTTAAACGCTCCGTTACAGGGTGGGGGGTATAGTCTTGCCGGGAGAAGCAAAACCGTTCTTAATTGCCGAGGGATTTGTCGCTGGTAATAACACAACTGACCATCCGGCGCAGGGTCCGTAAAGACAAACTATTCTTTTCCAGGAAATCAAAATTGCCGTATCGCAAAAAGATCTCTTTCGTATTCAATCCTTTCTGACTGGAGAACAGGATCACATAGACCTGAGGGTTGATGTCCCTTACCTGTTGCAGGGTATCCAGACCATTCATCTGACCATCCAGGTTATAATCCAGTACGATAACGGAAGGCTGCTTATCCAGCTCACTTACACAGGCTTCTCCTGTCGTATAAAAATGAATGTTCCGGCTAATAGATTCAAGCTCTTTAGCGATAAGGTTTTGATAGATCAAGTTATCCTCGACCACAAAAATGACGGGCTGTTCAGTAAATTCCATAGTGTGTGCTAGTAGTGCAACACTAAGCCCGGAAAATGGTGCCAGAAATGAAATCGATTTAATTGTCTGACTATCAACAATTAAAGGGCGGTTCTGGCAGAGGCCCACTCCCTGTTTGGGAATTCGGCCCTTTAATTTGGGAATAAAATGTGCCGAAGATCCGGGCTATTTTATGATCTCCTCGCGCAATTGTTCGATGCATTCGTTGATTACAGCAGATATTTTTGCCACTAACCCGGGTATCTCTTCCAAAGCTTGTTTCTGCTTGGCATTGGCCTCTACCGCCCGGATCTCCTGCCGGATGGATTTAATACCCATCGAGTCTACGGTAGATTTTAATTTATGGGACGTCTTACCCACCTGCTCCCAATTCTCCGATTGGGTAGCTTTGCTCAGCTCCTCTACATTTTGCGGCACCGTCTCAATAAAAAGAGCTACCATTTTTTTAATAAAACCTTCGTCTCCCCCCGATACGGATTGTACCATGGAGAGGTCATATAGCCTGGTATTTACGTGTAACATGCTTGTATGGTTTTTTAAGGGTAAATCAGCGTCTGTGGTGGCAGCCGGATGTAACAGGGGGGTTCCGGCCGACACGGAACCGGCGGCCATGCTGGATGTTCCTACGGGAGAGGAATATTTCGCCAGGTTCCTGGATATCACCCGGAACAGTCTTTCTTCGTCAAAGGGCTTGGCCAGATAGTCGTTCATCCCGGCCGCCAGATATTTCTCGCTGTCCCCTTTCAGGGCGTTCGCCGTTAAAGCGATAATGGGGATCCCGGCCTTCACCGGGTCGGGTAATTTCCGGATATGCTGGGTCGCTTCTATACCATCCATCTCGGGCATCTGCACATCCATGAGAATGCAATCGAACGACTCCCGCTTCAGCACATCCAGGGCTTCCTTACCATTTCCTGCGATAACGACTTCAAAATCCCAGGATTCCAATATATGTTTGGCAAGATATTGATTGAGTTCAACATCTTCTGCCACCAGCACCTTCTTACGTCCCAGGCTCTTATAATCTATTTCCTGATTGGTTTCATTTTCCTGCATAGCTTCAATACTTAAGTGATATGGGATCCGGATAGTAAAGGCCGACCCCTTGCCTTCCTCACTCCGGACCAGTAATTCCCCATCCTGCATTTCGATCATATTTTTACAGATGGTCAGCCCCAGCCCTGTTCCCCCATATTTCCGGGAAGTCGCGGCATCGGCCTGCTCAAAAGGCTCAAAAATCATCCGGATCCTGTCCTTGCTGATACCAATCCCGGTATCGCTGATCGTTACCTCTATGACCACCCAATCCCCATTTCGTTCGGAGACCCTTGTTGCTATTGTAATATGCCCTGCGTTCGTGAATTTCAACGCATTGCTCAAAATATTATTCAATACCTGGCTCAGGCGATACGGATCCCCTTTCACCACCATGTCCGCCGGAATGGAATTCTGGAAGACCAACCCTAACTCCTTCTCTTCTGCCTTATAGATAAACGACTGAATCGTCGTTGCTATTTTGTCCACGAGCTTAAAAGCGATCTTTTCGAGCTGTAATTTGCCGGCTATGATCTTTTCCAGGTCCAATATATCGTTGACGATCACCAGCAGACTACTCGCCGCCTCCTGGATCAACTGCAGATAGTTCCGTTGCTGATTGTCCAGCTTTGTCTTTCGTAGCAGGCTGGCGATCCCCATGATACCGCTCATGGGAGTACGGATCTCATGGCTCATATGGGCCAGGAAAGATTCCTTGGCCCTGGCGCCCTCATCCGTCACTTCCTTGGCAAAACGAAGTTCCTTCTCCATCTTGATCCTCTCCGTAATATCCTGGGAGAATCCTATTACATAGGGTTCCAGCCCCGGCTCCTCCATCCGGTAATTCTTGTACAAAAGGTAGATCTTATCCTTGTTTTTACTGAGCGCACAGAATACCCCGCTCGCCGCATTCGCATTACTTCGGATGGCATCTATATACTCTTCTTCAAACTTCCTTTTATGTTCATTGGGGATGAAATCCTGGATCTTCCGTCCGATCATCTCTTCCTCCGTATACCCCAGCACCCGGCTGACTTCCGGATTGATTGACAGCACCCTCCCGGTCATATCGTGCGTACAGATCAGGGCCTGGCTATAATTGAACAGATCCCTGTACCTTTTTTCACTCCGGCGGATCTGCTCCTCGAATTCTTTTCTTTCCGTGATCCTTACGGCATAAATGATCACGCATTGCACTTCCCCCCTCTCATCCGGCACCGGATAGACCTGCTGAAGGATATGCTGAACGGCTCCCGTTTCATCCCTGGTCTCTTCCCTCCATTCTATCATTTGATGCGTGCGCAATACCTTTCCAAATACCTGTCTCCGGGCCCTCGCGACTCCTTCCGACCGGCCGGCATGCTGACAGAACTCCTCACTGGTCTTGCCGATCATCCACTCCCTCAGGTGCGCATCCGGTACGGCGCTCGGATTCACGTACAGGTAACGGTAATCCTTATCGGCGACAATGATCTCTGCCGGAATCTTATTCAGGATCTCTTCAAAAAATTTACTTTGCCCCTCAGCACGGCCCCGGGCAGCCCTCTCGGCTTCCAGCTGTTCCTTCAACGAGGCCAACTCTTCTGACAAGTTCATGCAGACAGTGGTTATAAGATGTTCCGGAATAGGGTTTACTTCATCTTCAATTCCCCGTTCTGGATCATGCGATAGAGAGTGGATTTGCCAACATCCAGTTTCTTCGCCACGAGCAGAACGTCCTTTTCGTATTTGTCCAGATAATGCTGCAGGATTTGTATTTCGAATTCTTTAAGGGTCATTTCTTTATTAAGAAGGTCCGCAATACTGGCCGTAGTGTTAAGCGTAATATGTTCGGATTGGATCAACTCTTCATCCGCCATAACGACGGCCAGCTCCACGACCGATTTCAACTCCCGCACATTCCCCGGAAATGGATATTGCAGCAGTTTCTGCTGGGCCTCCGGAGAGAGCGTCTTTTTGTCCAGTTTGTTTTCCTTACAAAAACCATCGATAAAATGCTTGCTGAGGATCAGGATATCATTCCCTCTTTCACGTAGCGGCGGTAAAAAAATCGGCAGACCGATCAACCTGTAATAAAGATCCTCCCGGAAAGTTTTATTTTTCACCTCTTCCAGCAAATTCTTATGGGTGGCCACCACGATACGTGCGTCAATCTTGGTCACCCCATTGGCGCCGATACGGGTGATCTCCTTTTCCTGCAATACCCGGAGCAGCTTTGCCTGGAGATTGATATCCAGCTCCCCGATCTCATCCAGAAAAAGAGTGCCTTTGTCCGCCTCTTCAAATTTCCCGATGCGCCGGGTAACAGCCCCCGTAAAAGCCCCTTTCTCATGTCCGAATAACTCGCTTTCGATCAGCTCCCTGGGAATAGCCGCCACGTTCACGGCTACAAAGGGCTGTTTATGCCGTTCTGAATTATAATGAATGGCCTTGGCGATCATTTCTTTTCCCGAACCCGTCTCCCCTGTCACAGACACGGTAATATTGGTCTTCGCTGCTTTTTCGATAAGAGAGAACACCTTTTGTATAGACTCGCTCTTGCCAAGGATCATTTGAGAAAAGTCGTAACGGCGGCTTACCTGGCTTTTCAGGGTCTCGACTTCCTGCTTAAGATTGCTGATCTCCCGTAAATGCAGAATGCTGTTCCAGAGACGATCCTTGGTGTCATCATCTTTTACAATGTAATCGAAAGCCCCGTTCTTCAATAAATTGATAGCCGTTGCAACGTCTTCCTGGCCGGAGATCACGATAACCCGAATATCCGGGTTATGTTCTTTTATCTTCTTCAGGACCTCTGTCCCATCACAATCCGGCAAGGAGTAATCCAGGGTCACCACATCGGGATTTTCATGAAGCGCGGCGAAAAAATCGCGGGGAGATTCGAATCGTTTGACTTCGTATTCCGGGTTGAGCGAGAGATAATGTTGCAGCATGGAGCCATACCAAACATCATCTTCGACGATAAAGACTTTAAAGGAATGATGGTTTTTCATAATTACGTTTATATAGGATGGATAAGATTCTAACGTCGAATCAGCTAATTTATTCCCATATTAAGACATTTTCCAATTTAACCCCCGTCTTTTTCCAAAATAGAGATTTATCCCGTGTATAAAATAAGTGTTTACATCTATAAATCTATTAGGGTTAACAATTCCCTACCCCCCCTCCCCACCCTCCCTTGCAGCTTGCCGACTCTGACTTACCTTTATGTCATGTCCATTAACCGGGAGAAACTCCAACAGCATTTCCGCGAAGAATACCGGAAATTGAATGAACAGCAACGATTGGCCGTAGATACCACAGAAGGCCCCGTCATGGTGATCGCAGGGCCCGGCACCGGCAAAACCCAGATCCTGGCAGCCCGGATCGGGAAAATACTCCTGGAGACGGACGTGTTTCCCGAAAACATCCTTTGTCTCACTTATACGGATGCAGGGGCCATCGCCATGCGCCGCCGGCTATTGTCCTTTATCGGTCCCGATGCCTATAAGGTCCATATCCATACTTTCCACTCCTTTTGCAATGATATTATCCAGGAGAATCTCTCCCTTTTCGAAAAGACCTCCCTCGACCCTATTTCCGATCTGGAAAGGATCCAGTTCTTCAAGATCCTGATCGATCAATTTCCTAAAAACCATCCCCTTAAAAGATACCGGGGAGATGTTTATTTCGAGATGGGCAACCTGCAAAACCTTTTCTCCACCATGAAACGGGAAGGATGGCCTCCCGCCTTTATCAACGGGAAAATAGACGAATACCTGGCCAGCCTCCCCCTCCGGGAAGAATATACAGCGAAAAGGGCCACCAAAGAATTTAAGAAAGGAGACCTCCGCACCGACAAGATCGAAGAGGAGACGGAAAAGATGAATAAGCTACGGGCCGCCGTGAACGAATTTGCCCATTTCCAGGAGTTGATGCGCCAGCATAACCGCTATGATTTTGACGATATGATCAATTGGGTAATTCGGGCCTTTGAAGAGAACAAACAACTCCTGGCCGGCTACCAGGAACGGTATCAATATATCCTGGTCGACGAATACCAGGATACCAGCGGCACCCAGAACAGGCTGGTCAGCCTGCTCATCAGCTATTGGGACCAGCCCAATGTCTTTGTAGTAGGTGACGACGACCAGAGCATCTATCGGTTCCAGGGAGCCAACGTGGAGAATATGCGCGAATTCGCCGACAGCTACCAAAAGGACCTGCTGACCGTCGTACTGACCCATAACTATCGCTCTACCCAGCCCATCCTGGACATCTCCATGACCCTGATCGGCCGGAACGAAGAAAGACTGGTCCGGCAAATGCCCGGGCTTTCAAAAAACCTGGTGTCCAGCCACCCGGTCATCAGCCAGTTCAAATACCCTCCCCGCCTCCTGGAATATGAAAGCCCCCGGCAGGAAATGACGGATATTACCCTGCAGATAGAGAAACTGGTTCTCGGCGGGGTCCCCCCCGGAAGGATTGCCGTTATCTATAAAGAAAATAAATACGGGGAGGAACTGGCTCTTTTCCTCCGGTTGAAAAAGATCCCCGTATTCAGCAAGCGCAGCTTGAATTTGTTCGAGATCCCTTTTGCACAAAAGATCATTCTGCTCCTTCGCTACCTGGCTGCCGAACACGACACTCCCTATGGCGGAGATGAAATGTTATTCGAGATCCTGCATTTCGATTTCTTTTCCATCCCCCCCATCGAGATCGCGAAGCTGTCCGTGGAAGTGGCCGAGCGGCAATTCGGCGATCAACGGACTTCCATCCGGCGACTGCTGTATGAAAAGGCCAACCGGGCCCCCCGGGACCTTTTCGACAACGGCCTGCCGGAAAATCTGAAGAAAGCAAGCCGGGTCCTGGAAAAACTAATCGGCGACACTCCGAACGTGACTCTGCCGGCCCTTTTCGAAAATTGTATACGGGATACAGGCATCCTGGGCGCCGTCATGAAAAGCCCGGATAAGATCTGGCTGATGCAGGTAATCACCGCCCTGTTCGATTTCGTAAAAGAGGAGGCCCGCCGCGATCCGGACCTGGGCCTGGAAAGACTGGTACAGGTGATCGATCTGATGAAGGACAATGGCATCCACCTGCCCCTGGTAAAGGTCGCCGGCAGCGACAAGGCGGTCAATCTGCTCACCGCCCACGGCTCCAAGGGCCTGGAATTCGAATACGTGTTCTTTGCCGGCTGTAATGCCTCTACCTGGGAAAAGAAACGCAAACCCGGCAGCGGCTATAAATATCCCGATACCCTGTTCGCCTCCCGCTCCGAAGGGGAATCCTCCACCCGTTCCGGGTCAAGGGAAGAAGAGGAATTACGTCGTCTCTTCTATGTGGCCCTTACCCGGGTCGAGCAGCATTTGTCCATTTCCTATGCCCGCTACCGTCCCGACGGTAAAGAGCTGGAGCCTTCCGTATTCATTGCTGAAATACTGGATCAGCATCCGCTGCCCATCGAAAAGATCCTGATCCCGGAAGAAACGCTGGCGGAATTCGAGGCGCTCCCCTTCAGCGAGACCGTCGCCCCGGAAATAGAAACGGCAGAGGAAGGTTTCATCAGCCGTATGCTGGAAAAATTCGTGATGAACGTCACGGCCCTGAACAACTACCTTAAATGCCCCCTGGAGTTCTATTATAAAAACCTGGTCCGCATCCCTTCCCCGAAAAATGAAGCTACCGAGTTCGGGAGCGCCATCCATTTTGCCCTGCAAAGGCTATTCGAAAAAATGAAAATCCATACCGCCGAACAATTCCCTTCGAAAGAAGAGCTGTTGCAGGATTTTAACTGGTATATGCATCGCCACCGGGAAAGTTTCATTAAAGAGGCCTTCGCCCGCCGGATGGAATACGGCCTGGAGGTCCTGGGAAATTACTATGATAAATACCTGCACCAATGGAGTAAGATCGTCGCCGTAGAAAGGAATATCCGCAATGTGATCGTAAGAGGAGTGCCTATTAAAGGCAAGCTGGACAAGCTGGAATTCCAGGGAAATGAGGTCAATGTAGTGGACTACAAGACCGGCGACGTGGAAAAAGCAAAGGATAAGTTAGCTCCTCCCGGCGCCAAAGACCCGAATGGAGGAGATTATTGGAGACAGGCCGTCTTCTACAAAATATTAGTGGACAACTATGAGCAAAAAGGCTGGAAGGTCGCCAGTACGGAATTCGACTTCGTCGAACCCGATAAAAAAAAGGAGTACCGAAAAGTAAAGGTCCTCATCACTCCCGAGGATATTACGACGGTCATTCACCAGATCACTACGACCTGGGAAAAGATACAGAACCGGGAATTTTACACCGGTTGCGGCAAGGCAGACTGCCATTGGTGCAATTTTGTAAAAACCAATAATCTGGCCATCGCCCTGCATGAAATAAATGAAGAGGAGGAGATAGAATGAGATTTAAGGGATTATTAGGAGATCCCCCGGTCGTCCTCACCCAAAACCGCCTAAGTTTGCCAATAATTTGAAAAAGCTTCGATAAGCCCATAGCATGAAGATCAAGAACGGCCTTTTATTTTTCATTATCCCTTCCCTCGTTATTGCAGGCATACTGAGCAGTCCTGGCTGCGCCAATATTGTTCCGCCCCTGGGCGGCCCAAGGGATACCATCCCCCCCAGGCTGGTATCCGCCACCCCCCATGATTCCAGCAAACAGTTCAATACCAATAAGATCGTATTCAATTTTGATGAATACATCGATCCGAAAGATGTGAGGACGGAGCTCATCGTCTCCCCCGTTCCCAAGATAGAACCTATCGTGGACGCCAAGCTCCGTCTCCTGACCGTAAGGCTGAAAGACACCCTGGAGCCCAATACCACCTATTCCCTCAATTTCGGTAGGGCCATCCGCGATGTCAACGAAGGCAATATCCTGAAAAACTTCACCTATGTCTTTTCCACCGGAGATCATATCGACGCCGGGGAATTGTCCGGGAATATATACGTGGCCGTCACCGGCAAGATCGATACGACCCTGATCGCTATGCTGCACCTGAGATTCGATGATTCGTCCGTCATCAAGAACCGTCCCCGTTATATAGCCAGGGTGGACAGCACCGGCCGGTTCGTCTTCCGGTATATTCAACCCGGCTCTTATGCCCTGTATGCCATGAAAGATGAAAGCGGCTCCCATAAATACCTGTCGAAATCCCAGTTGTTTGCTTTTGCCGATTCTCCCGTCGTCGTCGGCGGGAATACGCCTCCGGTGAACCTGTATGCCTATGCCGAAGAGGCCGATGCCAAACCCGCCTCCAAAAGCACCTCGGGGGGAGCGAAGACCGCCGCCCCCAAACCATCAGCGAAAGAAAAAGAAAAGGACAAAAGACTGCAATTCCAGACTAATACCAGCAATGGAGTATTCGATGTACTGGATACCTTCCGCCTCCAGTTTGCCAACGCCCTGAAGGTCTTCGATACTTCCAAAATAAGATTTACGGATGAAAAGTTCGTCACGATCCCTTCGAAGGATTACCATTTCGTGAGGGATTCCACCAATAAAATTTTCTCTTTGTTCTATCACTGGCCCACAGACACCAAATATCACCTGATCGCCGCCAAGGATTTCGCCCAGGATTCGGCAGGAAGAAAACTACTGAAGATCGACACGATCTCTTTCCGGACCAAAAAGGATATAGAATATGGCGAAGTGCGTATCCGGATCCCCAACCTGAACCTTTCTAAAAACCCTGTCCTGCAGTTTATACAAGGGGATGCGGTAAAATTCTCTTATCCGTTCGGCAATAGAAAAGTGTTCAAGGCCCAACTGTTCCCGCCCGGCGAATATGAGCTGCGGCTCCTGTATGATGACAATAAGAACGGCAAATGGGATGCGGGGCAATTCTTCGGGAAACGCCGGCAGCCTGAAAAAGTCGTACCCCTCGGCTCTTCCAGGAAGAAATTCATCGTAAAGGCCAACTGGGACAATGAGACGGATTACTCCCTGTAACCTTCCCGGATAGCCCTTGCCCTTCCCCGGTTAGCCGGCAACTGCCGCTGAATTGTTATATTTGTACCATGCAATTCTCCTCTGCCTTATTAGAGAGCGCCGTCAATGAATTCGCCAAACTGCCGGGTATTGGAAAAAAGACGGCTCTCCGACTGGTATTACACCTGCTGAAAACGGATACCTCCAACGTACAGGGCTTTGGAGAGACCCTGATCAGGATGCGGCAGGAGATCAAATTCTGCCAGCGTTGTTATAATATAGCCGATGCCGATATCTGCTCCATCTGCTCCAACTCCCTTCGCAAGCAGGAACTGATCTGTGTGGTGGAAAGCATCCGCGAAGTGATCGCCATCGAGAGCACCCAGCAATATAATGGCACCTATCATGTCCTGGGAGGGAACATCTCCCCGCTCGATGGAATCGGCCCCGATCAATTGAACATTGAAGCCCTGATCGGCCGTGTCCAGAAAGAACATACACAGGAACTGATCTTTGCCCTTAACCCCACCATTCAGGGTGACACCACCATCTATTATATCCAAAAGAAATTGCAGGGCTCGGGAGTCAGGATAACGACCATCGCCCGGGGCATCGCCTTTGGCGGCGAGCTGGAATATGCTGACGAGATGACCCTGGCCCGCTCCATTACCAACCGTCTCCCGGTAGAAAGCTATCGATGATTGTCAATCTGATATTTTTATGTATATTTGCAATCCGGATATAGGCGGATTTGTTTATTGTTCAGCCTGTACCGGCCAACTCGCGTCTTCGGGATGGAAATAAAAACTGAACTAATAAACGTTTGAAATAATCTTCTTCCTACGACTCCTATCGGTTATTTCCCTCGTTATTATTCCTTCAGAAAATTTATTTCACCCATCGGCGTTACTGTAATCCTGGCAAGGATTCAAAAGATATTAGTAAAAACTAAATTCCTCAAACGGGGAAGGGGGTAACATGAAGACCATACAAGACTGCCTGAAAGAACGCATACTCATCATCGATGGGGCAATGGGCACCATGATCCAGCGGCATAAGCTGGAAGAAAAAGATTATCGCGGGCAGCGATTTGCCGGCTGGCCCATAGATGTCAAGGGTAATAATGACCTGTTATGTCTTACCAAACCGGAAGTCATCGAAGGTATCCACCGGGAATACCTGGAAGCAGGAGCCGATATCATCGAGACCAATACTTTCAATTCCCAGCGGATCAGCATGGCGGATTACCATATGGAGGAACTGGCTTTTGAGATCAATGTGGCTGCAGCAAAAATTGCTAAGTCAGCGGCCGCTGATTTTACCAGCCGCAATCCGGACAAGCCACGCTTCGTAGCCGGCGCCATTGGCCCGATGAGTAAGACGCTCTCCCTTTCCCCGGATGTGAACAACCCCGGGTTCAGGGCCGTCAGTTTTGACGAAGTGTCCTCCGCCTATTATGAACAGGTACAGGCGCTGGTGGAAGGCGGCGTAGACCTGCTGCTGATCGAGACCATCTTCGATACCCTGAATGCCAAAGCAGCCATCTTCGCCATCAAAAAATATTTCCGGGATAGCCGGCAAAACGAGCTGCCCATCCTGATCAGCGGCACCATCACCGACGCCAGCGGACGGACGCTCAGCGGACAGACCCTGGAAGCCTTCTATGTTTCCGTCATGCACGCCCGCCCTTTGAGCATCGGCTTGAATTGTGCACTGGGGGCCCAGGAAATGCGCTCACATATCGAGGAGCTGAGCCAGATCTCCGCCTGTTTTACGTCCGCCTATCCCAATGCCGGCCTGCCGAATGCCATGGGAGAGTATGATGAGCAGCCCGAACAGACCGCTCATTTCATCGAAGAATGGGCCGCCAACGGTTGGGTGAATATCGTAGGGGGATGCTGCGGCACCACACCCGATCATATCCGGCATATTGCGGAACAGGTCGCCACAATAGTGCCCAGGCAGTTGCCCGTCGTAGAAAAAGAACTCGTATAACAAATTTAAAGAGCTATCTACCAAAGATGTCAGCAAGTACTACCATAAAACCCTTTTTACGATTATCTGGGCTCGAACCGTTGATCATCCGCCCGGAAACGAACTTCGTCAACGTCGGGGAGCGCACCAATGTGACCGGCTCGAAAAAATTCGCCCGGCTTATCCGGGAAAACAAATACGAAGAAGCCCTGAGCGTGGCACGCCAACAGGTGGAAAGCGGCGCACAAGTACTGGACGTAAATATGGATGACGCCCTGCTGGACGGGGAAAAAGCTATGCAGACTTTCCTGAACCTCCTTCAGGCCGAGCCGGACATTGCGAAGATCCCCATCATGATCGACTCGTCGAAGTTCGCTATCATCGAGGCAGGACTGAAATGCGTCCAGGGCAAATGCATCGTCAACTCCATCTCCCTGAAAGAAGGGGAAGAAAAATTCATCGAACAGGCTATCATTTGTAAAAGCTATGGCGCCGCCGTGATCGTGATGGCCTTCGATGAGAACGGACAGGCGGATACCCTTCGTAAAAAAGTAGACATTAGCGAAAGAGCTTATAAGATACTGACGGAAAGAGTCGGTTATGATCCCCAGGACATCATTTTCGATCCTAATATATTCGCGATAGCCACCGGCATCGAAGAGCACAATAATTATGCGGTGGATTTCATCGAATCCATCAAAGAGATCAAACAAAAAATGCCCCTGACACGGATCAGCGGAGGAGTCAGCAATATGTCCTTCTCTTTCCGGGGCAACGATACGGTCCGGGAAGCCATGCACAGCGTATTCCTCTACTATGCCATCAAAGCCGGCATGGACATGGGCATTGTGAATGCCGGGCAATTGGTCGTATACGATGAGATCGAACCGGATTTCAGAAACTTATGCGAGGACGTGATCCTCAACCGCGATCCGGAAGGAACGGATAAACTGCTCGCTTTTGCGGAGACGGTCAAGGCAAAGGGAAAGGTTGAAGTAAAAGATGAGGCCTGGAGAAGAAATCCGGTGGAAGAACGGTTGAAACATGCCCTTGTAAACGGCATCACGGATTATATAGATGCGGACACAGAAGAGGCCCGGCAAAAGTACCCCAAACCCCTGGACGTCATCGAAGGTCCCCTGATGGCTGGCATGAACGTGGTCGGCGACTTATTCGGCAGTGGTAAGATGTTCCTGCCGCAGGTGGTGAAGAGCGCCCGCGTGATGAAAAAATCAGTAGCCGTACTCACTCCTTATATTGAAGCGGAGAAGGAACTACGGCGTCTTGCTCATGAAAAGGCAGGCACCAAAAATGAAGAGGGTGCGGGGGCTGCCAAAATATTACTGGCCACCGTAAAAGGGGACGTACATGATATCGGGAAGAATATCGTAGGGGTCGTATTGGGCTGTAATGGCTATGATATCATCGACCTGGGCGTTATGGTGCCTACCGATAAGATCCTGGATACGGCCAAAAAAGAAAGGGTGGATATCATCGGCCTGAGCGGACTGATCACGCCTTCCCTGGATGAGATGGTGCATGTGGCCCGGGAAATGAAAAGGCAGGGCATCGATCTGCCCCTGATGATCGGGGGAGCTACCACCTCGCGCATGCATACGGCGGTGAAGATCGCCCCGGAATTTGACAAGGGCGTCATTCACGTGCTGGACGCTTCCCGGAGTGTAACAGTGGCAGGGGCGCTGCTAAGTAAGGAGCAAAAGCCTGGCTTTCTCCAGTCGATCGCAGAGGAATACCGTAAGCTCAAAGAAGATTTCGGCAATAAAAAATCGGCGAAACAATACCTGCCCTTCGCAGCAGCGCAGCAAAATAAAGTAAAGATCGACTGGGATAAATTTACACCGGTCACTCCCACTTTCACAGGTACCAAAGCCTTTGACGGGTATGACCTGGGTGAGATCGTACCCTATATTGACTGGGGTCCTTTCTTTATCGCCTGGGAATTACATGGAAAATTCCCCCAAATCCTCCAAGATGAAAAAGTAGGCGTCGAAGCCACGAAATTATATAATGATGCCCGGGCCCTGCTCAAACAGATCGTAGAAGAAAAATGGCTGAAAGCCCGGGGCGTACTCGGGTTCTGGCCGGCGGGTTCGGACGGCAAGGACACCGTAGCGGTGCAGACGCCCCAGGGACCCGTATCGCTCGAATTCCTTCGCCAGCAGATCAAAAAAGCTCCCGGTCAACCCAATATCTCCTTAGCTGATTTTATAAAACCGGCCGCCGCCGGAGCAACGGATCATATCGGCGCTTTCGCCGTCACGATCGAAGGCATCGAGCCCCATATCAAACGTTTTGAAGCCGCGTACGACGATTATAACAAGATAATCCTGCAAGCCCTGGCCGACAGACTGGCCGAAGCCTTTACGGAACTGCTGCATGAAAAAGTACGCAAAGAGTTCTGGGGTTATGTTACCGAAGAACATCTCAGCAACGAACAGCTTATCCAGGAAGAATATATGGGCATCCGCCCGGCGCCCGGCTATCCCGCCTGCCCCGATCATACGGAAAAACGCAAGTTGTTCGAAATGCTCGACGCAACCCGGCAAACCGGTATTATCCTGACGGAATCCCTGGCTATGTACCCGGCCTCCTCTGTAAGCGGCTGGTATTTTGCCCATCCGGAAAGCAAATATTTCGGAGTAGGTAAGATCGAAAAAGATCAGGTAGAAGACTATACGGCCCGTAAGGGGATGCCGATAGAAGAAATTGAAAGGTGGCTAAGACCCGTTCTGGAGTACGATGCCTGACGGAAAGGCAGAAAAGCCTGGTATGCGCACAGCATCTTGGCTGAAGGCCCATCCCCCCGCAAGCTGGAAGATAATCAATTGTTAAGAACCACCGGTTTATTCGATTTTATGTAGCTTTGCACACGCAAACAGGTTTAATTTACAGAATTGGCACCTTTGAGAGTTATGAGGAAAAAAATGATCGGCCTTCGTACAGTGGCGTTTTTATTGACAGCCGCACTACCCTTCTTTAGCTTCGCACAAGAGAAACCAAAGAAAAAAAAACCTTTTATCAAGGAAGTTTATGTTTCCTGGGGATATAATGGGGAATGGTATACGCATAGCAATGTGCATGTCTCGCAACCTTCCCTGGGGAATAATTATACTTTCGAGAACATCAAAGGCCATGATCACCCGGGCTGGAATGATGGAATATTCAACAAGGCACTCAGCATTCCACAATATAATTACCGATTGGGATTTATCCTGGATGAAGAAAAAGGATGGGGATTCGAAATTAATTTCGATCATACGAAATTCATTTTTGCCGATCAGAATGCCCATATTAAAGGGACCCTGAATAATCATCCGGTCGATAGCACCGTTGCCTTCAATGCAGCCAACGGGTTCTACTATTACCTGAACAATGGCGCTAATTTTCTACTCTTTAATATCACCAGGCGCTGGCATCTCCTGAAAACCTATGATGAAAAAGTAAAAGTGGATTTCTTTGGTAAATTCGGAGTGGGCCCTGTTATCCCCCATGTGGACAACGCCTTTTTCGGGAAGAGCAATAATCCCGGCTTTCAATTCGGAGGCTGGAATACAGGGGCTGAAGGCGCTCTTCGCGCTACCTTCTTCAAATACGTATACCTGGAATATGCCAATAAGATCGACTATGCCCGGTATTCCGGCCTGAAGGTATATGAAGGCAAAGCCAAACAGGCCTTCGGCACTTACGAGATGATCCTGAGCCTGGGCTTCAATATTCCCACAGCGAAGAAGTACAGGTAAGAAGAAAGATCCCTGGCCATCAGGAGTCCTTCCCGAACGCCTTTTTCAGATCCTCCGCTTCTTTGGCATTGCGAAGACCCGATATCAAGGAAACGATGATCCCTATCGATATCGATTTAGCCGGACCTTCCTGGTCTTTAACGGCAAAGAGACCGAGCAACTGGACTCCCCTCCGGATATCCTACTCTTTTCTTTTTTCGAATAACCACCAAAGACGCTTGCGGGGTTTGGTCCGGTAGTTCTTCTTGATAAAATTGTCGATATGCAGCATCGCCTCGCCGATGCTGTCCGTTAACAAGACAAGAGAAAGGTCCTCTTTTGAGATGGTGCCCTGTTGCCCCATGTATTCCATATAATCCCACAATTCCCGGTAATATTCCTTACCGAAAAGCACGATGGGGAATTGCACGAGCGTTTTAGTCTGTACCAGGGTAAGCGTCTCAAAAAATTCATCCATCGTCCCGAATCCTCCCGGCATAATGACAAAGGCATAGGAGTATTTTACCATGATCACTTTGCGCACAAAAAAATGGTCAAACGTGATCGAGGTCTGCACATAGGGGTTCGGCTTTTGCTCGAAAGGTAATTTGATATTACACCCGACGGAACGTCCACCCTGTTCGAAAGCCCCGCGGTTAGCCGCTTCCATAGCGCCAGGGCCGCCGCCTGTCAGCGTGGTAAAGCCCGTCCCCGCGATCTGCCTGCCAAATTCCCGGGCGGACTGATAATGCGGATGATCTTCGGCAAACCGGGCCGAACCGAACACCGTAATACAGGGCCCCACAAAATGCAGGGTCCGGAATCCTTTGATGAACTCCCTGAATACCTTCCAGGCAAAGCCCAGCTCATAGGTACGGCTTTTGGGGCCTTCCAGAAATACTGACTCTTTGGCGGGGATGATCCTTTCTAAATTTTCCATAATTTGCAGTGCTAATTTAATACAAACATCCCTATGTCATCACTCCGAATTATCAGTTATAATGTTAACGGCATCCGGGCTGCCATGAATAAAGGTCTTGTCGAATGGCTTAAGACAGATCCGGCCGATATCATTTGCATACAGGAGACAAAGGCCCTGAAAGACAATGTAAATCATAAATCATTTACCGACCTGGGCTTTCATGACTACTGGTTCTCCGCACAGAAGAAAGGCTATAGCGGAGTGGCCGTATTCACGAAGATCCTGCCCGATAAGGTGGAATATGGCACCGGGCACAAGGTCAGCGACGACGAGGGCCGGGTCCTTCAATTGGATTTCGGAGATATAAGGCTGATCAATGCCTATTTCCCTTCCGGTACTTCGGGAGACGAAAGACAGGGTTTCAAATACCAATGGCTGGATGAATTTTTCACTTATTTGCAAAAGCTAAGAAAGACGCATCCCAGACTTATTCTTTGCGGGGATTATAATATCGCCCACAAAGAGATCGATATCCATGATCCGAAGGGCAATAAAAAATCATCCGGCTTCCTGCCCGAAGAAAGAGCCTGGATGGACAAGTTCATCACAGGCGGCTGGATCGACAGCTTCCGCCAATTTCATGAGGAACCTCACCATTATAGCTGGTGGAGCCAGCGTTTTCCCTCGGTCCGGCTGGAGAATAAGGGATGGCGGATCGATTATATCAATGTAACGGATCCCCTGAAAGGCAACTTGCTGAAGGCAGAAATATATCCTGACGTCAAACACAGTGACCACTGCCCTATCTACCTGGAGCTGAATGTGCAGTAGATCCGCTTTCTAGAAATATAGCGGATCTACTGCAAAGATCTAATGTCGGTAGAACTTCGTCAAAGCTTCGTTCCTCGCTTTTCCTCGTTCGTAACCTTCGCTTTGCTCGGTTATGGACAAGACACCTCCGGTGTCTTATAAACAAAATAAACATGATCGTCTATAACGTTACGGTTAAGGTTAGTTGGAATATCCTGGAAGAATGGCTTGCCTGGGAGTTAGACGAAGACATCCCCGCCGTCCTGGCTACCGGATTATTCGACGCCTATAAATTCTTTCGCCTGCTGGAACAGGACGAAACGGAAGGGCCTACTTTTGTCGTCCAGTATTTTACCAGCTCCCTGGAAAACTATCAGAAATATATTATAGAATTCGCCCCGGTCTTACAGGAGAATGGCCGGAATAAATGGGGGGATGGATCCATCGCTTTCCGTACATTGATGAGCCTGGTGGAGACAGATCGATGAGGGAGCCGGCAAGGGCTTCACCCACAACCTTCGTCGAAGCTTCGTTCCTCGCAGAGCTTCGCTCGTAACCTTCGTCAAAGCTTCGTTCCTCGCTTTTTCTCGGTTACCTCGGTTGTCATGGCGGTTTTGCAACTTGTGCACTAATTGTGGAAAAGAATTAAAAAAAATTAATCGAATTAAATTTTGTTGTAAATTCTTTCCAAAGCCTTCACTGGCAAGCATTTCAGGCCACATCGCGTGAAACACTGTGCTGGATTGCCTTTCAGCCACATCACGTAAGTTTTGCATCGGATATTTACGAATAAATAGTTCGTCTAATCCTTGCCCAATGCGGTTTAGAGCAACTTACAACAGCGCGTTAAAAAACTAAAAAAGTTTTGTTGGATTCAAAAAGCGGGTATATTTGTTGCAGCTAATAAAAAAAAATTACACTATGAACAAAGCTGAATTAATCGCAAAGATTGCCGACGATGCTGGCATTACAAAAACGCAGGCAAATACTTCCCTGGATTCTTTTGTTGAAGCGGTTACCAAAACACTGAAAGGTGGCGGTAAAGTTACTCTGGTTGGCTTCGGTACTTTTTCTGTATCTAAGAGAGCCGCCCGTAACGGACGCAATCCTCAGACAGGTGCTGTTATCAAGATCAAAGCCAAGAAAGTAGCTAAGTTCAAAGCAGGTAAAGAACTGTCTGCAAAATTATAATGCTGCACCAAACGGCAGAAACGCCGTCGGCAAATCATTAGAAGGAACCCGTATCGGGCTAAGTTTGTGAAAAGCCCGATGCGGGTTTCCAAGGCTCCGCTACCGGGCATTCGTGCATAGGTACCGGAGCTTTTACAACTACATACCAAAGAACATCAAAAGCAATCTATATGGGACGAGGAGATAAAAAAACCAAAAAAGGGAAAATATTCAAGGCTTCTTTCGGCAAAAGCCGTCCTGCCAGACCTGCTAAAAAATCAGGACCAGCAGCAGGACCGGCAGCAGATAAGAAGGAAAGTAAGTAAATCCGGAGTTTCTGGTTTTGGAAATCCAAAACCAGAAACTTGTATTTTAGGGCGCAAGGCGCTCGATCTTCCAGCTTCCACTTCCCTGTAAGCTATACAGGATCCTATCGTGTAACCGGCTTGGTCTTCCCTGCCAAAACTCGATACGAGTGGGTTTAACACGGTAGCCACCCCAATGAGGCGGGCGGCTTATCTTACCGGCAGAAAATTCCTCCCGGACTTTTTGCTCATTTTGTTCCAGCCAGGCGCGGTCATCGATCACTTCGCTCTGGGGCGAAGCCCAGGCTCCTATGCGGCTACCTTCCGGGCGGCTATCGAAGTACTCATCACTCTCCTGCTCACTGACCAGTGTCACCAGGCCACTGATACGAACCTGCCGTTCCAGCTCTTTCCAGAAAAATACCAGGCAGGCCCGGGGGTTTTCCAGCAATTCCTGTCCTTTGGAGCTATGATAATTGGTAAAGAATGTGAATCCTCTTTCATCGAATCCTTTTAGCAGAACGATCCGCGCATCGGGCATTCCATCCGCAGAAGACGTGGCCAGGGTCATGGCATTCACCTCATCGGTGCCAGCGTCGAGAGCTTCCTTCCACCATTTTCCGAATTGGCCAAAAGGGTCTTTCAGCGCTTCCTTCTCAGAGAAGGATTGCAGTTTGTAATCTTTACGGATATCACGGATAGTGTCCATGAGACAAAATTACCAAAAACGCGATTACCCGTTATGCATATCTTCATTGGCGGATCCGGTGATCTTCGCCAGAAGGGTTTCCATATCGCTCACCCTGCGCAATTGGCTCTCGATTTTTTTATTATGTTCGGATATTTCCTGCAGATCATGATTCAGCTCTTCCAGGAATACAGATCTTTTCTGAAATTGCTGACGCTGGAAATTCGACTCTTTCAGCTTCTCTTCCGTATCCGCTAATATCCGTGCCAGGCGTTGGTTCTCCTCCCGCAGAGAGATATGCCGCAATTTCATTTCATCATGTTCTTTTCCCAACTTGAAATAGGATTCTTTTAATTCCTCGTAATCGGCGCTTTTCTTATGGGGTTGGGTCAGATAGCCCTGTAGTTTTTGCAATTTCTCCTGCAGGGAATTGTATTCTTCGTAGGCTTTATCCAGACGCAGGCTCATTTCTTCAGCCAATTTCTGCTGATGCCGCAGATAGCTGACCTCGTTTTCTTTTTCCACGAGCAATTGGCCGGAGCTTCGAAGCTCTTCATTCAAATGCTCATTCTGCCGTTGCAGGTCCTGGTTCTTCTTCTCGGCCTCTCCCAATAATTGGGTATGTTCCAGCAGACGATAAATGCTGTTGTTGTGCTCGACTAATTTTTCCTGTGCCGCCTTTAACTGGGAAAGGTAATCGGAGGCCGGTTCGGCCTGGAGCGGAGCAGAAAAGGCCGGGGAGGGTTCCCCTTCCGGTACGGAGAGAGTAGCAGAGGCGGTGAGCTTGTAGCCGGCGTCTTGCAGGTCCAGTCGCGTATTTTCGAGTTCCTTTTGGACCTCTTCCAGTTCCCGGCGGGTCTCTTCCAGTTCGATGGTCAGGATCTGTTCGCTTTCCTGCGCCTGGCTCAGCCGGTCACGCAGTTGTTGCTGCGCCCGTTCCTGCATATCCATATCATTATAATACTTCAACTTCCAGTTATCATTTTCACTGATACCGGTCGAAACGCTGGGATCGCTGATGCGCAGACTCTTTTTAGAGTTCCAGAAAAAATGGATCGTGAAGCCGAGAATAAGCGCTCCCAGCTCACAGATGATGATCTCGGGAAGGCCCATGACCAACTGAAATCCTAATATTACGTCCAGGTTATTTAAGGTGTTCATAACGGTTCGGAGCTAATGGTTATCAAACTAACTACAACTAAATACTATTTTATATGTATTTAGGCTTTCAGGGATGATCAACTAGAAACGCCGTTTTTCAAGGGAATATTGATAGGTGGGAGGAAGCAACAAAAAAACACCGAAAGGTGTTTGGCTACTCAGGCCAGTAAATTACTATGCTTTGGGCAGATATACAAATTGTTTCGCACTTCTAATATAAGTCACATATAATCAATCTCTTACCAGTGTGCCGACCTTTTCTCCCCTTACTACCCGCAACAGATTGCCCGGTTTATTCATGTCGAAAACAATGATAGGCAGCTGATTTTCCATACAGAGGGTGAAAGCGGTCATATCCATTACCCGGAGGTTCTTGGAGATACATTCCTGGAAAGTGATCGTCTCGAATTTTTTGGCCGTAGGGTCTTTTTCCGGATCCGCCGTATAGATACCATCTACCCGGGTGCCTTTCAGAATTACTTCCGCATTGATCTCGATAGCCCGCAAAGAACCGGCAGTATCCGTAGTAAAATAAGGGTTTCCGGTCCCCGCCCCAAAAATGACCACCCGGCCTTTTTCCACATGCCGGATAGCCCTGCGGCGGATATAGGGCTCTGCGATCTGTTCCATCTTGATGGCGCTTTGCAGCCGGGTATACACTCCGATCTTTTCCAATCCGGCCTGCATGGCCATGCCATTGATCACGGTGGCCAGCATACCCATATAGTCGCCATGGGCCCTTTCTATGCCGGTCTCCGCCTCATTCATACCGCGGTAAATATTACCGCCTCCGATAACGATCGCTACTTGTACCCCTAACTCCGCGATACTCTTGATATCTTTCGCGTATTGGGCAATAACGGCATTGTCAAAACCGAAACTTTTATCTCCCATCAAAGCCTCACCGGACAATTTGAGTAAAACGCGTTTGTACTTAGGCACCATGTTCAGATATATGATTCTTGTTAGTTGGGCGAATTAGCTGGGCGAAGGTAAAAAAAAACAGGTGATTGATTCACCTGTTTTTTTTGAGTTTTTTATCCTAATTGCACGCGTTTGAATTGCGTCACTTTCGCGGCCGCATCCACGCTCTTCAGGTAGTCCCCTACTGTCTTGGAAGGGTCTTTCACATAGGCCTGTGCTGTCAGTGTATTTTCTTTAAAGAAGGCATTCAGCTTACCGACGGCGATCTTATCGATCATCTCATCGGGCTTACCGGCCATCTTGGGGTCATTCTTGATCTGTTCGGTAACGATCGCCTTTTCCCTTGCCACTACTTCAGCAGGAACAGCATCAGGATCAACGGCTACCGGGTTCATAGCAGCAATCTGCATGGCCAGGTCCTTACCGGCTTCCAATACGGCCGGAGTATTCTTGCTGAGACCCACCAGGACACCCATACGGTAGGCGCCATGGATATAAGCAGAGACCCCTTCGGCATCCAATCTTTCAAACCGGGCCAGCTGAATCTTTTCCCCGATCCTGGCGACCTGGTCATTGATCTTATCGGACACGGTAGCTCCATCCAGAGGGGCAGCCAGCAGTTCTTCCTGGCTTTTCACATTCCCGGCAAGCGCTATGTTCGCGATGCTTTGGGCAAAAGCAACGAAATCCGCGTTCTTGGCCACAAAATCCGTCTCACAGGCTACGGTAACAATAAAACCCGTCTTGTTGTCGGGGGTGGTGATCGCGATGATCACCCCTTCCTTAGCTTCACGGTCACTACGCAGGGCAGCAACTTTCTGGCCCTTTTTGCGCAGGTAGTCGATTGCTTTTTCGAAATCCCCATCACTCTCCACTAACGCCTTCCGGCAGTCCATCATACCGGCGCCAGTGCTCTGGCGCAGCTTATTAATATCGGCTGCTGTTATAGTTGCAGTTGACATAAAATATAAATTGAAGTTTTGAATATTCAAAAATACGGTCCAGCCGTGCTATCCTCTAGCGCGGACCTCCGGGACGTCTGGGTCCGGAATTCGGTACGCGACGTTTGGGCTGGCTGGTCCCCTTCACCTTATCTCCACGGGAGCGTGCTGCTTCACCCTCGGCCTCAGCCTGCAAACGGGCTGCTTTCTTTTCATTCTCATCAGCGCCCGCATCTTCTACGTCATCTTCCTTAGCAGCTTGTCTTTCTGCCAGACCTTCGGCGATGGCAGCAGTGACATAGTTGGCTATGATTGCAATGGATTTGGTAGCATCATCATTGGAAGGGATCGCAAAATCCACTTTATTGGGGTCGCAATTGGTATCTACCATGCCGAAAGTGGTAACTCCCAGGCGTTTGGCTTCAGCCAGTGCAATATGTTCATGACCAATATCCACGATGAAAAGAGCGGCAGGTACACGACCCAGCTGTGCAATACCACCCAGCACTTTCTCTTTTTTGTCCTTATCCCGGGAAAGGGTCAGCCTTTCTTTTTTCGTAATGCTGTCGAAAGAGCCGTCATTCAGCATCTTGTCGATATTCTGCATTTTCTTGACGCTCTTACGGACGGTATTGAAATTCGTGAGCATGCCACCCAGCCAACGCTCGGTTACGAAAGGCATGTTGACTTTTTTAGCGCATTCGGTAACGATCTCTTTCGCCTGCTTCTTAGTGCCTACAAACATGATCTTTTTACCGCTCTTGGCGATCTGCTTCAGCGCCGCAGCCGCTTCCTGCAGGCTCTCGGTAGTCTTGTTCAGGTCGATGATATGGATGCCTTTCTTTTCAGCAAAGATGTAAGGCAGCATCTTGGGGTTCCACTTCTTACGCAGGTGACCGAAGTGGACACCGGCTTCAAGTAGTTGTTGCTGTAATGAAGTGTTATTTTCCATTGTATTATTTTAATAATTTTTGTAGGATTACTGTTAACGTTTACTGAACTGGAAGCCTCTTCTTGCTTTCTTACGACCTGGTTTTTTACGCTCAACCGATCTTGGATCACGGCGTAAGAGACCGGCAGCTTTGAGGGCCGGACGAAATTCAGCATTTACTTCCAGCAACGCACGTGCAATCCCCAGCTTGGCAGCTTCAGCCTGTCCTTTCATACCCCCGCCGGTAGCGTTGATCTTCACATCATACTTGTCAGTCAGTTCCACCGTTTTCAAGGGCAGCTCGACCTGGTTCTGCAGATATATCAGGGAGAAATATTGTTTGTAATCCTTATTGTTGATGATGATCTTGCCCTCACCCTTGCTCAGGAACACCCGGGTTACAGCCTGTTTACGGCGACCAACTGCATTTTTTTGCTTTTCCATTTATCAGAAAAATTAGAAGGTTAATGTTTTAGGTTGCTGTGCAGCGTGCGGATGCTGGGCACCGGCATACACGAATAATTTCTTGTACATCTTACGGCCCAGGCGATTCTTCGGCAACATGCCTTTGACAGCCCTTTCGATCACGGCATCCGGACGGCGTTTCAGAAGGCTCTTCGCAGATTCTTCTTTTTTACCGCCGGGATATCCGGAGAAATTGATGTAGATCTTATCCTCCAGCTTGTCCCCGGAGAACACTACCTTATCGGCATTGATAAATACGATGAAATCGCCGCAATCTACGTGCGGAGTATAATACGCTTTGTTCTTACCGCGTAAAATAGCGGCAATCTTGGAACACACGCGCCCAACGGTTTGATTAGTACCGTCCACAACATACCAGTCGCGTTTAACGGTAGCCTCGTTCGCATGTTTGGTGGTGAAATGTAATTTGCTCATTGTCTTGTTTTTTTAATTGAAGCCGCTGCTATCCCAGCGACACTAAAATTGTTTTTCGAATCCGTGGTTCGCTTTTAACCAATGGTTCGCTTTTAAAATTGGACCGCAAAGGTAGGCCGAATGCAGGTCAAGTTCCAAGAAAAAGAGGAAGTATTTTGGGAGCACCCTTTGTAATGTGTTGGTTTTCAATAAAAATATTGCATTATTAGAAAGGTACCGGAAAAAAATGCAGGAGATATCAAGCTTAGAGAAGAAAAAAGTTGGCTATTTGCCAACTTTTAGGCAGATTTGGCGTACCCAAAAAAATCATCACAAATGACACAAAAAACATTTTTAACCCAGTTAAAAAGCAACTATGCTTATTATCTATTTAAAAAAACTGAACGATTTCGGCCAAAAACATGCGAATACCAGAAAACCTTTAGCAGCCTGGAAACTGGTGGTTGAACAAGCTGACTGGAAAAAAATGCAGGATGTCCTGGCAGATTTTCCCAAAGCAAAAATGATACAAAATAACCGTGCCCGATTTGAGATCGTACACAATACATTCCGGCTGATCGCACATATTTACTATGAAGAAAAAATAGTCGAAATCAGATTTATAGGAACCCATAATGAATATGACAAGATCGATCCGACAATTATATAGAAAGACACAAGACTAAAGATTATGCAAAAATGGTTTTTAATAGAAAATGAAAGAGACTACCAAAAAGCTGTCGCCAGCTACGAAGCAGTCCGTGAAGCACCCAAAGGATCCAATGAATATAAAGAAAAGCAATTGCTTGCTTTCCTCATCAATCATTACGAAGAGCAGTTATGGGAAATGCCGGCTATAGATCCCATTGAGCTCATCAAGATCCGGATGGAAGAATTTGGCTATAAACCGGCTGACCTGGCCAGGGAATATGGCGATAAAGGGACTATAAGCAAAGTACTAAACTATAAACAAGCCCTTTCCCTGACAATGATCCGGAAGTTCAGTAAACTATTACGCATCCCGGTGGAAGCACTGACCAAAGAATATTCTCTGGAGTAGAAACATCCGCTCATATAAAAAATACACCCCGGCCTACAAATTTCGCCCTTAACAAATAACTTCACGGGAAATAACGAAAACAGCCTCATGACCTCTCCCATTCTCAATCTCGGCCGCAGCGCCTTCGGCAACCCCGCCAATAAAGGCAATTTATTACCCCTGGAAGAAGCCCACGCCCTGCTCAACGAATGGGTGCCCAATGAACGCCTCCGCCTGCATATGCGCCAGGTCGGCGCCGTCATGAAAGCCTGGGCCCTGGAAAAAGAGGGCGCTGACGAACAAACAGCCCTCAAATGGGAACTTGCCGGCCTCCTCCACGACGCCGACTGGGAAAAATATCCCGAAGCGCATTGCCGGATCATCATCGAAAAGCTGGAAGAATGGAATATCGACCCGGAGGTCATTCATTGCATCGCTTCGCACGGTCCGAGGTATTTCGGGGTAGAGCCGGAGAATACCATGGATAAAATGGTCTACGTATTCGACGAGTTGTCCGGCTTCATTCATGCCGCCGCCCTGATCCGCCCCACCCGCTATGAAGGCATGGATGTAAAAGGCATATTAAAGAAATTAAAGACCGCTTCTTTCGCCGCCCAGGTGAACCGGGACGATATCAATGACGCTATTTCCCGCATCGATCGCCCCCTGGAAGAGATTATTCAGTTTATTATCGATCACCAGAAGGACATACAATGATACCTGGCGCCGAAAGGCTAAAAATCAATGCCAAACCACTTTTTCCGCTCTTTTTTCTGGTATTTATCGTAGTCGAACTTATACAATTTGCCGGGACGGTGGGGGACATCCGACTCCAGCTCACCGGTGTCTTCCAGCAACCCCATGGAAAAAAACTTCTTCCGGAAATTACGCCGGTCAAGCTTGACATCCAGGATGGCCTCATAGAGATTCTGCAGCTCCCTCAATGAAAACTGCTTGGGCAAAAGACTGAAGCCCAACGGATGCTCCTGTATCCTTTTCTGCAGCCATTCATAACAGACATTCAGGATCAGCTGGTGGTCGAAAGCCATTTCGGACAAGGTCGTGACCCGGTGCCAATGCAGCTCGTTGTCGAGGATCTTCAATTTATGGTGTTCGATATTGATCAGGGAACAATAGGCGATCGTGACTACCCTCGCGGCAGGGTGCCGGCCTACCTGACCAAATGCCTTGACCTGCTCCAGGTATACATCGTCCATCCCGGTACGTGCCTGTAAGATCCGGTAAGCCGCCTGGTCCAGGTCTTCATGATTATGCACCAGGTCGCCCAGCAGCGACCATTTATTGTCAAATCTTTCAAAATCGGATTTGATCAGCAATACTTTAAGTTCATTATCGTCAAAGCCAAAAATTACACAATCCACGGAAATGCCAATGATACCATCGCTTTCCAGTTGCTTCAGAATGGTCTTAGTATTCATTTGGCTGGCACTGGCAGTCGATTCGGAAGCTTGGTTAGGAGGCGTTGTGGTGCTCATAGAACTACGAATTTAGTCCCTTTTCCAATATGCCTCTTTTTCCCCCGCCGAAAATTAATCTTTAGCCATCCGATTCACTTAAATTTACGTCCTCAAATTCCTTGTATGTATTCCTCCGAACAGACCCATCAACTACAAAAACAGACTACAGCCTTGTTAGCGGCAGCCCAGGGGCATATCCTGGAAAAGGGCAAGCTGGAAGAGCTGAGAGAGAGTCTGCGCTTCCACGAATACCGGTATGCCATCCTAAACGAGCCCCTGATCTCGGATTTTGAATATGACACCTTATACAAGGCGCTGGAGAAGATAGAGGCCGATAACCCGGGATTGATAACCCAGGACTCCCCTACCCAACGGGTAGCCAAAAGTCTCACGAAGGAATTTCCCAATGTTCAGCACCTCGTACCCATGCTCTCCCTGGAAAACTCCTATAATGAGGAAGACCTGCTGGATTGGGACCGGAAGGCCCGGGAACTTACCGGTCTGGAGGAGCTGGAATATTGTGTCGAACCAAAATTTGACGGCGCCAGTATTTCCCTGATCTATGAAAACGACCTCCTGCTTCGCGGAGTAACCCGGGGTGACGGGGTCGCGGGGGATGAGATTACCACCAATATCCGGCAGATCCGTTCCGTTCCCCTCTCGGCGGCTTTTTCCCGCTATGGCTTGCAGCAGATCGAGATCCGTGGGGAGGTGCTGATGAACAAGGACAATTTTAAGAAATATAACGAGCAGCTGGCCGAGCAGAATATCCCCCCCCTGGCCAATCCCCGTAATGCGGCCGCCGGCTCCCTGAGAATAAAAGACCCCAGGGAAGTAAGCCGCCGCAACCTGGAAGCCTTCCTCTACCATGTGAGCTATTTCACCACGATCGAGGGTTGGCAGATGGTAGACGGGCATCTTACCGGTCCGGAAGGCCAGCCCCCTCCGGTCAAGACCTCTTCCGGGAGGATCGAAGCTCCGGTACACCAGGCCTTAAAGACCCATAGCGGCTGCCTGAAAATGCTTTGGGACCTGGGTTTCCGGAGCCCTCAAAAGGAAAAACGGCTCGTAAAAGGGATCCAGGCCGTCATCGACTATTGCCATGAGTTCGAAAAGCAGCGGGATGAGCTGCCTTATGAGATCGACGGCATGGTGATCAAGGTAAATTCCATCGCCCTGCAGGATCAGATGGGCATGACGACCCACCATCCCCGTTGGGCCATCGCATTTAAATTCACTGCCCGGCAGGCCACCAGTATCTTATTAGATGTGGAATTCCAGGTAGGTCGTACCGGCAGTATCACTCCGGTGGCCAAGATCGAACCCGTACCCCTCAGTGGGGTAACCGTTAGCTCTGCTTCCTTATTCAATGAAGAGGTGGTCCGGGAAAAAGACCTGCGGATCGGGGACCGGGTATTGGTAGAACGGGCTGGAGACGTTATACCCTATATCGTAAAGCCATTGACAGACCTGCGAACCGGGACCGAAAAGCCGATCATTTTCCCCACCCACTGCCCTGTCTGCCATACCAAGCTGGAAAAGCCGGAAGGGGAAGCCGTATGGCGCTGCCCGAATATATACTGCCCGGCCCAGGTAGTAGAACGCATCATCCATTTTGCCAGCAAGGACGCCATGGATATCCGCAGTCTCGGGGATGCCATCGTCCGGGAATTATTCAAACTGGGATACCTGAAGAGCATACCGGGCATCTACCGGCTCCCCTATGAGGAGATCCGTGAGCTGAAGGGCTTCGGGGAAAAAAAAGTAAACAACCTGCAATCGGCCATCGAAGCGTCCAAAAAGCAGCCGCTTCACCGGCTTATCTTCGGACTGGGTATCCGTTATGTCGGCGAGACCACGGCGAAGATCCTGGCGGCTTCGGTCAGCCATCTGACCGACCTTGCCGGCCGCTCCCTGGAGGACCTGCTGAACCTGGAAGATGTAGGCCCCAAAGTAGCCACCAGCGTGCATGAGTTTTTTCATAACGCCGCCAACCTGGAGACCCTGCAGCAACTGGAATCCCTGGGGCTTAACCTGAAAAGCCTCAAATCGACCGGAACGCCGGGCGGCAACCTGGATGGCCAAACGTTCTTATTCACGGGCACCCTAAGCCGGCTGAAAAGATCCGATGCCGAAGAGACGGTGGAAAAGAACGGGGGAAAGCTACTGGGCGGGGTAAGCAGCAAGCTCAACTACCTGGTGGTAGGGGAGGATGCCGGTAGTAAACTGGAAAAGGCCAAAAAAATCCCCTCGGTCCGAATACTCACAGAAGACGAGTTTATTAAGCTCCTAAACATATAAGAATATTTTCTTACGTTACTGGTAAATCGAAAATCTTTTCCGTAACTTTAAGAAAATTGTAGGCATGATTAGAAAACTCACCGGCGAAGTGTGGAAACCTTTGCAGTTTCCCGGCTGGAAACAACTCCGAAAAAAATATGCACTTTCATCACTGGGTCGTGTAGCCAGTTACTCAGATGATGTTTTGACCGATGGCAAATTGCTCAACGGTAGTCTTACAACCGGCTATAAGACCCTCAACCTGCATCGTCCCGGCAACAATGGCACGCTCTACATTCATCGTGAGATCGCCCGTCTGTTCCTGGCTAAAGCTTCTACGAAACACAAGTACGTGATCCATGTGAATCACAACAAGCTTGACAATGCATCCAAAAACTTAAAATGGGCTACGCTCGAAGAGATGATCGATCATCAACAGAAGAGCCCTGCGAAGATCGCTTACAAAAAAGTGCAGGCCAACCGCACCGTTGGACTGAAACTGACGGCATCGCAGGTAAAGACCATTAAGAAAACGCTTTCCAGCAAGAACAGGCAGCTTACCATCAAGAAGCTGGCAGAGAAATACAATGTCAGCGAGATGACGATGTATCGCATCAAGAGCGGCGAAAATTGGGGAAGGATCAAATAAGCCCTGTCTCCTATCAATGGAGAAATGAATAATCAGAAAGGAAAACATAGTTATGTTGCAAGGCACTACGATCAAGTTTCTCAAAGACCTCAAAAAGAATAACAATAAGCCCTGGTTTGAAAAGAACAAAGCCGCTTACCTGGATGCAAAAGAAGACATAGATCAATTTACGCAACAGGTGATCGATGGATTGGGAAAAATAGATGCAGACATTGCATCTCTTACCCCCAGGGATTGCCTTTTCCGTATCTATCGGGATGTAAGGTTCTCCAAGGATAAGACGCCTTACAAAACTAATATGGGCGCTTCCTTTAATAAAGGAGGCAAAAAAGTTCCGACAGCGGGCTACTATTTTCATTGCGAACCCGGTCAGAACATGGCAGGCGGCGGCTTATGGATGCCCCTGTCTCCTGAACTAAATAAGGTCCGGCAGGAAATCGACTATAATTTTGAAGAATGGAAGAAGATCGTCGGCCATCGTAATTTTAAAAAGATCTTTGCTGCAGGTGTGGAAGGGGTCGATATCCTGGCAAGGCCGCCCAAAGGCTATGAAGCGGAGAATCCGGCCATTGAATTTCTGAAAATGAAAAGTTTCATTGTCAGCCGCCCGTTCACCGACGCGGAGCTACAATCCAAATCCCTCCTCAAAGAAGTATTGAAGACTTTTGAAACGATGAAACCTTTTATTGACTTTCTCAATCGTTCCATGGAATAACGAAATAAGCCCGGCCTGGTGGGGCCGGGCTTATTTCGTCAAAGAAGACCCTGCTTCAGAAGGTATTCCGCGATCTGTACAGCATTGGTAGCCGCTCCTTTCCGGAGATTGTCGCTTACCACCCACATGTTCAAGGTCCTGGCCTGGGTCTCATCCCTTCTCAACCTTCCTACGAATACTTCGTCTTTCTCATGGGCATCCCTGGGCATGGGATATTGCTGTTTGGCGGGATCGTCCGTTACGATCACTCCCGGCGTCTTACGCAACAGCGCTTTCACCTCTTCCAGGTCGAACTCTTTTTCAAACTCTACATTCACGGATTCGCTGTGCCCTCCCATTACCGGTATGCGCACGGTCGTTGCCGTTACCCGGATCGAATCATCCCGCATGATCTTCCTGGTCTCATTCACCATCTTCATTTCTTCCTTCGTATATCCATTATCGAGAAATACATCGATCTGGGGAATAGCATTCAGATCGATGGGATATTTATACGCCATTTCTCCCTGCACTCCCTTCCTTTCATTCATTAACTGGGTCACGGCTTTAACGCCTGTGCCCGTCACACTCTGGTAGGTAGAGACCACAATCCTCTTTACCTGGTATTGTTTATGGAGGAGATTCAAAGCCACAACCATCTGGATCGTCGAACAGTTGGGATTGGCAATGATCTTATC
>WNFI01168111.1_pt1 | contig 36212 bp, 40 predicted proteins | sample 5400471 | NCBI WGS metagenome assembly WNFI01 (sample SAMN13153348, study PRJNA577476) | soil metagenome | isolation source: 100 cm saprolite on Douglas fir-dominated hillslope | place: USA:California | collected 2013-09-17 | reverse complement strand
GCTCCGCCTTGAGCGGCAGGTGCTGCCGGCGCAGGGGCGTGCGGTAGAAGATCACGCGGTCGTAGTCGGCGACGCCGAGGAAGCCGAAGTCGCCGGACTTGAACGTCTCTACATCCGAGGTGTGCGTCTTCACGGCTTCGCGCGCGGCGTTGATCTGGTTGTTGAGCGCGATCATCGCGCCCTTGCCGCGCGCCGACGGAGCGACGCAGATCCGCGCCGCGTTGAGGAGGTTGCGCGGGCCGTCGAAGTCCTTCTCGCTGGCGTTGCGCTGCGCGCCGATGAGCACGATCGGCTTCTCGCTGTCCACGGTCAGGTCGAGGAACCAGGCCGTCTCCTCCAGCGTGTCGGTGCCGTGCGAAACGATGACCCCCGCCACTTCGGGCCGCGCCAGCGCCTCGGAGACCGCTTTCTGCAGCTGCACCCAGCGATCCGGATCCATGTAGTCGGAGGGCACGTTGCTCAGGTTCTGCACCTCGACGCGCGCCACCTTCTCGATCTCAGGGACGGTGGCGACGAGGTCCTCGCCGGAGATGGCGGGCACCGGCGCATGCTTCACCGGGTCGATCTTCATGGCGATGGTGCCGCCGGTCGCTATCAGGCGAACGACAGGCAGGCTCTTCGGGGCCTCGGCGGCCGGCGCTTTCTCCGCGGCAGGCTTGCCCGGCAGTGGCTGCTGGGCCTGCGCGGCGGCGCAAGCGAGGAGCAGGATTGCAAGGAGCGGGAGTCGGCCCATGGGTACCTCCTGACGAGGGCCGCAAACGGTCATACCGGCTCGAAGACGTCAAGCCTGCAATCTCTCCGGACAGGACGCTGGCAGGAGCCCCTGTTAGAATCGGCCGATGCCGTTCAAGTTGCGCAGCGACTACCAGCCGCAGGGCGACCAGCCGCGCGCCATCGCCGAGCTGACCGCGGGCCTGCGGCGCGGCGACCGGCAGCAGACGCTCCTCGGCGTCACCGGCTCCGGCAAGACCTTCAGCATCGCCAACGTGGTGCAGCAGGTGCAGCGGCCGACGCTGGTCATCGCGCACAACAAGACGCTGGCCGGCCAGCTCTACGGCGAGTTCAAGGAGCTGTTCCCGGAGAATGCGGTCGAATTCTTCGTCAGCTATTACGATTACTACCAGCCCGAGGCATATGTGCCCTCGAGCGATACCTATATCGAGAAGGATTCCTCGATCAACGACGAGATCGATCGGCTCCGCCACTCCGCCACCCACTCGCTGCTGACGCGCAACGACGTCTTGATCGTGGCCAGCGTCTCCTGCATCTACGGCCTCGGCACCGCGGAAGCCTATTACCAGCTGAAGGTCGCGCTGCAGACCGGCGAGGAATATCCGCGCCACAAGCTGCTGCGCGATCTGGTCGAGATTCAATACCAGCGCAACGACCACGACTTCTCGCGCGGCACCTTCCGGGTGAAAGATGTCGATCTTCCCCTCCAGCCACTACGTCACCTCCGGCGAGCGGCGCAAGGCGGCCGTGCTGGCCATCCGCGAGGAGCTGCAGGAACGCCTGACGCTCTTGCGCGCGCAGGACAAGCTGCTCGAGGCGCAGCGGCTGGAGCAGCGCACCATGTTCGATCTGGAGATGATCGAGCAGATGGGCTTCTGCAACGGCATCGAGAACTATTCGCGGCACCTGAGCGGCCGCATTGCCGGAGAGCCGCCGCCCTGCCTGCTCGATTACTTCCCCAAGGATTACCTGCTGGTGATCGACGAGTCGCACCAGAGCATTCCGCAGATCGGCGCGATGTATCGCGGAGACCGCAGCCGCAAGGAGACGCTGGTCGAATATGGCTTCCGGCTGCCGTCGGCCCTGGACAATCGGCCACTGCAGTTCGGCGAGTTCGAGCGGCTGGTCAATCAGGCCATCTATGTCTCGGCGACGCCTTCCGAATACGAATTGCAGAAGAGCGAGGGCGTGATCGTCGAGCAGATCATCCGGCCGACGGGGCTGGTCGACCCCGAGGTGGAAGTGCGGCCGGTCGCGCAGCAGGTCGACGATCTCCTCGAGGAAGTGCGCAAGCGCGCGGCCAAGGGCGAGCGCGTGCTGGTGACTACCTTGACCAAGCGCATGGCGGAGGACCTGACCGAATACTTCGCCGACCTGGGCGTGCGGGTCCGCTACATGCATTCCGACATCGACACGCTGGAGCGGCTCGCGCTGGTCCGGGATCTACGTCGTGGTCTGTTCGACGCGCTCATCGGAATCAACCTCTTGCGAGAGGGATTGGACATCCCCGAAGTCTCGCTGGTCGCCGTTCTCGACGCCGACAAGGAAGGCTTTTTGCGCAGCAGCGTCTCCCTCATCCAGACCATCGGCCGCGCGGCGCGCAACGTCGAAGGGCGCGTCATCCTCTACGCGGACACCGTCACCGCCTCGATGAAGACGGCGCTCGAGGAGACCGACCGCCGCCGCTCCAAGCAGGTGGCGTACAACCAGGAGCACGGCATCACGCCGCAATCGGTGAAGCGCGCCATCCTCGACATGGCCATCCACGGCGTCGCCTCGGGCGGCGACGAGGCGCTGGTCGGCAAGGACGAACTGGCGGGCTACCTGCCCGAGGACCGGCGCAACGTCCCGAAGATGATCGCCAAGCTGGAGAAGGAAATGCAGGAGAAGGCGGAGGCGCTGGACTTCGAGGGCGCGGCCATCCTGCGCGACAAGATCCAGGCCATCAAGGATCTCGATCTGGGGATCATGCCCAAGAATACCCAAGCCCTCAAGGCCGAGGCGCGCGCTGCCGCGGGGCTGCCGGAAAAACCGAAGTTCGAAGGCAGGCGGCGCGGCCGCCCCAACGGACGCCCGGGCTCACAGCGCAGGTAGTCGATGCTCTCCGAAGAGCTGAGAAGAAAGCTCGACGCGCTGCCCACGCAGCCCGGCGTCTATCTCATGAAGGACCGCCAGGGCGAGGTGGTCTACGTCGGCAAGGCGCTCTCGCTGCGCCAGCGCGTGGCGCAGTATTTCCAGGAGCGCAGCAGCGACACGCGCGCCTTCATCCCCTTCCTCGAAGACCTGCTCGGCGACATCGAGGTGATGATCACGCCCTCCGAAAAGGACGCGGTCCTCCTCGAGAACGAGCTCATCAAGCAGTACCGCCCGCGCTTCAACATCCGGCTGCGCGACGACAAGAACTTCATCTCGCTGCGGCTCTCGACCACGCACCCTTATCCGCGGCTGGAGGTGGTGCGGCGGGTGCGCAAGGACGGCGCGCGGTACTTCGGGCCCTTCGCCAGCGCCTCCTCGATCCGGGAGACGCTCTCCATCGTCAACCGGCACTTCCAGCTGCGCACCTGCACCGATCAAGTGATGAGCAACCGGCGGCGGCCGTGCCTGCAGTACCAGATCAAGCGCTGCCCGGCGCCCTGCGTATACAGCGTGCCGCAGGACGAATACCACCGCTCGGTCGAGGAGGTGGGGCTGTTCCTCGAAGGCAAGGCCGACGAGCTGACCGCGCAGATCCACGGCCGCATGAAGGACGCCGCCGGCAAGCTCGAGTTCGAGCGCGCCGGGCAGCTTCGCGATCAGCTGCGGGCCATCGAGCGCAGCCTGGAGAAGCAGCGCACGGTGCTGGGCGACCTGCTCGACGAGGACGTGCTCGGCTTCCACCGCGAAGGCGCGGCGCTCGAGGTGCACCTGCTCTTCTTCCGCAACGGGCGGCTTTCCGGCGGCCGCAGCTTCAACTTCTCCAAGCAGGAGTTTCCCACCGAGGAGCTTTTGCAGAGCTTCCTCGATCAGTATTACGAGTCGGGCGCCTTCGTTCCCAAGGAGCTGCTCCTGCCGCTGCATCTCGACGACGCCGAGATGCGCGAGGCCTGGCTCGAAGGCAAGAAGGGCGAGCGCGTCCGCGTGCACGTCCCCGAGCGCGGGGAGAAGGTGCGGCTGGTGGAGATGGCGATGGAGAACGCGCGCCACAGCTTCGAGGAGCGCAGCAAGTCGCAGAAGAGCAAGCTGGAGACGCTCGAGCGCCTCAAGTCGCGGCTGCGGCTGCCGCGGCTGCCGCGGCGCATCGAGTGCTTCGACATCTCGACCTTCCAGGGCCAGCTCACGGTCGGGTCGCAGGTAGTGTTCACCGACGGCGAGCCGGACAAGAGCGGCTACCGGCTCTTCAAGGTGCGCGGCGAGGCGGCGGGCGACGACTTCGCCTCCATGTACCAGGTGCTGACGCGGCGATTGAAGCGCGGTATCGGGGAGCAGACGCTGCCGGACCTGCTCGTGGTCGACGGAGGCAAGGGGCAGCTCAACGTCGCACGGGCGGCGCTGCGCGAGCTGGGGCTGGAGCTGCGCGACGTTCCACTGGCCGGGCTCGCCAAGAGCCGGGTGCTGGAGGACGAGGAGCGCTTCGCCGCGCGGCAGGGCTTCCGCACCGCGGACGCGTGGGCGGAGAAGGCCGGCCCCGAGCCGGAAGTGCCGCAGCTGGAGGTTCCGGAGCCGGCGCGGCGCGAGGGCCGGTCGCGCAAGAAGGGCCGCTTCGTCAAAGGCGAGATCGAGCGCAGCCCGGAGCGCGTCTACCTGCCGGGACAGAAGAACCCGGTGGTGCTGCGCCAGAACACGAGCGAGTTGCACCTGCTCGCCCGACTGCGCGACGAGGCGCATCGTTTCGCCATCACCTTCCACCGCAAGCTGCGCCGCGAGCGGAACTTCAAGTCCTTGCTCGAGGAGATTCCGGGCATCGGCGAGAAGCGCAAGCGAGCGCTCTTGAGCCACTTCGGATCGCTGAAGCGAATCCGCGCGGCGACGGCGGAAGACATCGCGCAGGTCGAAGGCTTCAACCGCGAGCTGGCCGAGCGCGTGCAGCAGTTCCTCGCCGCGCAAGCGCCCGAGTTGGAAGCCAAGGACGCAGCCGAGGGCGGTGCCGGCCTCGACGGCGGCGCGCTTCCGGAGGCCGGACCGCAGGACGGCGCGCTCCTGCACGACCGCGAAGACGTCGCTTTCGACGCCGCCGCTGCGGAGCTGGAAGAGATCGAGGAAGAGGACGCGACGGTGGAGGACGCTGTCGATCGCTGAGAACGACGCAACGCACCGTTTTTCCTTGCCCGCACACAGGTCCTGTCCTACAAGGTCTGCCCTCGCAGGGGGTGGCCCGTCGCGCCCGCGCAGTGAAAGGATTCCAGTCGATGAAGCTCTACCCGAAAATCATCCCCGCCATCGCTCGCGACGTCATCGCCACTCTGATGACGGACGGCGACGTCGAGGTGGAGACGATGCGGGTCGCGGATGCCGAGATGGACATGGCGGCCATCCTCAAGGAGTATCTTGCTTCCGAAGAGCGGGTGAACCAGGCGACCCGCGAAGCGCTCGAACGCCGCGGTTACGATCACTCCCGCTTCAACACCGTCAAGCGCGAGATGGCCGACGTCCGCGGCTTCAAGATGGGCGACGAGGGCATCGACTACATCATCAACCAGATGATCGAATTCCTGCTCATCTCCCGCAACGTCGAGGAAGTCTTTGCGGAGGACCACACCATCCGCAAGAAGATCTACCAGGTGTTCAAGAAGCACCTCGACGTCGACGAGGACATCGACCGCGAAGCGCGCTCTCGCCTCAAGCACCTCTCCGAAGGCACGCAGGCGTGGGAAGTCGAGTATCAGAAGACGGTCGAGCAGATCCGGCGCAACAAGGGGCTGCTCTAGGAAGGCCTCGGGCTTCGGGCCTCAGGCCTCGGGCCAACTGCAACTGCGTAGCACCTAAGCCAACTTCGCTGGCCGGGGCTAGTGCTTGCGGGCGTCCTGCGCCAAGCGGCGGCCGTGTCCGATCACCTCGACGAGCTGCGCGCGCAGCACCTTGCCCTTCACTTCGCCCACCGCCACCAGCGGCAAGCGGCGATCGTCGTCGCTGAGCCAGAAATGGGCGACGCGCTTCACCGTGGGGTCGTCGACGCGCACCGCGTCGGTATCGATCCGCATGGTCGCGAAGTGGCCCAGCGGCGTGTCGATCGATTCCTTGCCTGCGACCAGCCCCTGAAGCTTCCACACCTTGCGGCCCGCATAGACCTCGACGCAGACCGGCGCGCCGGGCTTCATCGGCTGCGCGCGCAAGAGGTAGAGCGTGGAGAGGATGTCGCGCACGTCGGAGCCCGCCTCCAAGGTGAAAGGCTCGGGCTCGCCATTCTTGGTCGCCGCCACCGCGAGCGTGCCATCAGCCGGCGGGAACTCGAGCTTGACCGCCCTGTGCACCGGGCCCTCGTCGACGTCCTCGTGGTAGCGCAGCGGCGAGAAGTCGGACAGCAGGACCGCGGTGGCGAAGGCCTCGTAGCGGCCGACGTTGGTGGAGACGAAGGCGCTGGTCCTGGCGCGCGAGGTGAGCTCGAGAGCGGCGCGCTTCTCGCCGGGCGGCGGCGCCTGCACGTGGACCTCGAAGGTGCCGACGTCCGCGCCCAGCGCGTCGAGCCGGAAGCTGAGCACTTCGCCTGGGCTGAAGCGAGCGGACTGCAGCTTCTGCGGAGGACAGACCGGACCGGCGGCGGCGGCGAGGAGGAGGGCGAGGAGAGGCATCACGAGCATTCTCCATCAGAGACGGCTCGCGGCGTAGGACTATTCAACGCGCGCCGAGCTGGCGCTCGCTCGCCAACGCCTCGATGCGGGCGGCCAGGCGCTCGCGCAGCTGCGCATACGCGCGCGGATCGCGGGAGAAGGTGCGCAGTCCCGGAGCGACGGCGCGCGCCTCGGCCCGCGCCAGCGCCGGATCGCCGAGCTGCGCGCAGAGCGAGAGGTAGCCGTGGTCGGCGAGCCCGCGCGAGATCTGCACCAGGCGCAGCGACTCCACCGGCACGTCGTGCCTGCCGCCGATGCGCGCGGGGGTGCCCGGATAGTAGAGGGTCCCGTCGCCGTTGCCGCCGAACGCCCACTGCGAGTACCAGGGATCGAGCTCGTCGTAGGCGAAGACGGTGTCGAAGTAGAGCTCGCCTGCGACGTCGCTCGCGAAGGCGAGCGCCCCCATGGCGCGCGCGGCGGTGGCGGGCGCATCGATCATGTAGCTGGGCCAGCCGCGGAACGCCGGGTCGAGCACGGGCCTGCCGTCGTTGCTGCAGCCGTGCGAGAGGCAGCTCTGGTACCACCACAGCCGCTGGTAGTTCGCGCGCGCGACAGAGCGCGGGCAGCCGGGATTGCGCTCTCCGAGACAGTTCAGCACCGGGGTGAAGAGGTCGACGCTGGGCAAGTCACCGGAGAGCGAAGTTGTCACCAGGCGCCGCACCTCGGGCGCGTCCTCGCGCATCTCGCGCGCGTCGGACTCGACCGAGGCGAAGTCCTTTTCGGCGGGCTCGTCGCGGAGGTAGCGGAAGAGCCGGTCGAGCCAGCCGCGCTGCCGGAAGTGCTCCACCCACTGTTGCCGGACCGAGCGGCGCCGTTCGCGGCCCAGGCCGCGCTGCTCGCGCAGCTCCACCGCGGTCCAGCGCGCTCCCGACGGCAGCGCCGTGCCGTCGAGGAACGGCCCCACCTCGGCGTCGTAGGCGGTCCAGTCGATGGCGCCGTCCTTCGCGAGCGGCGGCGGGTCCTGGGTGCCGCCGAAGAGCGTGATGCCGCGGCGGAGCGCCAGCAGATCGTAGACGCGGGTCAGCTCGCGATTCGCCTCCGGCCCTCGCCCATGACCCTTCGCCGCGCTGTAGCCCGAGAAGCCGAAGGCGGTCGCCAGCGCGGGAGTCGCGGGCAGGTCGAAGCCGCGCGTCTTCAGCTCGACCGGAACGTCGAGCTTTCCCCCGCGCCAGGAGAGCTGGACCACACCCGCGCTGCGTCCGGCCGCGGCTCCGCGCGGAACGCAGGCTTCGACGAAGATCGACTGCGCCCGCCCATCCTGGACGTCGATGGGAAAGGCGCGGCGCTCCTCGCCATAGATCGCGTCGCGCGCGGGGATGAGCGCGTCTGGCCACTCGCCCACTTCGCCATCCGGGCCCGACGGATGCGCGAGCGTGAGCGTCGCCACCCGGTAGAGATCGAGGCGCACGCCGCCGGCTGCCGCCGCCGACAGCGCGCGAGCCGGCCCGCGCACGACGATCTGCGCTCCGCTGCACTCTCCCCCCGCCGCAGCAAGCTTGATTCGGACGGGCGATCGTGCGGAAGCGGGCGGCGGCGTCTGCGGCCGCACCTTCTCGGACTCGTCCGCGATCCAAACTTGAAGTACCGCTGCGAGCGCGACCCAGAGCATGGCGGCGACAAGGTGGGGCGCTCGCCGCCGAAGGGCAACCGTCCGCGTGACTGGGATGTTCAAGGCATGCTAGTCGCGGCCGCCGCCGGCGGCTTAGCGACTACGCCTTGGCCGGTACCATTGGAGATGCGTTCTAGCCGCGGCCGCCGCAGGGGACTTCCCCGCTTGGCGGGGAAGATGTCGCCGTAGGCGACAGTCGCCAGTCGGGCCGCCGCCGGCGAGGCGGGCTTAGGGGCTACGCAGTTGCAGTTGGCCCGAAGCCTGAGGCCCGGAGCCATGGCCGCCGTCGCTTCACGGCCGTTACAAATGGCTCCGAGATGTGTTCTAGACTGTCGCCATGGCGCCCTCCAACCGCGGCCCGTCGGACGACTATTCCGATCAGGACGATGACGAGAAGAAGACCGGGAAGGATCTCGGGTCGAAGCGCAAGTTCGACGAGTTCGAGTGCCCCGCCTGCAGCGCCAACAACCCCTTCGACACCTTCGGCAACGGCGACGAGGTGCTCTGCAACTGGTGCGGCATGGACTTCCGGGCGGTGGTGGATGAAGACGGCAAGCTGCGCTTGAAGGAACTGTGAAGGGCGTCGCGCGCAGGGAGGTGCGGAAGCTCGCCAAAGGCGCGCTGGGCGCGCCGGCCGAGGACGACGTCGTCGCCGAGGAGCCGCTGGAGATCCGCGCGGCGGGCGAGACGATGGCCATCACCATGCGCACGCCCGGCGCCGACCGCGAGCTGGCGGTGGGGTTCCTCTTCGCCGAGGGCGTGATCGCGTCGCGCGACGACATCGGCCGCGTCGCGCACTGCGGCCGGCCCGACCAGGAGGGCTACGGGAACACCATCGACGTGGCGCCCGGCCCCGGCGTCTCGCTGGACATCGACCGGCTCTCGGCGACGCGGCGGGGAACGCTGACCACGGCGGCTTGCGGCGTCTGCGGGCGGCGCAGCGTGGACGACGTGATCGCGCGCTGCAAGCCGCAGGTGGTTGCGCTTGGAATGATTACCGTTGAAACCATTTCAGCTGTAACCGTTGCCTTGAAACGGTTGCAACCCAACTTTTCCCGGACCGGCGGCATCCACGCCGCCGCCCTCCACGACGCGCGCGGCGAGGTGCTGGCGGCCTTCGAGGACATCGGCCGCCACAATGCGCTCGACAAAGTGGTCGGCAAGCTGGTGCTGGAGGGCCGCATCCCCGGCGACGAGGCCGCGCTGCTGGTGGTGAGCGGACGCGCCAGCTACGAGGTGGTGCAGAAGGCGTCGGCGGCCAACATCCCCATCATCGCCAGCGTCTCCGCGGCCAGCTCGCTGGCGGTGGACCTGGCGCGCGCGGCAGGCATCACGCTGTGCGGCTTCGTGCGGGACAGCAACATGACCGTGTACTCGCACGCTGAGCGGATCAGGAGCTCGGCCTGAGGCCTCAGGCTTCAGGCTTCAGGCCAGAAGCCAAAACCCGCGCAGTCGGCGCAATCACTTCTTTGAAGCGTGCGCCGTGCGGCGGGAAGCGCGGGCTTCTTTCTTGCGACGTTGCCGCTCGAGGAACCCGAGCTTCTCCTGCGGCGGCTTCTGTAACGCAGGCTTCGCCTCGGCTCCTTCTTTTGCTTTTGGCCCGAGGCCCGAGGCCTGAGGCCCGAGGCCTCTTGCTTCGCTCGGTCGTCCCCACGCGCGTCCGACCGGCGCCTTGCTCTGCCGCGACTCGGCCGCAAACCACAGCACGCGCCGCACCACCAGCGTGGCATAGGCGCCGGGCGGCAGCGTGAACGACAGGTTGACCTTGAGCCGCCCGCGGTTCAGCTCGTCGCGGCGCGGCTCGTTGACGCGCAGCTTGCCCGGCACCACGAAGAGCGGCCGCTCCTCGTGCTTGTAGAAGAGCTGCCGCGTCTCCGGCACCCGGAGGTCGGCGAGCGCGAGCCCCTGCGCCTTGAGCGCACCCAGCGCCGCCGCCTGGATCTGGAGATCGTCGAACGTCGAATCGGGCGCCAGGAGCGGAAACGTCTTCGCCCACAGTTCGTCGCGCAGCTCGCGGGGCAGCGCGCGCGGGAAGGTGAGCGCGCCCGCCTGGTAGCGCAGCCCGATCAGCTCGGAGGCCGGCACCCGACCGCCCAGGTACCGCTTCACGCCCTCGTTCCAGACGTAGCTCTGCAGCTCGAACAGCACCATCGCCCGGATGCGCCGGTCGATGTGCAGGAAGGCGCCCTTGAAGTCCCTGGGATCCTCGCGCAGGCGGCGCAGCACGGGCGCGTAGCGCTTGCCGGCGTCGTGCGGCGCCCGCAGGAGCCACTCGCCCCAGTGGTCCCGCCAGAAGGCCTTCACCTTGGCATCGTCGCTCTTGTCGAGCTCACTGGGCGTGGCGAGGAACGCGCGCAGCGCCTGCTCCCATTCGCCGCGCAGCAGGTGCTTGGCGATGAACCCCTGCCCGTGCTTGAGGAAGCCGAAGCGCTGCGAGTCGAAGTAGTTGACCACGCCCGCGCGCTGCACCTCGGCGACGCTCTCCGGCACTCGCGCCGCCTCCGCCTCCGAGAGGTCGCGCACCGTCACCTCGAAGCGGTTGGCAGTGATGTTCGCGGAGGTGAGCGGCTGCGCGACTCGCGAGATCAGCTTGAGCCGCAGGTCGCCCGACTGCACCACCTCGGTCTCTCCCAGCGCGCCGCCGAAAACGCCGACCAGCTGCTCGGTGCGGCCCTGCTTGTCCTTGAGGCCGCACACGGAGAGGTTGCGGCGCCGCACCCCGAACTCCTGCGAGAGCCGCTCCAGCGCCTGCAGCGTCGAGACCTTCTGCTTGTCCATGCGGTAGACCCAGACCGGGCCGTCGGGGTCTTCCTCGAATCGGTACCCCTCGCGCACGACGAAGTCTTCAGGCCGCTGCGATGTCGGCCTGCCCAGCCTGCTACCGCGACATCGAGCCGGTGGGTGGCCGTTGCCCGAGTTGTGGAGCGCCGCGCGACGGCTCTGCGCGGGAGGCGCAACTGGACGACGAGCCCAGCCGCTCCGGCCGCTCCACCACGCCCACCGCCCGGAAGGCGCCGCCGCTCTCCGCCTCGCTGACCCCGTTCGGCGCCGGCGAAAAGACCCCGTCCAGAACGATGCCCCATCCTGCAACCGCCTCGACCGCCACGCCCAGGATGATCCTCAAAGCCCCCGCCGGGGAGCTCACCGAATTCCCCCTCGGCGAGAACAACGTGTTGGGCCGCAGCACCACCGCCTCGGTGCGCGTCGCCGACCGCGAGGTCTCGCGCAAGCACAGCCAGGTCGACAAGGAGGGCGACGACTACGTCCTGCGCGACCTCGGCTCCTCGAACGGCACCTTCCTGAACGGCAAGCGCATCTTCGGTCCCACCAAGCTGAAGGACGGCGACGAGGTGGTGATCGGCACCTCGAGGATGGAGTTCCGCCTGGGGAACGTCGTCAAGCCTCGCAACGCGGAGATCGTCCGCAGCGAGGGCGCCGGCAAGAAGCTCGAGGGCGTGGTCGCGCGCGTCGGGGCCAAGGCAAACTTCGCGCCGGTCGATCAGGTCCACGACATGACCCAGCTCAAGCGCGACTACGAGCGCCTGCGCATCGGGCACGAGTTCTCCAACTACGTCCGGCTGGAGCGCGACCTCAACGAGCTGCTCACGCGAATCCTCCAGATCGCCTTCGACCTCATCCCTTGCGACAACGGCGTCATCCTCTTGCGCGATGCGCACTCGCGCGAGCTGGTCATCCAGGCCATGCGCCAGCGCAAGCCGGGCCAGGGCAAGGTGCTGGTCTCGGACACGCTCTTGGCGCAGGTGCAGGCGACCAAGGAAGGCGTGCTCACCAGCGACGCCATCGCCGACGAGCGCTTCGCCGCCTCGCACTCCATCATCGCGCTCGGCGTGCGCAGCGCGATGGCGGTGCCGCTCCTCTCGTCCTCGGGCGACGAGGTGAAGGGCATCATGTTCCTCGATTCGCGCGAGCGCATCGCGGCCTTCACCAGCAAGGACCTGGAGGTGCTCTCCGCCATCGCGGCGCAGGCCTCGGTGGCGCTGGAGAACAGCGAGTACGCGCGCGCGCTGGAGCACGAGGCTACGCAGCGCGCGCAGCTCAGCCGCTTCCTCAGCCCGGCGCTGGTCGAGCAGGCGGCGCGCGGCAGCATCGAGCTGTCGAAGGGCGGCGCCCTCACCGAGCTGACCATCCTCTTCTCCGACATCCGCGGCTTCACCAGCATGTCGGAGAACGCGCCGCCCCAGGAAGTGGTCAAGATGCTCAACGACTACTTCGAGCTGATGGTGGACATCCTCTTCGAGCACAACGGCATCCTCGACAAGTTCATCGGCGACGCCATCATGGGCTTGTGGGGCGCGCCGGTGAAGCGGCCCGACGACGCAACGCAGGCGGTGCGCGCAGCGGTGAAGATGCAGGCGCGCCTCAGGGAATGGAACGAGGACCGCGCCGCCTCGGGCAAGACGCCCATCAAGATCGGCATCGGCCTGCACACCGCGCAGGTGGTGGTCGGCAACATGGGCTCCTCGAAGGCGCTCAGCTACACCGCCATCGGCGACGGCGTAAATCTCGCATCGCGCCTCTGCGGCGTTGCGCGCGAAGGCATGGTGGTGATCTCGGAGGAGTGCGCGCAGCGGGCCGGGAAGGACAAGTTCGTCCTCGACGCGCTGCCGCCGGCGAAAGTGAAGAACCGCGAGGCGCCGGTCGAGATTTATCAGGTGATGGCTGCTTTGGAAGAATAGGCCTCAGGCCTCAAGCTTCAGGCCTCAGGCCTCGGGCACAACCTCCAACGGTCCGCCGCCCAGCCCGAGGCCCGAGGCCCCTCACCAGTTGACCGAAAACTTGCGGACTCGATCGACTGGTGCAAGCTGCGCGCATGGCTGAGCCGACCGCCAAGTCGCAGCCCCCGCCCCCGCAGAAGCGCGCCCTGCAGCGCTGTCCCAACTGCGAGGTGCGGTGCGACGTGAGCTGCTTCGTCGACGGCGCGCTCGCCCGCTGCGGGCATTGCGGCGTGCGCTTCGAGGTGCAGCGCGAGAAGACGCCTGCGCCGCCCGTGCGCGCCACGCCCGAGCCGAAGCCGCCCGAAGGGCCCTTTCCCGCGCTCGACGGATTCGTCGTCCACGAGCGCATCGGGCAGGGCGGCATGGGCGAGGTCTTCCGCTGCACGCGCCTCTCCGACCAATGCGCGGTGGCGGTGAAGATCCTGACGCCGCAGATGGCCGCGGTCCCCGACTACGTGCGCCGCTTCGGCCGCGAGGCGGCGGCGATGGCGCAGCTCGATCATCCCGGCATCGTGCGGCTGGTCGGCCGGGGCAGGGCGGGCGAGCACGTCTTCATCGCCATGGAGCTGATCGACGGCATCTCGCTGCGGCTGTGGTCGCACAAGAACCGTCCCAGCGCGCGGCGGCTCGCGCGGGTGCTCGCGCAGGTGGCCCACGCGCTCGCATATGCGCACGCGCGCGCAGTGGTGCATCGCGACTTGAAGCCCGACAACGTGCTGGTCACACCCGACCAGCGCACCAAGGTGCTCGACTTCGGGCTTGCCGGCCTGCACTCCGAAGGCGCCGAGTGCCTGACCCAGAGCCATGTCTCCATGGGCACCGCGAACTACATGGCGCCCGAGCAGCGCAAGGACGCCAAGCGCGCCGATCACCGCGCGGACATCTACTCCTTTGGAGTGATGGCCTACGAACTGCTCACCGGAGAGCTGCCCGTGGGGCGCTTTCCGCCGCCGTCGAAGGTCGTCTCAGGCCTCGACCCGCGCTGGGACGCGCTGGTGGAGCGCTGCCTCGAGGTGGAGCCGTCGGCGCGGCCGCACAGCGCGCTCGAGCTGGCGCACGGCCTCGAGACGCTGGCGGGCGTCGCGTCACCGCTGGAGCTCGCGCCGCGCACGCAGCGTACGCGGCGCAAGGCCGCCAAGTCGGGCATCTGGTCCTGGCTGGGCATCGGGAGCGCCATCGCAGTCCTCATCGGCGTCGTCTCGCTCCACGTGGCACAGGATCATGGCGAGCGCCGGCCCACCGTGCCTGTGGCCCGCATCGCCGCGAAGAATGCGCGTCGCTGAAATGGACTTCCGCGCCTTCAGCCTGAAGCCGAGCCTCTAAGGTTTGGCCGGGCCGTTCTTGGGCTTGTAGAAGATCACCACGGTCAGGCAGTGGAACTCGTTGTCGCTCGACTGCATCACGGTGCGATCGACGATCTCCAGATCCGCGTTGGCCCGCAGCCAGCGCGTCACCTGCTCGCCGAGATCGTCCCGCTCCTTCGCCTTGGTCGCGGAAAACACCTTCACGCCGGTGAACATCCCGCCCCCTCCAGGTGCTTGAACGGGACCGATCTTCCACCCGCCCGCCCGCTTGTCAAATCCACCGGCTGCGCCTAGCTCCAACCTCCTGCTCGCCGAGGTTTGATCCGCTGCCTCGAGGGGGATCTGGGCAGCCGCACCCGTCGCGGCAACAGTCCATTCCTGCACTGATCGGGCGCCTCTGGCGCGGGCCGGGCTGCGTACCTACGTTCGCGCATGGCGTCCGGCCAACCAATTGCTTCGAAGGACGCGCTCCAGCGGCTCCTCGACGGACTGCAGACGCTGATCCGCGAGCACCTCGCGCTGGCGCGGGCCGAGATCAAGGACGACGTCCGTTCCATGGCGCGCGACGGTGCCGTCGGCGCCGCGGGCGTGCCGGCGCTGGCGGCGGGCTATTTGCTAATGATGATCGCGATCGCGTACCTGCTCGCGGGCTGGCTGCCGATCTGGGCCGCGTTCGCGATCGTCGCGCTGGTCAACCTGGGCGTGGGAGCCGCGATGAGCCTGTTCGGTCTGCGCAAGGTGATGCGCCAGCGCCCCGGCATGCATCGCACCGGCGAAGAGTGGAAGAAGGACAAGGCCTGGCTGGCGGGGCTCGGCGAGAGCACCCGTCCCGACGGCGACGGGCGCATCGCGGCGTCGCTGCCGCGGGGCGTCCCCGCCGGAAACTGAGATTTCACCAAGGAGAACAGATGGCAGACACGGGCAGGGATCCCGCCGCGATACGCGCAGGCATCGACCGCGCGCGGGAACAGATCGAGCAGTCGGTGAACGACCTGCGCGCCAACGTCTCGGAGACGCTCAACTGGCGCAGCGTAATCCGCCGCCATCCTGCCGCCGCTTTCGGCGGAGCGGTGCTGGCGGGGATGCTGATCGCGAAAGTGACCACGAGGTGACCATGGCTGAAGCGCGCAGCAGCACGCAGCTTCCCGTCGGGCAGGCGCAGAAGAGCGCGGTGCGGGCGGAGCTGGAGGCGTTCCAGGAAGGCGTCGAGCTGGGGCGCCAGTACGCCGGCATCGCCGCGCGGCGGGTGGCCGCGTGGGCGGAGGAAAATCCGGGACAGCTGATCCTGGTCGGCCTCGCCGCGGGGTTCGTGCTCGGCAAGCTCCTCTTCCGGCCGCGCCGAATCGTCATCCCCGACCTCGAATGAGAGGCCCGAGGCCTCTTCCGTTCCTCCCTCAGCGGCCCGGAGTGGAAGGGCGGACCATCGGCTCGGCGCGGGCGGCGGGCGAGAGCCCGAGGCCGTGACGGTACACCAGCGTGCCGCCGAGCACCGTCTCCACCGTCAGGATGGCCGCGCCCGAGATCGCCGCCGCCAGGTAGAGCGTCCGCGCGCGCAGCGGCAGCGCCAGCCGGGAGGCGGCGCGCCCTCCCGCGACCGGCACCCAGACCGCGATCATCACGAACCCGAGCGCGCGGTGCAGGTGCAGGAGCGCCTCGCCAGCTGCACTGTGCGGCCCCAGCTCCGCCTCGGCGCCCAGGCCGGTGAAGACCGCGAGCACGCTAGCTGCCGTCCCGATCAGCGTATTCCACCGCCCCGTCAGGAGCAGGCCCTCGCGCCGCAGCAGCAGCCCGAGCACGTCGCAAAGGGGAGCCATGAGCAAAAGCCCCACTGCGAAATGGAGCACGAACGGGTGCAGCTCGCCGGAGGGCACGACGCCATCCTGCCGGTGCTGCCGCGCAGGGGCAACTTACCGATCGGGGTAGCGCACCACCACCACCGTATGGATGCCGCCGCGCACGAGGAAGTCGCCGGTCACCTCGCAGCTCCGCGGCTGCAGCGCCGACACCAAGTCGTCGAGGATGCGGTTGGTCACCGCCTCGTGGAACGCGCCCTCGTTGCGGAAGCTCCACAGGTACAGCTTGAGGCTCTTCAGCTCGACGCACTTCGCGTCGGGCGTGTACGTGATGCGGATGGTGGCGAAGTCGGGCTGCCGCGTCATTGGACACAGACAGGTGAACTCCGGCGTCTCGAAGCGGATCTCATAGTCCCGCTCGGGGTTCGGGTTCGGAAACGTCTCCAATGTCTTCTGCGGCTGCGTGACCACCCGCGGCCTCAGGTCGAGCTTCTTAGCTTTCGCCATCGTGGTCCGATTCTAACAAAACCGAGGCAGGGGCAGATCGCATCCGGGTCCACTCGGGCAGGCAGGCGGACGGCGCCCATTTCCGCGCCGTGTGCAAGCTGTGATTCTTACGGCCAAACGCCGGATGCGGCTGGAAGAAGGAGCCGACCGCGACCTGGACCGCGGCCGCGACTACCTGGACCGCGACCCGAAGCGCGACCGCGGCTGGGACGGGCGCAGCCGAGCGGAGGAGCAAGGTCTTGGCCGCTTGCGTCAGACAGGTGGGGGCGCATCCGGGCTTGCCCCGCGGGGTGGTCGGGAGTAGAACAACGCGCCATGTCGAGAAAGGCCGACCCCAGCAGTCGCCGGTACCCGCGGCGCCGCCCCTCCCCCGTCGTCACACCCGAGCCGGAGACGCGTTCTCCCCGCAAAGTTTCCGCTGCAGCGGACGCCGCGAACGACTCGGACTTCGGCCTTGCTCTGGCGTTGTGCCCGGCGTTGCGCCGGCGCCCTGACGCCTAGGCCCTCGGCAAGCACGTCCATTTCTGTTCAGCAGTGGAAACTGTTCCAACATGGAACAGACCATGACGGATACCCGTCCCCGATTTTCCAGACTGACCGATAGCGGCAGCACCAAGTCCTGGCGCGCGGCGATACCAGCCGTGATCGTAGTCGTAATCTTCATGGGTCTACTCGCGTATCTAGCGTCTTCGCTCAGCTCCGCCGAGCAGAAGAAGATGACTGCGGAGCGCGACGCCCAACAGATCCGCGACCAGTCGTCGCGGCTCACCAAACAGATCGCGATGCTGCAGAGGGACAACGCGCTCGCCAAGGCCGCACCACCGTCATCCTCGAGCCCGCCAGCAAGGCAAAGGAGGGCGCCGCGTGGGTGGCCGTGACCTGGGGCGAGCTGCCCGACGGCAAGAGCTTCCTGCGGGGCAACGCTTACGGCCTCCAGGCGAAGCTGGACGACGGCAAGATCTACCACCTCTGGATCACGCCCCTGGCCGGCGACCCGATCGACATCGGCCAGCTCGACGCCGATCAGAACGGCAGCGGCTTCATCATGACCACGGAACTGCCCGCAGTCGATCAGGGCAAGTCCGTCATGCTGACCGCGGACGCCCCGGGTGCGAAGCAGCCCGGGGAGGCGCTGGCCAAGGCCGACCTGCCGAAGCTGAAGCCTTCCATGCAGGCGCCGCCATCGGCCGAGCCGCAGGCCAAGAGCGGCAGCAGCTCGCAGCAGATGCACCAGGATCAGAAGAAGCAGCCGGGCGACCCGAAGCCCGCCAAGTAATCAGCAGGAAGATCCTCATTTGCCGGGCGCGTTGCCTCTCGAAGGCGACGCGCCCGCTCCATTTTTGCCCGGTCCCTTTTGGGAAATAGTTAGGGCCCGGCCGCTCGAAGCTTGACCGTAGCGGCGCCTCCCTCTACCCTGAAAATCCCCACGGGCCACCACATCCAGCACGTTTCGACGAGGAAAATCATGGGCGAAGAAGGACCTCCGAAAACAGAAATGATCAACCCCGCGCTCCTCGACGGGGTGTCCGCAAACTTCATCGTCAAGGGCCCGAACGGCGTCGAGAAGGCGTTCCCGATGCGGTCGATCACCGTGACCGTCGGCCGCTCCGACGCGTGCGAGATCTCCGTCAAGGACAGCTCGATGTCCGGCAAGCACGCCGAGATCAGCAAGATCAACGGCGAGATCCGGGTCAAGGATCTCGGCTCGGCCAACGGCATCTGGCTGAACGGCGAGCGCGTCGACGACGTCGAGCTCTACGACGGCGACGTCCTGCGCTGCGGGCAGACCTCCATCCGCGTCGACGTGGTCGGCGGCCGCAAGCGGCCCGACGCGGGCATGAACCCGAGGGTGCTCGCGGGCCTCATCGTCGGCGTGCTGGTGCTCGCCGGCCTCGGCATCGGCGGCGGGATGTACCTCAAGAAGAAGCAGCAGAAGAAGCGCGACCTCGCCACGCTGGCGGCGTTCGTGGGCGCCGCGCGCGAAGGCCAGAAGGCCAAGCCCTGCGCAGCCGCGGTCGACAAGGTCGCGGACGTCGCCAAGACGCTGAATACGCTCGGCAGGCCCAACAGCTCGGCGGTGCCCAGGGGCGACGAAGCCAAGCGCGTGGTGGCCGGCTACCGCGATCTGGCCAGGACCTACGACCGCATCGCCACCTCCATCTCGCAGTTTGCGGCGCAGTCCTCGGCGTCCGCTCAGGCGCTGACCGGCTCGGCGGAGCAGATCGCCGACGCAGATCTCAAAAGCCGCGTCGCCGAGGCGCAGGACCTGGTCGAGCAACGCTCGCAGGTGACCAACACCTTCATCGCCGACTGGAAGAAGCTCAGCCAGGCGACGAACACCTACGCGACGCAGCTGGATCAGGCCTTCTTGCAAGGGAACAAGGGCGTCTACGCTGCGGTGGACCGGGGCGTGCAGGCCAAGACCGCGCCGGAAGTGCTGGTCAGCTGCAACAAGAACTTCGACAGGGCCAAGAACGCCGTCGAGGAGAAGCTCAAGGAGCTGGACGACCTCGCCGCGGGCGGATCGGGCGAGGGCGCCGCGGAGTAGTCGTTGCCGCTCCTTTGGATCGTCTGCGCGCTCGCGACGGTGACGGTCGCGGCCGCGCTGCTTCTTCAGGCCAGGAGGATCAAGGCGCGGCACTTGCGCTTCTTCCGCGCGCCCGCGGTCGAGGCTGCGCCGGACGGCACGCGGCTCGTCGATGCGGCGCGCGCGCTCTACCACGGCACCCGGTTCGCCGACGGCACCGCGCTGCTCGCGCCGGCCTGGAAGGAGCCGTGCGTGTGCGATCTGTGGGCCACCGAAGAGGCGCTCTTCGTTCAGCGCGAGGGGCCGGGAGCGCTGCTGGTGATCGCGCTGCGCTCCATCGAGGACGCGGCCCTGCACCGGGCCTTCGCGCCGCTCGCCGGCAAAGCGCTGCCCATGCTGCGCCTGCGCTGGACGCGCGGCGGCGAGACGCTTGCGACCGAGCTGTCGCTGCGCGGCGGCGCAGCGTCGCTGGAAACGCTGCGGCGCGAGATTCACTTGCGCCAAGGCAACGTGGCGGCGCAGCTCGCGCCGCTTTTGACCAGGACGCCGGAGTGAAGATCACCGCGCTGGGGTCGGCCGATGCCTTCTGCTCCGACGGCCGCGGGCACACCTGCTGGCTTCTCGACGACGCGCTCGGCTGCTGCGCGGTGGATTTCGGCGCGACGGCGCTGCAGGCGCTGAAGCGCCTCGGGCGCGACCCGGGCGAGCTGCAGGCGGTGCACTTCACGCACCTGCACGGCGATCACATCGCGGGGTGGCCCTTCCTTTTGGTCGACGCGGTGTATCGCCAAAAGCGCAGCACGCCGCTCGTCGCCAGCGGCCCGCCGGGCACGCGCGATCGGCTGCAGGCGCTGTGGGCCGCCTGCTACGCGCGTGCGGCTACCCTCCCGCTGCCGTTTCCACTCGAGGTCCGCGAGCTGCGGCCTGGGGAGCGCGCTCTTCTGGCGGGCCGCGAAGTGCGCGCCTTCGAGGCGCAGCACATGACGCCGCCCGACCTCGCGCTCTCGCTGCGCATCGGCGAGGTCGCCTTCACCGGCGACACCGGCGTCATTCCCGAAGGCCTGTGCGACGGAGCGAAGCTGCTCTGCGCCGAGTGCACCGAGCTGCAGGCCTCGGGCGTCGGGCCTCAGGCCCCGGCCAGACATCTCAACTGGAACGACCTGCGCCGGGCGCTGCCTCGCGGTCCGCGCATCGTGCTCGCGCACCTCGGCGAAGAGGCGCGCCGCGGAATCCCGCGCGACGCCGGCGTGCACGTCTGCGAGGATCTGGACGTCTTCGAACTGTGATACCTGACGGCAGCCTGATCTCCGTGGCCTGAGGACCGCTTGGACCGCATCGCGCAGCTCCGCACCTTCGTCGAGGCCCGGCCCCAGGAGCCGTTTCCGCGCTACGCGCTGGCGCTGGAGCTGAAGGGCAAGGGCGATGCGGCCTTGGCCGTCGAGGAGCTGCAAGAGCTCTTGCGGCGCGCGCCCGACTATCTCGCCGCCTACCTCCAGCTCGGCCTCCTCTTGCAGACGCTCGGCCGCAATGAAGACGCCCGCGAGACGCTCCGCTCTGGCCAGGAGCTGGCGCGCAGCAAGGGAGACACGCACACGCTCTCGGAGCTCACTTCCGCGCTCGAGACGCTGGCGCCGTGAGCGGGCGGGGCTCGCCTTCAGAGGACGAGCTCTTTCGGCGGAAACACCCGCACTGATTGCTTTCCGACGGAGCAGTGTCGACCGTTTCTTCATGCACAGCATCTTCGCGGCAGCCGTGCTTGCGCTTGGCCTGACGCTCGTCCCCGTGCGGGTGGTGACGCCGCAGGGCCGCGCGCCGAGGACGCCACAGCACGGCTTGCAGCCTCCGAGGATGTGGCAGGACCGCACCGGCCAGTTCGCGCTGGCGCGCCCGGACAACGAGCGCTGGATGTTTCGCGCCGGCGTCCGCGGACCCGACGGGCAGCCGGTGCCTTTGCTCGCCCTCTCGCAGGAGACGGGCGCGCAGCTGGTGGTGCAGAGCGCGGACGGCATCGACGATCTGCGCCTGCTCGCCCGCATGCTGATGGAGAACCTGTCCAACGAGAAGCGCGTCCACGTCGAGGACGTGGAGCGGGTGCTGGCGCGCGGCGGCGATGCGTACGGCTTCGCCTTCTCGGTGGCCGACGAGGTGCGCGGCCGCGTGGCGGTCGTGCGCGCGGGCAATCACGTCGCGCTGGTGATCGCCAGCTGGCCGATGGGCGCGCCGCCCGAGGTGGTGGACGACGTCGAGTCGATGATCGGGTCGCTAGGGCCGGTGCCGGGATCGCTGCCGCCCGGCGTCTTTTGAGGGGCGGCTTCGGGCCTCGGGCCGGAGAGCGGCCTCGGGCTTCGGGCTTCGGGCCTCGGGCTTGCTGAGGCGCAGCATCACCGAGTTCAGCGCGTCGTAGAGAGCGAGGATGCTCTTCGGAAGAGCCTTGCGGTGAGCGGCGATCGTCTGGTGATCGCCGCGGACTGCCGGGCCGGTGAGCGCGTCGGTTGCGGGGCGGCTGCGCAATTTTTCCAAAGCACCGAGGGCGAGCGGCAGAAGCGCGGAGCGGGCGGCGGGCTCGGAGATGCCGGTCGCCCTGCGAAACGCGCGGACGGCTTCGGAGAAGAGAGCGACCTGGCTGCCGGCCGCCAACACGGCCGCTGCATGGTAGAGGGCGCGCGATCGGTCGCTGGTCTGGACGGGCATCATCCCCAGCCGGCGCGCGAGGACGGCGAGCTGCGCGCGCGCCGTCGCATCCGCCCCGGAGATGCCCGCCGCCGCGCCGTGGAAATCCTGCCGCTCCCCGCGCACGAAAGCGCGCAGGGGATGGATCGAACCGATGCGCGCGCCCTTGCGCCGCGCAGCCAGAAGCGGGGCAAGGCCTAGCGCGCCGGCGAGGTGCGCGACGAGCTGTCGCGGCCCGACCTCGACCTGCGCGCAGACCTGGGCGACGGCGGAGTCGGGCACCGCGATGAGCACTACGTCGACGTCGAGCAGAGGCGGCGGCGCGAGCCCGCTCGACCGCGCCCACGCCGCAAGCACCTTGACGCCGGCGTGGGGCAGCTCGTCCAGCAGCGCCGATCCGACGGCGCCCGCGCCCAGCACGGCTGCGGTGCGCAGGGGCGTCATGCGTCGCGGCGGAACTCGACGCCGGAGTCGCCCGCGCAAGCCAGCAGCGTCTCGCCGGGCTGCACGTGGCCGGCGAGGATCGCATCGGCCAACGGTGACTCGACCAGCCGCTGGATGATCTGCCGCATCGGCCGCGCGCCCAGCGCCGACTGGTAGCCGCCGCGCGCGATCAGGTGATCGACCAGGCCGGGCCCGGTGCGGAAGGCGATGCGCCGCTCCTCCCACAGCCGCCGCGAGCTGCCTTCGAGCAGAAGCTGCGCGATGCGGGCCACCTCGTCTCGCAGCAGCGGAGCGAAGACGAGCCGCTCGTCGAGCCGCGCCCACAGCTCGGGAGGAAATGCGGCGCGCGCCAGCTCCAGCGCCTTCTTCGCCTGCGGGTGCTCGGGGGGCCCGGGCGGCAGGGTCTTCTCCAGCGAAGGATCGGAGGAGGCGGAAGGCGAGGCGCCGAAGCCCATCGCCCGCGGGCCGCTGCCGTCGAACGCGGCGGCGCCGAGGTTGCTGGTCAGCACCAAGACGGCGGCGGTGAAGTCGATTCGCCGCCCGCGCCCGTCGGTGAGCTGCCCCTCGTCGAGCACTTGCAGGAGCAGCTGCAGCACCGTGGGGTGCGCCTTCTCCACCTCGTCGAGCAGCACCACCGAGGCGGGCTTTCTGCGCCCCGCCTCGGTGAGCTGCCCGCCCTCGCCGTAGCCGACGTAGCCCGGCGGCGCGCCGACCAGGCGGGCGGCGGTGTGCGGCTCGGCGTACTCCGAAAGATCGATGCGCACCATCGAGCCGTCGAAGACCTCGTCGGCGATCGCCTTGGCCGTCTCGGTCTTGCCGACGCCGGAGGGGCCGCAGAAGAGGAACGAGGCGAGCGGCCGCTGCGCGGAGAAGCCGGCATAGTTGCGGCGGATGCCCTTGGCGATGGCGGCGAGGTTCTGCTCGTGGCCCACGATGCGCGCGCCGAGGCGCTTCTCCAGCTGGAGGAAGCGCTCGCCGTCGGGCTGCAGCAGGCGCTCTTCGGGGAGGCCGGCCATCCGCGCCACCGCGCGCGCGACGTCCTCGCGGGTGACCTCGGTGCGGCCCTCGCGGTGGGCGCGCGATCCGGCGAGGTCGATGGCGGCGAACGCCTTGTCGGGGAGGCAACGGTCGCGGACGTACCGCGCGGTCAGGCGGGCGGCGGCGTCGAGGGCGTCGGGCTGGAAATGCACCTGGTGGTGCTCTTCGTAGTGGCTCGCAGCGCCCTGCAGGATCTCGCGCGCCCTCTGCGGCGACGGCTCGCGCACCAGCACCGGAACGAAGCGCCGCTCGAGCGCTGGGTCGCCCTGGATGTACTTGCGGAACTCGTCGTGGGTGGTGGCGCCGACGCAGGGAAACTCGCCGCGGGAGAGCGCGGCCTTCAGCTCGTTGGCGGCGTCCTGCGGTCCCTCGCCGGCGGCGCCTGCGCCGATGAGCATGTGCAGTTCGTCGATGAAGACGACGACGCGGCCCTGGGCGCGCTTCACCTCGTCCTTGATGCCGAGGAGCCGTTCGCTGAAAGAGCCGCGCAGCTGGGTGCCGGCGACGAGGCCGCTCACGTCCAGCTCGACGAGGATGCGGTCGATCTGCGGGCTGCCGCCCTCGCGCGTCGAGCCCGCGCCGGGGTCTTCGAGCATCCGCTGGGCGAGCCCCTCGACGATGGCGGTCTTGCCGACGCCCGGCTCCCCGACGAGGACGGGGTTGTTGGCGCGGCGCTTGCCGAGGATGTCGAGGAGCTCGTCGAGCTCGCGCTCGCGGCCGATGGCGGGGTCGAGGCGGCCGGTGGCCGCGAGGGCCGTCAGGTTGCGAGTGTGGGTGGTCAGCCAGGGATACGCACGGGGGTCGAGAGAGCCAGGGCTGGGATCGAGTGCGGGTGCGGGTGCGAGTGCGGGGCTGGGGTTTTCGGGCTGGGGCTTTGGCTGGGCTTCTGGATGGGGCTGGGGATTCGACGGCGCTTCCGCTGGAGGGAGAGTGGCGACGCGAGATCCGGGAGCGGCCGAAGGCTTCGGGGCATATTGGGGAACGCGCATTGCGACTGCGGCCCGCGGCGTGACCGCCTGCGCTTCGGGGTCGCCGCCGCAGTCGTCGGCGAGCTGGCGGGAGCGATCGAGCGCCAGCGCGAACGAATCGGGCGGCTCGGCAGGAGCTTCTCCCTGCGCATCCAGCTCGGCCAGCACCTGGTCCTCGCTGCAGCCGCGCTCGCGGAGCAGCACGTCCGCGGCGCCGGGAACGGTGAAGATCGCGAGCAGCAGATGGGCCGTGCCGGCCGGCTGTCCCACGTTCTTCGCGATGTCCTGCGCCTCTGCGGCGATCTGCGCGAGCTCTGCGGAGTCGGTGGCCATCGGTGCGGGCATCCTCGCCCACCGGGATCTTCCGAGGCAAGCGGCAAGATTTCGTGGTAGCAGACTTGGGACGTGCGACCACTCACCATCGGCATCGCGGGCGGCACCGCCAGCGGCAAGACCACGGTGGCGCGACGGCTGGTCGAGAGGCTGGCGGGGCATCCCATCGCCTTCCTCGATCAGGACGCCTACTACCGCGACCTCGCCGATACGCCGCTGGAAGAGCGGCGCACCTTCAACTTCGACCACCCGGACGCGTTCGACACCGAACTGCTCGTCGCGCACCTGCGCGAGCTGCGGGCCGGGCGCGCCATCGACAGGCCCGTCTATTCCTTTGCCGAGCATACCCGCACGAGGGACACGGTGCGGGTCAATCCGGGCGACGCCATCATCCTCGAAGGCATCCTCGTGCTGGCGCTGGAGCCTTTGCGCCGCGAGCTGGACATGAAGGTCTTCGTCGACTCCGACGCCGACGTGCGCGTCATCCGCCGCCTCTCGCGCGACATCAAGGAGCGCGGCCGCGACTTCGACGGCGTCATCGAGCAGTACTTCCGCACGGTGCGGCCCATGCACTTCGGCTTCGTCGAGCCGTCCAAGCGCTACGCCGACATCATCATCCCGCACGGCGGCAACAACGACATCGCCATCGAGATGGTAGCGGGCGCAGTGAGGCAGAAGCTGCGCTGAAGGCGTTCTACCTGCGCTGGACCTTCCCCTTCGAGTCGAGCTTGTACGCGGGCGGCAGCGCCGCCTCCACCTTCGGCGTGTAGCCCTTCACGTCCCACGGCGTCTCGGCGAGGATGCCCGCCAGCGCTTCGGTGACCCGCGCGTTGGACGTCTCCTTCGCCTTGAGGAAGTGCTGGATCAAGGGCTCGCGGCCGGCGTCGTCCTGCTGCCTCGCGATCACCTCGGCCGCCGCGATCTGCACCTGGTCGTCCATGTCCTCGAGGAAGGGAAGGACCGCGGGCGTAATTTCCGGCGCCTTGTGGTTCACCAGCGCGTGCAGGAGCAGCACCTTCTTCTCCGGCACGCGGCTGTACTCGCCGCCCACCTTGCGGGCCACCTCGACGAGGAACTTCACCACCTCGGCTTCCTTCTGGAGCTCGGCCAGCGCCCGCAGCGGCCAGGAGATCTCGTCTCGCCCGAGGATGAAGCGCTTCACCGGCGCAAGCGCCGTGGCCCCTGCCTGCACGATCAGCGCCATGACCCGCGCCTTCTCCTCGTCGTCGGTGATGCCCGGGTCGACGCGGATGGTGAAGCGCATGAGGAGCGCCTCGATGGCGGGCGCGGTCCCCAGCTCGCCCAGCTCCTCGATGGCGCCCTGCCGGTTTTCGGGCGGGCCGAACTTCTCCATCGATTTCTTCTGCAGCCGGCGGATCTTGCCCTCCGCGCCGCCGCCGATGCCGATGATGTCCAAGATTCCCATGGCGCCCTTCTACAGCACGACGCCCTTGCGCACTTCGGATTTGTAGAGCCCTTGCAGAACGGCGGCGGCCTTGCGCGCCTCGGGAGAGTCGGGCGGCATCACGATCTGCAGCACGACGTAGAGATCGCCCCGCGGCGCGCCGGTGACGCCGCCCTTCAGCGCCGGCAGCCCGCGCCCGCGCAGGCGCAGCTTGCGGCCGCTCTGCGAGCCCGGCGGAATCTTCAGCTTGACCGGTCCCTCGAAGGTGGGCGCGGTCACCTCGGCGCCGGCCAGCGCCTCCAAGGGCGTGATGGGGAAGTCGAGGAGCAGGTCGCGCCCCTGCACTCGCACGGTCGGGTGCTCGCGGACGGTGATGCGCAGATAGAGGTCGCCGGGCTCGCCGCCGCGCTCGCCGGGCGCGCCCCGTCCGGGCAGGCGCACGCGCGATCCGGTCTCGACGCCGGGCGGGATCTTCACCTTGAGCCGCGCGGGCTCGCCGCCGGGGCGGGTGAAGACGATCTCGCGCTCCGCGCCCAGGACCGCGTCGCGCAGGTCCACCTCGATGGCGGCCTCGACGTCGTCGCCCGGCAACGGCTCCATCGCGCTCCGCCGTCCGCGCGACGACTGGCGACGGCCGAAGATGTCGCCGAACATCGACGAGAGGTCCTCCGGATCGAATCCTCCGCTGCGGCCGCTGAAGCCCTCGAATCCCGGGAAGCCGCCGCCGCCTCCGAACCCTCCCGCGGCCTGCGCCTGTCGCTGCCACTCGCGCGCCTTCTGCTCGTCGAAGCCCTGCCTGGTCGACACCTCGCCGAACTCGTCGAAGAGCGCCCGCTTCTTCGGGTCGCCCAGCACCTCGAAAGCCGAGGACACCTCCTTGAACTTCTCCTCGGATTTCTTGTCGCCCGGGTTCATGTCCGGGTGCAGCTTCTTGGCGAGCTTGCGGTAGGCCTTCTTGATCTCCTCGGCGGAGGCCGTCTTCGATACGCCGAGCACGGAGTACGGGTCTTTCATGGGCGCGGGGACCCTAACCACGTGCAATGGGTGAGTCAATCGAGCGAGCCTTCGATTGACCCTGTGCGTGCGCGCTCGTTACCATCGGCAGATGAGATCCGCTTCGCTCCTCGCCGTCCTCTGCCTCGCGCTGCCCGTGCGCGCGGAGGAGCCGGCTTCGCCGGCGACGGGCGCAGGCCGCAGGCCGGAGCATCCGGTAGAGGAGCCGGCTTCGCCTTCGACGGGCGCAGGCCGCAGGCCGGAGCATCCGGTAGAGGAGCCGGCTTCGCCGGCGACGGGCGCAGGCCGCAGGCCGGAGCATCCGATAGAGGAGCCGGCTTCGCCTTCGACGGACGCAGGCCGCAGGCCGGAGCATCCGGTAGAGGAGCGGGCTTCGCCTTCGACGGACGCAGGCCGCAGGTCGGAGCACCCGGAGGCGCGCCAGCTCGTCGACGAGGTGGTGGCGGTGGTCGACGCGCACTCCATCACGCTCTCGGAGCTGGCGGCAGAGACGCGAGTGCGGCTGGTCTGGGCGCAGGGGCCGGCCGCGGCGCAGGCGCCGCTCGACCGGCGCATCCTCGCGGCCTCGCTGCGCAAGACGGTTGAGGAGCGGGTCGTGCTCTCGGAAGTCGAGCGGCTCAAGCTCTTCGACCTGGAGCGCAGCGAGGTGGACGAGCTGCGCGCCGGTCGCTACCTCGACAACCGCCTCAAACTGGCGGCGCAGCTGCGCGATAGCGAGCTGGAGGAGGCCATCCACGGCAACAAGCTCAGCGCCCATGAGCGCGAGATGCTCCGCGAGCGGCTGGCGCAGGAGAAGTACCAGCGCCTCCTGCAGGAGCTCCTCACCAGCCTGCGCGAGCGGACGACCGTGCGCATCCTCGATCCGCTGGAGGCTCCCGCCAGCACCGTCGCGACGGAGAAGGGCGGCTGACCGTGGCAGTGCGGATGCGGCCCAGGTTCGAGATCCGGAGGATGCACCCCGACGACCTCGAGGAAGTGATGCTCATCGAGCGCGAAGCCTTCCGGCATCCCTGGTCGCCCGAGCTCTTCCGCCGCGAGCTGGAGCACGACTGGAGCACCATCCTCGTCGCTCTCGAGCCGCTGACCCCCTATGGTTTCGCTTCCGGCTACGGCGGCTCGCCGGCAAAGGGGGTTGCTGCGGCGCCGGGCAGAGGCAGCGAGCGGATCGTCGCCTTCCTCATCTACTGGCTGGTGCACGACGAGGTGCACATCCTCAACGTCGCGGTGGCGCCGGAACACCGGCGCAGGGGCATCGCGCGGATGCTGATGGCCGAGACGGAGAAGCGCGCGCACCTCGCCAACGCCGCCCTCATGACCCTGGAGGTGCGGCGGTCGAACCATGCCGCGCTCGATCTGTACCGCGAGTTCGACTACCGCGCGGTCGGCGTGCGGCCGAACTATTACGTCGACGAGGGCGAGGACGCGATCGTGATGGTGAAGGAGCTGAGGCACCCGGGCTAGGCCAAACCGCTCCGCAAACTCACACTCAAACGCAAACTCAAACTCAAACGCGTTTGTGTTTGTGTTTGTGGCTTGTGTTTGTGTTTGTGTTTTGTGGGGCCCGCGACTACCGCCGCTTGCCTTCCCGGGAGCGCAGCACTTCGGCGACGTCGGCGAGGCCCATGCCGTGCGCCTGCAGCACGACCAGCGCATGGTAGAGGAGATCCGCCGCCTCGTGCGCGATCTCTTTTTTGTCCCCTTTCAACGACGCGATCACCAGCTCGGTGGCCTCTTCGCCCACCTTCTTGTGGCGCAGCGCCTCGTCGGCGAAGAGCTTGGCGGTATACGAGCCCTCGGGCGGATTCTCGCGCCGCGCGCGCAGCACCTTCTCGAGCGCGCCCAGCGTCTCGCCGGGCGCCGGCGCGCCCTCTTGCAACCAATCGAAGAAGCACGACCGCGCGCCGGTGTGGCAAGCCGGACCGCTGGGGTCCACCATCAGCAAAATGACGTCGCGGTCGCAGTCGAGCGCGACCGATTTTACAGCCTGTGTATTTCCGCTCGTCTCACCCTTCACCCACAGGGCGCCGCGGCTGCGGCTCCAGAAGGTGGCCTTGCCCGTCTGCAGCGTGAGCGCGAGGCTCTCGCCATTCATCCAGGCGAGCATCAGCACCTCGCCCGAGAGCGCGTCCTGCACGATCGCCGGTGCAAGCCCGCGATCGTCCCACTTCACCTCGTCGATGTTCATACCGGCCACCGCATGGGAAAGCCGCGCGCAATGCACGCCCGCTTGACGTCGGACATCTGCAGCTCTCCGAAGTGGAAGACGGACGCCGCCAGCGCGGCCGCGGCGCCCGCCTCGAAGGCGTCGGCGAAGTGCGCAGCCTCTCCCGCGCCGCCGCTGGCGATGACCGGCACGGGGACCGCCGCGGTCACCGCGCGGAGCATCTCCAGCGCGAAGCCGCGCTTGACGCCGTCGTGATCCATCGAGGTGAGCAGGATCTCTCCGGCGCCGCGGTCCACCGCCTCGCGCGCCCACTCGATCAGGTCGCGCCCGGTGCCGCGCGTCCCGCCGTGCGAGCGCACTTCCCAGCCGGGCCCGCGCGCCCGCGCGTCGATGGCGACCATGGCGCTCTGCGATCCAGCCAGCCGCGCCACGCCGGTGATCAGCCCCGGCTCCGCCAGCGCCGCCGTGTTGAGCGACACCTTGTCGGCGCCCGCGCGCAGGAGCGTCTCCGCCTCGCCCGCGCTGCGCACGCCTCCGCCGACTGCGAAGGGAATAGAGAGCTCCCGGGCCACCCGCTCCACCAGCCGCACCAGAGTCCCCCGCGACTCGAGGCTGGCGCTGATGTCGAGGAAGCAGAGCTCGTCCGCGCCCGCCGCGCCGTACGCGCGCGCCTGCTCTACCGGGTCGCCGGCGTCGCGCAGCTCTTCGAACTTCACTCCCTTGACGACGCGGCCGTCCTTCACGTCGAGGCAGGGGATGATCCGCCGCGTCAACATCTACCACGGTCCTTCGAGGGCGGACTGCCCCTCGCGGATGGTGAACTTCCCCTCGTAGAGCGCGGTGCCGGCGATGGCTCCCGCCAGCGTGTGCAGACCTGCCGCCGCCAGCACGCGGAGGTGAGAGAGGCCGCCGGCGCCGCCCGAGGCGACCAGCCGCGCGTCCGGCGCGGCGCGCATCACCTCGCGAAGCAGCGCAAGATCGAAGCCCTCCAGCGTGCCGTCGCGCGAGACCGCCGTCACCACCATCCAGCGCACGCCGTGCGCGGCGAGCTGCGCTGCAAGCTCGCCTGCCGAGGGCCCGCGCGCTTCCGTCCAGCCGCGCGTGGCCGCGCGGCCGTCCTTGACGTCGACGCCGCAGGCCACTTTGTCGGGACCGAACATCGCCACCGCCGCTCCGGCGAGCGACGGCTTCTCCACCGCCGCCGTGCCGAAGATGACGCGCCCGGCCCCCGCGCGCAGCGTCTCCTCGGCGGACTCGAGATCGCGGATGCCGCCGCCCACTTGCACCAGCGCGGGTGCGGCAGCGCGGGCGATCTCGCCGATGAGCGCGAGCTGCCGCTTTCCGCCGAAGGCGGCGTCGAGATCGACGACGTGCAGCACCGCCGCGCCTTGCTCGACGAAGGCGCGCGCCTGCGCGGCCGGGTCGTCGCTGTAGATCCTCGCGCTCTTGCGCTCGCCCTTGTGCAGGCGCACCGCGCAGCCCTCGAGCAGGTCGATGGCGGGGAAGAGCTGCGGAATCACGGCGCACCCTCGGGCAGCGCGAGGAAGCGGCGCAGCAGCGCCTCGCCGTCGTGCGCGCTCTTCTCGGGATGGTACTGGACCCCATGCAGCGTCCCGCGGCCGACCACCGCAGCGATGCGCACCGGCCCATGCTCGGCGAACGCCTGGGTGACTTCTTCCGGCGCCTCGCAGCGGTACGAGTGCGCGAAGTACGCCCAGCCCGAGGGCTCGAGCGCCGACCCGCCGCGCGCCTGCAGCTTCTGCCAACCGATGTGCGGCACCTGCACGCTCGCGGGCAGCCGTGTCACACGGCCCGGCAAGAGGCCGAGGCCGGGCTGCACGCCGTCCTCCTCGCCCTCCTCGAAGAGGATCTGCATCCCGAGGCAGATACCCAGCACCGGCGCCTTGCGCCCGAGCGCCGCTTGCAGGGCGGGCTTGAACTTCAAAGCCCGTTGCATTCCCAGACCGAAGGCGGCGACGCCCGGCAGCACCACCCGCGGCGCCCGGGCGATCTCCCTTGGGTCCGTGGAGAGCCGGGGATCGCCGCCGGCGCGCACCAGCGCCTGCAGCACGCTGCCGAGGTTGCCGAGCCCCAGATCGACGACCGCAGTCTTCACAGCACGCCTTTGGTGCTGGGCACCGTCCCCGAGAGCCGCGGGTCGAGCGCCACCGCCTGCCGCAGCGCCCGCGCGAAGGACTTGAAGATGGCCTCCGCGCCGTGGTGGAAGTCGCGGCCGGTGAGCAGGTCGATGTGGACGTTGGCGCGCGCGTTGTCGGCCATCGCCTTGAAGAAGCCCTCCAGCACCGAGATGTCCATCGCGCTGCGCGGGCCCTGGTCGAGCGCGACCTTCCAGTGCAAAAAGCTGCGGCCGGAGAGATCGATCACGCTGCGGGCCAGCGCTTCGTCGAGCGGAAAGTAGAAGCAGCCTGCCCGCCCGATGCCTTTGCGGTCGCCGAGCGCCTGATCGATGGCGCTGCCGAGCGCGATGCCGGTGTCCTCGACGGTGTGGTGCTGATCGATGTGCAGGTCGCCCTGGCAGCGGATCTGCGCGTCGAAAGCGCCGTGCTTCGCCAGCGTCTCCAGCATGTGGTCGAAGAAGGGGATGCCGGTCGAGACCTGCGCGTCGCCGCGCCCGTCGAGATCGACCTGCACGTCCAGCTCCGTCTCCTTGGTCTTGCGCGAAACCTTGCCTGTGCGGCTCATGCCAGCACCTCCGCCGTTTCCGCGAGCAGCCGCGAGAGGACGCGGGTGGTGTCGCCGGGCGCTTCGACGTGAGCGTAGACGATCGGCGCCCCGCGGTCTTGTGCGGCCCGCGAGGCGGCCAGGTCGTCGGCTGTGTCGCCGATGAAGAGCACCTGCGAGCCGCGCGCGCCCTTCAAGAGCTTGTGGCAGAGCCAGACGAGTCCCGCCGGATCGGGCTTCCTCGGGCGGCCGTCGGCGACCCAGCAGAGCGCGTCGGGGATCTTGAGCTTGCACAGCGTCTGCGCGAGCCGCGCCTCGGCGGGGTTGCGCCCGGTGAAGAGCGCGAGCGGAAACCTGGCCGCGACGGCCTCCAGGAGCCCCGCGTCGGGGAGCACCTCTTCCTTTTCCCACAGCCCGCGCGGAGGCGCGTCCGGGAGCGCTTCGTGCGCGTCGAAGCCGAACAGCTCGCGGCAGCGGTCGCCGCCGTAGAGCGCTCCACATACCAGCGAGATCGGTCCCTGCTCGAGGGCGACGCCCGGATACGCTTCGAACAAGCCCGTAACGCCGCGGCCCTGCGCTCGGGCGAGGAAGTCTTCGAGCGGCGGCGCCTCTCCCCGCGCCCGCAGCAGGAGGAGCAGAGCGATGCCGCGCGACATCTCCCAATCGTCGTTGAAGTGCCCGGCCGCCTTGAAGGCGGCGATCTCCGGCTCGCGATCGAAAGGTACCGACCGCGCCTTTTCCCCGACCAGCGGAGCGATGGCCCGCCGCGCCGCCTCTTCCGCGACCGCGTGATAGCTGGGCCGCCCGTCGAGGAGCACGCCGTCGACGTCCAGGATCACGCCCCGCACTTGCCCGAGCAGGCTCACGGCAGGATCTCCGCGCGCAGCGCGGCGAGGAAGGCGTCGTTGGCCGGCGGCGCGCCGATGCTGACGCGCAGCGCGCGGGAGAGGCCGGGTACCCCGGAGACGTTGCGGATGAGGACGCCGCGCCGGAACAGGGCCGTGTGCAGCTCGCCCGCCGGCCGCCTGTCCTGCTCGAAGAGGAGGAAGTTGGCGCCCGACGGGTGCACGGCGATCCCGAGCTCGCGCAGGGCCCCGGCCACGCGCTCGCGCTCGTCCATCACCAGCCGTGCGCGATCAGCGACCAGCTGCGGGCGCTTGATCAGCTCGCGCGCGACGAGGCAAGTCGCGGCGCTGAGGTTATAGGGCAGCTGAACCTTGTGGACTTCCGCAGAGAGCGCAGGCGCGGCCAGCATGCAGCCGGCGCGCAGGCTCGCGGCCGCCAGCGCCTTGGAGAAGGTGCGGAAGAGCACCAGTCGCGGATTCGCTCTCAGGAGCGGCGCGAAATCCTGGCCGCAGAAATCGCGGTACGCCTCGTCGATGCCGAGCAGGCAGGGCACGCCCGCCGCCAGGGCCGCCGCGTCCTGCGGCGAGAGCGCGGTGCCGGTCGGGTTGTTGGGCGAGCCGATCAGCACCAGCTTGGCGCCCTGCGCCGACGCGACGAGCTCGCGCACCGGAAAGCGGAACTCGCCCGCGCCCGAAGGCCGCAGCGGCACTTCGACGACGCGCGCGCCGAGCGCTCCCGCCTGCAGGCCGTAGAGCGCGAACGAAGGCGATGCGACCACCACCACATCGCCAGGCTCGACGCAGGCGAGGAGCAAGAGCTGCAGGAGCTCGTTGGAGCCATTGCCCACCAGGATGCCGGCAGGATCGACGCCGTACGCCTGCGCCAGATCGGCCGCGAGGCGCGCGCCGTCGGTGATGGGGTACTTCGACCAGTCGGAGGCGAGGATCTGCGCGGCGAGGGCGCGCTTCAAATCGTCGGGCAAGTCGCTCGGGCTCTCGTTCAGGTGCAGCGGCACCGCGGCAGGATCGCGCGGCGGACCGTAGGCCGCGAGCGGCCGCACCGTGCTGCGAACGAAGCTCTCCGGCGCGCGGCTCATTTCTTCCCGCCCGGTTTTTCCTGACCTCGCGCCTCGATCGCGCGGGCGTGTCCGTGCAGGCCTTCGGCGTGCGCCAGCGCCGCAATGCTCTCCGCATCGGCGGCAAGTTGCCCTGCCGGGTACTCGATGACGTTCTGCCGGCGCACGAAGTCGGCCACTCCCAGGGGCGAGGCGAACCGCGCCGTCCCGCTCGTCGGCAGCGTGTGGTTCGGCCCCGCGAGGTAATCGCCCACCGGCACCGGCGCGTGCTGGCCGACGAACACCGCCGCCGCCCGCGGCACCTTCGCCACCGCCGCGCGCGCGTCATCGAGCAGGAGCTCGAGGTGCTCGGGCGCCAGCTCGTCGGCGAAGGCCAGCGCCTCGCGGAGATCGCGCGCCACCACCAGCGCACCGTGCGCCTGCAGCGACGCCGCCGCATTGCGATTTGGAAACGCGCGCAGCTCCGCCTCCAGAGCGGCCGCGACGCGCTGGGCGAGCTGGGCGTCGGGAGTCACCAGCACGCTGAACGCGAGCGGGTCGTGCTCGCCCTGCGCCACCATGTCGATGGCCACGAGCCGCGCGTCGGCGCCGCCATCGGCGACGATGACCACCTCGGTCGGGCCGGCCAGCGCGTCGATGCGGACCTCGCCCGAAAGCTGCCTCTTCGCCTCGGTGACGTAGGCGTTGCCGGGGCCGACGATGACGTCCACCCGCGGCACCGACTCGGTGCCCAGCGCCAGCGCCGCCACCGCCTGCGCTCCCCCGGCGAGCAGGATCCGCGTCGCGCCTGCGATGCGCCCCGCTGCGGCCACTTCGGGGAGGATGCTGCCGTCGCCCCGCGGAGGCGTGGCGACGATCACCTCGGGCACTCCCGCGAGCCGCGCCACCGTCGCGGTCATGATCACCGTCGACGGATACGCCGCGCGTCCGCCCGGCACGTAGCAGGCGGCGCGCCGCAGCGGCAAGGTGAGGCAGCGCAGGATGCCGCCGCCGGGCAGCCTCTGCTCGTAGCTCGCCGGCACTTGCGGCGCGTGGAAAGCGCGCACGCGCTCGTGGGCGAGCTGCAGCGCCGAGCGGACCGCCGCCGGACATTGCGCCGCCAGCGCGTCCCAGCGCGCCTCGTCGAGGAAGAGCGAGTCCAGCTGCGCGCCGTCGAACTTGGCGGTCAGCGCGCGGACGGCCACGTCGCCGCGCTCGCGCACGTCAGCGATGATCTCCTCGACCACGGCCGCGACCCCTTTGGGCATCGCTGCCGACGCGCGCAGCTCGAGCGCCTGGATGCGCTGGGCGGGATCGCCCAGATGGAGGATGCGGATCATCCGAGCTTCTCCAACAGCGGCAGCAACTCTTCCACCTTCAGCCGGTATGCAGCGCGGTTGACGACGAGGCGCGCGCTGACTTGCAGGAGCTCGTCCACCACCACGAGCCCGTTCTCCTCCAACGTGCGCCCGCTCTCCACCAGGTCGACGATGGCGTCGGTCAACCCCGATACCGCCGCCAGCTCGACCGACCCCGACAGCGATATCAGGTCTACCGGCACCCCGCGCCGCGCGAACCAGCGCCCCGACAGCCGCGGGTACTTGCTGGCGACGCGCAGCGAGCGGCCCAGCTCCGCCGCTTCGGAGAGCGCGGCCTGCGAGGCGAGCTTGCTGCCGCGGGGCGCGGCGAGACACAGGCGGCAGCGCCCGAATCCGAAGTCGATGGGGGTGAGCAGGTCGGCGCCGGACTCCAGCACCTGATCGAGGCCGCAGACGCCGAGGTCGGCGGCGCCCCGCTCGACGTAGAGCGGCACGTCGCCGTCCTTGCGGATGACGAAGCGGGCCGACGCGCCCGCCGGAATGATCAGCTTGCGCGAGACGCCGGGCTCCTCGTCGGGCCGGATGCCGGCTGCCGCGAATCGCTCGAGCACCGGTTTCTGCAGCCGGCCTTTGGGCAGCGCGATGGTGATCACGACGCCGGCCCGGCGGCGAGCGGCACCAGCGCGTCGAGGTCCAGCGAGAAGCCGACCGCCGGGCGTGGATCGCCGAAGCGGCCCAGCAGCGTGTCGTAGCGGCCGCCGCCGCCCACCGGCCGGGGCGATCCGTCGGCGTAGAGGTTGAACACGATGCCTGTGTAGTAGCCGAGCCCGCGCACTTCACCCAGATCGACTTCCAGCGCAGCGCCCAGGCTGCGCGCGGCCGAGAGCGCCGCCGAGACGCGGTGCAGGGCCTCGCGCGCGTCGTCGCCGGGCGCCAACGCCTCCGCTTTGTCGAGCATCTCCCGCGCTTCGGCCTGCGGGCGCGGCGGCTGCGCCAGCATGAGGATCGCGTCGCGCACTTTGCCTGCGGGGACCTCTCGCTCGCAGAGGCTGCGCAAGGTCGGCAAATCCTTGCGGTCGACTGCATCGTGCAGCGCGGCGGCGAGCCGTGGCGAGGCTCCGGCGGCGGCGGCCAGCGCTGAGAAGTAGCCGGTGCTTCCGAGCGAGATCCGCGCGCGGCCCTCGCGCAGCCCGAGCGCGTGCAGCGACACCGCGGCGAGTCCGAGGATCTCCGCATCCGCCTCCGGCCCGCCTGCGCCAACCA
>WNFI01124609.1_pt1 | contig 36221 bp, 34 predicted proteins | sample 5400471 | NCBI WGS metagenome assembly WNFI01 (sample SAMN13153348, study PRJNA577476) | soil metagenome | isolation source: 100 cm saprolite on Douglas fir-dominated hillslope | place: USA:California | collected 2013-09-17 | reverse complement strand
TGTCGCGCCTATGCGAGAGCCAACTTCAGAATGGGGAAACGGACTATTAGACGCGATGGAACAGCTCAACGCCGCGCTCGCAAAAGACATCGGGGATGGGCGCTTTGTGACGTTTGTAGCAGCGGTGTGTACTCCAGGTAACTCGCGCGTAGAGTTGCTTTCGGCAGGCCACGGGCCACTGTTTCTCTATGTACTTAATGAAGATTTCTTTGAAGAGATGGGCGCGCAAGGACTGCCGCTCGGCATCGCAGCCAGGCTGGTTTCCGAGCCTCCACAAGTCCTCGAGCTAAATCGCGGCGACCTGCTGGTACTGGCGACGGATGGTTTTTTTGAGTGGGCTAATGCGCAAGGAGAATTGTTCGGCCCTAAGAGATTGGAAGAGGTCATTCGCACTTCAAAAGAAAAGCAGCCAAGAGAAATCATCTCCGATTTGTATCAAGCCACGATTGCGTTTTCTGACGGCACCAAACAACAAGACGATCTGACAGCGGTAATTATCAAGCGAACGTAAATTCGAGTAGCCCAGGTATTTCCCAGAGTCACAGACTCAAATCATATGGTCGAACCCTGCAGGCTTCTGCTTACAAACCGCCTGCCGAGAAGAACGGATTCGATGCCTGTAAGAAGATCCTGAGCGGCGTCCAACTTAAGAACGTAGCCGAGTCCACCCGCGCTAAGGGCTCCTTGTACGACATCCGGGGCTGACTCCCCACTCAAGAAAAGTATCGCCGATTTAGGGGCAACCTTTCGAATTTGTCGAGCCGCTTCGAGGCCGTTCAACTTGGGAAGGCTGATGTCCAGCAAGATCAAATCCGGTCGCAGTTCTTGTGCTTTCCGAACAGCATCCAGTCCATCGGTTGAAACGCCGATGACATGTAGATTCGGTTCGTCTTCAAGACGCATGTGCACAAAAGTGTGCCAAAGTTCGAAGTCATCCACCACGAGTACGCGCACTAATGACCGTAGCAATTCCAATGTCTCCTCGATGTTCATATTCCGAAAGTCACCTCGGCGTTTTCTGAAAGGATGGCCACTTGGCAGTGTTGCACCACCTCGCTGGCCAGTCGTTGCGTGAAAGCAACCCCGAACTTGCGCTACAGCAAGCGGAGATGACCACCCATGGGTGAGGAAAGAATGAAGGGAGAGCCGGGTCAGGCTGAACGCAGGAAGAGCTTCTCGGGGATTCGGAGGAGGATTTTGCCGCGACGCTTTACGACGGCGCTATTGCCTTGCCATTCGCTCAAGAGCCGGCTTGCTGTAAACGGAGTGACATTCGCGGCTCCAGCCAGTTCCTCGTTAGTGGCATCGAATTCGAAACCATCTGAACTCTTGGTGCCAATGGTTTCGGCGAGACAAACCAGTACGCGGGCGAGTCTTTGACGAGCGGTCAGGCTGATCAGAGCCACGTGGTCGGCAAGATACCAGGCCAAATAGTCCGACGCGATAAGCAACGCGTTTTCCAGCAACCTTGGGTAGCGCGCTGCGAGATTTCGGAGCGTGGCACGGCTCCACACCAACATGGAGCTATCCTTTAGCGTTTCCGTACTGACGAGATAGTGCGAAGGGTTCGGCAAAAGTGCTGCGCCGCCGAGTATTTCTCCCGGCGTAAGCCAAAGAAGGACGACTTTCTTCCCTTCGCGTGTGTTGAAGAAAAAACGCGCGCGCCCTCTCGTCAGTAGGAACAGATGATCAGCGGGATGGCCTTGGTTTACGACTACAGAGTTGGCGAAGAAGTGCCGCTGCGTGGCTGCGGCCAGAACGACATTAAGATCACGCGGCGCGAGTCCGTCGAGAAATCGAGACTTCAAGCACGCGGCTGTGGGAACAGCCTCCGAAGTCAGCATGATCGAATAGCCTCACGAGCCCACCGTCGCCGGTGCTCTGTAGACCGAAGGCGTATCCCCTTCGGCGCGAGGGAATGATCAGCCCTAAGGTCCTGGGCGATCTGCGTCATCTTGTTAGACATATCAGCAACAACAACCATGGCAGCTCCGTCAGCCAAAAGGCACGGCTTTATGCTTCCTTGTGGTGTGGCAATTGTCGCGAAACAAAGATGTTACCCGCCAGAGCTGCACGAATGGCCAATACGAGCTCATTGGCCATTCGGGACTTAAGAACGTATCCAAAAGCACCCGCAAATAGACACCTGCGCACAAACTCGGCGTCGGAGTGGACGGTCAAAAAGACGATTCGCGAATTGCAGCCTGATTCCTTCAATCGCTCGGCGGCATCGATTCCACTAAGAATGGGCATGGAAATATCAGACACAATGACGTCGGGCTGCAACCGCATGCCCTCCTCAAACAACGCTTGGCCATTGCGCACCTTCCCGACGACTTCGAACTCCGGTTCTAAAAGACGTTCTTCCATCTCCGGAAAGCTCGGGTGATCGTCTGCGACAAGTATTCTCACTCTGGTCAATCAGCCCGTCCGATGAATGCGCGCCTAGAGCGCATCCATTCAGATCACGGAGCGCATCGTTCATTCTGGCAATGTGATTCGTCGTGCGCGGCAATCGCGACCGTCCAAATCCAAGGTATTCGGAAGAAAATGTCGTTGCCACTGTAAAGAATGCCAGTACTTTAGGAAGACGACACGCCCGCGGTCGGCATGGCCCATGTCTCTAATCGACGACAAAGGTTAGAGAACAAAAGATATTACAAGCGGTGTGCTAGACTTGTAGCTCTAACTGACTAGATAGCGCTCCGCGGGTACACTGGGTCGCCATGGGTTTGGGGGTTAAAATGCCTTGCAAGGCTTGCAAGTCCGAAAACGTGCAAAAGTTTGAAGGGGAGCTGACAGCCAGCCTCCCAAACCTAAAGGGAGTGGGCGTTCCGCCTGTCTACGTTTGCCAGAGCGTCTTGGTTTGTTTGGAGTGTGGGTTCGCGGAACTCATGGTTCCCACGAGCGAGTTGCAATCCTTCAAAAGGGGAAAGGCCGCCCTCGATTCCAAGCGTATTCGCTGAAATTCCCTCGTGTTGAGCGCCGCTTCCTTGCCTCGGGTCAACAAACCACCGCGAAGTGTTTTTTGCATCCGCTCACGCGCCTTGAAAAGGCGTGACTTCACCGAAGAAATGCTAATTCCATTTTCGCGGGCTAACTCGCGCTGTGTCCATCCCTCACCTTTGTTTCGGATGAACAGTTCGACTACCGACGGAGGTAAACCAGCGAAGGCTTTTGCTACAAGTTCCTTGGCTATGTAGCAACGCTCAGGACTCGGGTGACCGTCAATGACTTCGATGGGCATACTGTCCTCGCCTTCGGAATTCAAAAGGTCGAGGGTGAAAAGTGGAGGGCGGCGACTGCGGATTCGCATCAGGGCTTCGTTGATCGCGATGCTGACGAGCCAAGTGGAAATATGCGATCGCCCCTCAAATCGATGAATGTTCCCATACGCTTTAATGAGAACATTTTGTAAGTTGTCCTCCGCATCCGCTTGATTTCTCAAGATCTTGAGCGATACTTGATAGAGCTGTGGCGAGTGCATTCGCACTAAGTCGACGAATGCTTCGGGGCTGCCAGCCCGTTCTCGCTCGGTCAGCAACTGCTCGGCATGTGCCTCATGCTTGCTTGTTTTCACTTTGCGTACTTCCCTCTGTGTTTTTGTGACACGCGCGGCTCAGGCAGCCCCGTTAGGTGCTCCAACTAAACCCGCGGGAATTCTTGCTGCAATCGATTCAAGTACGCGCCGGCAATGATGCGGGTTGCTCAAGCCGGAACTCGAGCAAAGATTCGCTTGTAATTTGTAGCTGCTCGCCCTTCTTGGAAGCGGCAATGGCTGTTCCACCAGCAGCTCCGACGAGCGCGCCAATACCAGCACCTGCTCCTCCCCCTGCAATACCTCCGATGAGCGCGCCCAATCCTGCGCCGCCAACCACTTTCCCTGCGGTCTTCTTACCCTCGCCTTTCCCCTTGATCTCGTAAGTGCTAGTGAGCAACGGATAAGCCGTGCCATTGATGACGATGTCTGTCAATTCAAGCGTGAGCCGCGAGCTTCCAGACATCTTGCCCGCGGACGATGCTTGTACCAAACGGCCGTGGACCGTACTTCCCCTGGGCGCCACAACCACGTCTTCCGCCTGGAGGTTGGTTTCCAGGCTTGCCGTGAAACGGTCACCAGTCTTTTGTTTGTTGGTGTCTATGGAGTCGATCATCCGGATGAGGATTCGCGTTCCTGCGGGAACGTTGATCTTTTGTTTACTTTGCGCCGCCGGGTTTGTGGTCGTCGCCGAGAGTGCTGCGGGCCTTGCTGTCCAAGCACCCTCTATCGAATGCGAATAGGTAGTCGCTATCGCCGCCAGCAGAACTGCCGCCCAGACAAATGAGTTTCGCATTAAGATGTCCTCCCCTATTCCTAGATTTACGAGCCCTGCTCCACGACAGGCAGCGACGAAACAATTTGTAGATCGATGATTAGTAGTAACTGATGTTCGACTTGAGCGAAGCGCGCCGCCGTGATTGCTCCCACGGCCTGCTTGACCCGATCATAGGTTGTTGCAAGAAGCTCCGCACGCTGCTTTTGATACGCCAACGATTTCCGAATCAATTCGTCGGCCTTTTCGTCGGTCATCTCGTTGTACGTGCGCGCATATTCCCTGATATTTTCTACCCTCTGGTCATTCAGCTTGGTCAGCTCCACGTCGTACTCGCTGTAGATTGGCCAGAATTTCGCTGCGTCATCGGCGCTCAGCACCATTACGGCCCCCATGATCTCGGCCTTCTGCTGCCGCACATCCTTGCGCAGGAGATCAACATAGACTTGCAGATTTTTCTTCTGCGTATCTGTCTCGGGCGAGGCCGCAGTGCCCTTCTCGGTCGTTTTAGTCTCTGTCTGTGCCCAGCAGGGAGATGCCGCGAGCGGTGGAACAGCGATTAGCGCTACGATCATAAGTGTTCTTGCTGATTTCATGTCGCTTCACCTTTCAGTGACAGGTGTAATCGCATCAGCCCGGTTTCGCAGTTCCGCATGCGACAGTCTCCGGCTGGTTTGCCAGCATCAATGACGCATTTGGGCTTTGGGGATTACACGACCATGTCCACAGTCACTCGGACCGACGCCTTTCGTTAACTGTCAAAAGTGACAGAGCGATGCAGAGTTCAGGTACTGGGATCGTCGTTCGGGATCTAGGTAACGGCAGAAGAATTAAGAGCACCTACGGCAAGCCGTTGCTGGTTTATCGAGCTGGCCATCAAACCACTCTAAAGCCTCTGGGACGAGTGCGGGCCATCCGGAAGCAGCGATGGGGAATGCTCTCCCAATATAAAGTAGGCTTCTCGGGAAGCATCTCACCTGTAGTTGCCGAGGCACAGGACGAGAGCTGTCTGTTACTTCTGACAGTGTGAGACATAGTCCCCACGGAACAGGATATCTGGCGTGTGTCCCAGCCAATCTAGATCAAGGAAGAAGAGGCTATCCACCCTTGAGCCAACGAGGGTCATCGCATCGCATCACCGCAAGAGCCCTCATTCAGGAACTTTTTGACCGACTTGGTTCCTCTTTTCTGGCACTCACCCTGTTGTTTGCTCTCGTTGCGCCACTCATTCGCGAAATTCAGGCTCAGACCCTGCCCGCACAATCCGTACCTCCGAACAGCGCGAAGCAGTCTCAGGAGAACGAGGCTCAGCCAATTCCTCCAAATCGATCTGTGGAGCAAGCGATTCCACTGCCCCAGATTGCTGACCGCGCGGAGGAGTTAGACCACCTATTGCAGGAAATCAGCAGTCAGCTGATACCGAAGTCGGAACTGCAGGACTCACAAGACAAAGCGGAAGAACAGGCCGCAGAGATTCGTCGTCGAGCGCTTCAAGCCAGGGACTTCCTGGCTAGTGAACCCACATCGCTGGATCTGGAGGACGAGTATCGATACTGGCGCTCTCAGAGTCTGGAATATGCCACACAACGCAGGCTCCTGACACTGCGTGCAGCAAGACTGCAAGAGAAGATCCAAACACTTGAGGCCCAACAATCGGAGTGGGTGGCCACTTGGATCCAGATTCATAAAACCCCGGGAATCGGAACCATTGTCGAGCGTATAAAACAACAATTGGACAAGATTCAGAAGGCAAAATCACAGGCTCAAGAGCAGCTGAATGCTGTGCTGACCGTACAAAATCAGGTTTCTCAGCAGGACCAGCAAATCTCGGACATATTGCTGCGCGTGCGTCAATCGCGCGAGGCCGAACGCGACCGTCTCCTGGAGATGGACAGCCGTCCGCTATGGGAAGCACGCGATTCGAGAGTACTCGAGCAAAACATCGGATCTTCTTTCCACAGCTCTCTTGATCGGTCCTTTACAAGCGCTAAGGAGTTTGTGGGTGCACACAAGCTTGCGACGTTCGCTCTCGCGATGGTTTACCTTTTGGCGCTCATCAGTGTTTTCAGACTCAGACGTTACGCTGAGGCGCTGCCAGAAGTTTCAGCCGGAGCCTTAAAGGTATTGGGTCGCCCGTTTTCAGTAGCGCTTTTGGTGACGCTGATCGGAACCGGACAATTCATCTCTTCGGCACCCATGGGTATTGCGTTTGTCTTTTACCTGCTCTACTTGGTTCCCGTGTTGCGACTACAGGCCCCATTGACCGAGCCCAAGCTTCGGGTTCTTCTTTATGTCCTGGCTGCATTCTACGCGCTCGGTGGCACGTACCTGCTCATTCTGCTCCCGCCCTTTTTCAGGCGCGAGATTTACGCCCTCCTTGTTCTTGCCGCTTTGGTCTGTTTTGCCTGGCTCATGCGTCAATCAAGGATTGCTTCACTTCGGAGCCAGCACCAAAAGGTGCGAATTCTCCTCATTGGGATCCGCGTGGGTCTGGTGCTACTGGCCGTATCTCTCGTGGCAAACGTCGTCGGATTTGTATCTCTGGCGCAGGTTCTAGGGCTGAGTGTCTTGGTTGGATCCTTTGTGGCTGCTGCCCTTTATTGCGGCCTGCGTGTCTTGACCTTGATTCTCGGCACCGTCCTGCACACGCACTGGGCGCACACTCTGCTTGAAACGCGGGTGGATGCCATCGAACGCTGGAGCGGGCGCCTCCTTGGTCTAGCGGCCTCGTTATTATGGCTAAAGTCTATCTTGCGACTGCTGACCATGTACGAAGGCGTGATGGGTGCCCTATCGGATCTTTTCCAGCGTCCCATCGGCTTTGATGGGGTTCATTTCACCTTAGGGGGCGCGCTCGGACTCTTACTCATCCTCACAGGCGGCTATGCTCTCGCGAATGGGTTCACGTTTTTATTGAAAAAGATTGTGCTTCCAAAATTGCCCTTACACCGCGGCCTGCCGTACGCTATCTCAACGATCGCCTATTATGTCCTCCTCATATTGGTTGCGCTTGCTGCCCTGTCCGTAGCCGGTGTCGAGCTAAACAAGTTCACTGTGCTCACTGGAGCCTTAGGCGTTGGTCTCGGCTTTGGTCTGCAAAATATCGTGAACAATTTTGTTTCCGGGCTGATCCTGCTTTTTGAGCGCCCAATCCACGTAGGCGATACAGTGGAGGTCGGCGGACTGGTGGGCTCGGTTCGGCGGATCGGGGCACGTTCGAGCACAATCCTAACCTTCCAGGGTGCGGAAGTGATCGTGCCGAACAGCAACCTGATCTCAAACCAAGTTATCAATTGGACCTTGTCGTCACAGTGGCGGCGCGTTGACGTACCCGTAGGAGTTGCTTACGGCACCGATCCCGAACGGATGATCAAACTGCTCGTGGGGGTCGCGGAATCGCATCCGGGAGTTTTGCTCGTGCGCCCGCCCATGGCCTTCTTCCTGGGATTTGGCGAAAGCGCACTAAAGTTTGAGCTGCGCTTCTGGTCTGATCGGCAGGATACCTGGTTTCAACTCCAGAGCGATGTGACTGTCGCCGTGGCCAAAGCCTTAAGAGAAGCCGGCATCGAAATTCCATTCCCGCAGAGAGACCTCCACGTTCGCAGCATAGGCGTGTCGGTGGCAGAAAGCTTGGCGAGCAATGGTACACGTCTTACATCTTCGACTGACGCCACGGAACGGAATGTCCGCGCGTGACGCAACCGCAACCTGAGTTTCGGTTGCTCCTAAGGAAGCATACTTGACTGCTGAGCTTCTGATTCTTTCGCACTCGACAGTCGAATAATGCCTGCGGCCGCAGCGCATCTCACCGCTTGCTTTTTATCTGACAGATGGGTTGCTACCGTGTCCATCAGACGAAGATCGGCCTGCTGAGCCAACGCATCCAGCGCCGCCACGCGCACCTTCCAGTTCGGATTGGAAGCTCCTTTCGCCAGCGCTAGCTCTGTTTCCGGATCTCGGTCGGTCGCCAGTTTCATAGCAGCTTCCACACGAACTGGCCCGGCGTAGTCCTTGGACAAGACCTCATACGTCGCCCACGCGTAACCGGCATAAGGAGCAAATCCGGCGGCCACTCCAACCATCATCAGCGTCATCGCCTTAGGGTCTTTGACTAGCCGTTTTTCCTCTTCGACGGCCCCTTCCCCACTCTTGCGCTTCCCTACTAGCACGTCGCGATAAATGGCATATCCGCTTGAATCGCCAACTGAAATTAGCGCACTAGAAGCGGCCAGAGCTACTTTGACGTTCCTATCTTTCAGCGCCTCTTTCAGCAACGGTATGGAATTAGGAGAGCCAAGACGTCCCAAAGTCAATGCCGCGGCGGCACGTACTTCGGGTTTCTTGTCGGAGATCGCCTGTTCAGCCAACTGAATGGCGTGAGAATTCCCCGGCAATTGCCCTAGTGCAAGAATGGCGTTGACGCGTTCCTTCGTGCCATGACTATTGTGCCCTTTCTCTAGAATATCCCAGGCCCGTACCGCGGGAGCTTGGCCGCAGGCCGGATCGCAGGCACTAAGCAGCACAACCCCAACAAATACGGCGCTTCCAAAACGCATAAAGAATTACTCGATTCAATAGTTCCGATTTGAAGACGGACGCCGAGAAACCGACGCGAAGACAAGGCTTACACGCAAACGCTGAGAACAAGCCTGTCAATACTGACAGACTGAAACCCGGTTGCCCCAACTCCCACCGTAGGCCCTGTCAGAAATGACAGTTTATCCATTAGGATCATTTTTCTAACATTCCGGTCCCCGAGGTGATCCATGGCACTTCCGCGAGTCATACTGGCCGATGACCACACGATGCTTGTCGAAGCATTCCGCAAACTCCTGGAATCTCAGTGCGACGTAGTGGGCACGGTGTCCGATGGGCGGGCGCTGCTCGAAACTGCGCCGCAGCTTAAGCCCGACCTAATTATCGTAGATATCGCTATGCCGCTGATGAACGGCTTGGACGCTGGGCTACGCCTGAAAAAGCTCATGCCTGCGGTGAAGCTCATTTTCCTCACCATGAACGAAGACCCTGACTTAGCGATGGAAGCAATGCGCTGCGGAGCTTCCGGTTATCTATTGAAGAGTTCCGCAGGTTCGGAACTGATTCGCGCTATCCAGATGGCCCTCAAAGGGAAATCTTACGTCACACCGCAGATAGCGAGTGGCATGCAGAAGGCGTTTATAAACAATCCGCAGCCAAAAACCCGCAACAAAACATTGACACCTCGGCAACGCGAAGTCGTACAGCTGTTGGCTGAAGGAAAATCCATGAAAGAAGTTGCCAGTGTGTTGAACGTCACTCCAAGGACCATAGCATTTCACAAGTACCGCGTCATGGAAGAACTCAATCTCAAAACGACCGCCGAATTGATTCAATTCGCAATCAAATCGCGAATCCTGGTGCCTTTAGTCCTGGGTGCAGCTTTTATTGATGGGTAATATGTCCCGGTCAAAATAAGATCTGTGCGGAGATCCCCATGAATCCATTCGAACCACGATGAAGCTGCAGAGAATAGTTTGTTTGCCCTCTCTTTGTCCGTAGTCTTGTCCGGCATATTCCGATAGCGAGAGTCAGCTCGAGAGCGCGCCTGTCCTCTGACATCTCCTAAATAGAATTTTATTTCCACGTCTTTCAAATGACGTCTGTCATTTTTGACAGTTTCTGTGAAGAACCGTGCGAGTTAACTTGACACTCGTCGAGGATCATCAATCCAGCAATGACCTGAGAGACGCAAATCTCGGGATGAGGAGAAAAGAAATGAGAATGAGAAGTGCATACACGTTAGGAATTCTTCTGCTGTTTGGAACAGCCGCGCTGGCCCAGGATTATCCCAAGGTAGAGGTCGGGTTGAATTACAGCTATATTCGGTTCAATGCTGAAAACCAACTTAAGAACGGTGGCGGCTTTTCCCTAAACGGCGGCAGTGGTGACGTCACCTACAATTTCAGCCATTCTTTTGGGCTCAAGGCGGAGTTCGGGGGCACCACCAGCCAAACAAGAACATTTAACTTTGGCAGTAATCCTACTGTTTGTCCCGGAGGTTCCTGCACGGTCAGCGCTCAGGGCAACTTATTCCTCTATAACGCGCTTCTGGTATATAAACACCGCTCCGAACATTTCGAGCCCTTCCTGGAGACTGGATTCGGCGGGGCACACACCAATGCTTATGCGAATATAAAGAACGTTTGCCCCGGTTGCGTGTTCGCAAAGAACCCCAGCAACAACGCCTTTGATTACATTATCGGCGGAGGCTTTGATGTTCCGCTCACCAAGAGTGTCGCTATCCGGCCAGCACAGTTCGATTTTCTCCTGACACGGTTTGGCAACGGTTTTACCAACGGCAACCAAAACCAGAGCAACTTCCGATACCAGGGGGGCATCATTTTCCGGTTCTAGCGGAGAAACTGAAGCCAGGCTTTAATCAAGCAGTTCCAAGGAGACTGCGCGTGGCGCCACGGAGCGTCGGCCCGCAGTCTCCTTCCCCTTTCCAGCCGCAAATTTTCCCCTTCGATGGTGTACTTCCTTTGCTGGTATTTCTGACAGTTCCCTCCGAATTTGAAGAAGACTTATCGTGTGCCTAACTCCGAACCTCAGTAAGGGGTCCGGTCCGAGATACCTCCACTCTATGAGGCGAGGCAGCGATGCTTCACCCTTTCCGTCTCGGCCGGACCCCTTTTCAATCGAAAGAGTCGGCTGATCCAGCTGCCTCCTAGAAAGTTTGAAGATACCGAAGACCCGCGTGAGCCCCGGCGCCCAGAATTGTCCCTGCGTCTAAAAAACTGACGAGAACAGCCCATTACGCCCATGTCGGCAGACTCCAATTGGCACTCCGGTGCCGCTGGGGCTGTCACATTTAACAGTATCGCTGGAGGACCAGCGCAACTAGCGTTTGGAGCTAAATGATATCGGGTTACCCGTAATAGGAGGAGACTTGATGAGATATCAAAAGAGCAAGATATCTTGCGGAGTCTTGGGTGCGATGGTTCTGTTCAGCTCGGCCGCCCTTGCTCAAGAACTGAAAACGGGAAAACTGAAGATCTCGGTTTCTCCCAAACAAGCGTACACATTCGTCGATGGCAAGGCGATTGGCCCCGGCAATCGAACGATGGAGCTCGAAGTAGGAACACACCATTTGGTTGTAGCGAATTACGGTTACAAATTTGTTGAGCAGGACGTTTCAATCGATTCAGGCCACACTGTCCCGTTGGAAGTAAATCTTGATCCTGTTGGGGCAGACATAGCAGGCCCGCGCGGACGCATCCAGATAGAAGTGGGCACGAGGCGCGCAGGTGATGCCGCCGTCTTGCTGAACGGTAGAAAACCCCAGTACTTTGTCGGGCATGTCGATGAATTCAATAACGAAATTATTTCGCATCAAGAGCTGATCGTTCCGCCCGGAACCCACGAACTAACGATCACGAGATATGGCAAGGAGCTCTGGTCTGGTTCGGTCACGGTCGGTGCCGATCAGCGCGTAATTTTGAATATCTCAAATGGAAAGCAAGTAACCAAGGCTTGGCCGCGAGGCTCCACTAAGCTGAGCGCAGCCGTCCCGCGGTTTCACGCGGGCATTGCAAGTGCCACCGTTGTCGTGGCTCCCGTGGCCGGAGCAGTTTCAGTCAATCCGGCCAAAATCGACTGCAACCAAAATACTCTGTTGGCCTGGACCTCCGGCGAGACCATTGACGCCGACATGAGTGGCATGAGCCCGGTTCCAACCACAGGAGAGAGGACCATCTCGCCTCGACAAACGACTGCGTACGAACTCACGGCCATAGGCCCTGGCGGTGTTACCAAGCCGAGCACCACAGTCGAAGTGAATGCTGTAGTGCAGTCATCGCTGAACGCTTCACCTTCGGAGGTCCGATACCGGCGCATTGGTGACAAGGTTCTCGAGCAGGGGAGCACGGCGCTGAGCTGGTCGTCATCCAACGCCAACGCCGCCTCTCTCGGTACCCTCGGCACCGTAGACGCCAGCGGCACCAAGTCCCTAACTCTCAGCCCAACTCAAACAGCCAATGGCCCGGTCGACGAAGAATTCAAGTACACATTGACTGCCACGAATATATGTGGTGGTTCCGACACGAAAACCGTCGCGGTGCACTTAAAGGGCTCCATCGAACCGATTCCGGCAGTGCTACTGCGCAGCGTCTTCTTCCCAACTGACTATCCAACGAAGAAAAACCCTGAGGTTGGCCTCGTTCGCAGCCAGCAAGAAACATTGACCAGCCTTGCTGCTGGGTTCAAACAGTATCTTGAGTATGACTCAAACGCCAAGCTCTCCTTGGATGCGCACGCGGACGAGCGCGGTGCGGGGAGTTACAATCAAGGGGTGTCCGAATTGCGGGCTCAGCGCGTCAAGGAATTCCTGGTTTCGCAAGGAATCGCCGCAAATAAGATCGACACGTCGGCCCATGGCGATGAGAACCCGCTTGACAAGGCGACAGTCATTGACTTGCAGACTCGGAATCCGAATAAGCCCCAGGAAACACGCGTACGCAACTTCCGTGCAACTTGGCTCGCTTACAATCGCCGCGTGGATATCGTTTTGCTACCCACAAACTCTGAATCCGTTCGTTTCTATCCTAACCAGGTTGCCGATTCAGAGATTCTTTGGCAAAGACCGAAGCCGGCACGTGGTGTAGTTGAAACTAACAATTAGAAGCCTCAAGAAAGCACCCGCTCCTGAGTTCCTCAGTGCCCCCCGACACGGCTCGCCCTGCAAAACCCAGGGCGGGCCATGTTTTTGAACAACTTGTTCGAGGTTCCGCATGACCGGTTCGTTTTTGAATTCGCAGCAACTTTGGAAGGCGGTGTTATTCCTTCTGGCTTACGGATTATATGGAACGCTGGCAGGAGCAGCGGTGGAGATGCGGACCTGTCAATTTTGACAGGTGCAGCCATTCCTTCCAAAAGATACAAACCCCTTCGGCGTGAATTCTCATTCGAGGACCGTGAATCGAGTCCAGAATCAACGAGGACCATGCGATGCTGGCCGTACAAGATGCTTCCCTGTCTCGAATTCTTAAGTCGATGATGTTGTTTATGTTTTCTATCTCGCTCCTGTTTCTGCTCACTCCCTTGTCCTGGACGCAACAGCACGATATGCCAGGAATGAAAATGGATGTGCCGGCTGCGGTCGAAGAACCCGCGCAAGCGGCCCAGCGGCTAGCGGACAAACAAGAGAGCGAGTTTAATCATCACCTGGCCGGATTGTTCGTTATTTGCGCGGGAATATTCATCCTCGCGGAGAGCCATCTCGCCAGGCGTTGGCCTCTTGTGCGATTTGCCTGGCCCATGTGCTTTCTTGCGGCAGGCCTCTTTGTTCTGGTCTTTAGCGATACCGAGATCTGGCCCTTTGGTCCGCAGACTCCTTGGTATGCAATCACCCATAATGCCGAGGACTTACAGCACAAAATCTTCTCGGTGATTCTTTTAGCCCTTGGTTATGTTGAATTTCAAAGAGCGCGAGGACGATTGAAGTCGCCATGGGCTGCGTGTTTCTTCCCTGTCGTGGGCGCCGCGGGCGCGATTCTGCTGCTGTTTCACGCTCACAGCGGCAATATGCAGGCACCTAATGCGATGGAGACTATGGCTCGTATTCAAAATCAGCATCGTTTGTTTGCGGGTGCGGGCCTCGGAGTCGCTCTCGCCAATGGACTAGCTGGACTGACCAAGACACCACAAAAGTGGCACCGCATTTTCAGGCAGGCTTGGCCGGGACTGCTGATTATTCTTGGCGTCCTGCTAACTCGGTACACGGAATAGCGGTTGCCCGAGACGCGCATCCATTGGGGAAAGCCGGACTTGCCCCGCCGCCTTCAACCGTATCAACCGGGGAACTGTTCAAGGACAGCAATAACGGTGCCATTTAACTTGCCTGAGACTGAGCAACCTCTTACCCGTGCCATGCCGATATATGCGATCAGAACGCGCCTTCTTTTTCTGGTATCTATCCTGGCGCTATCCGCAGTCCCGCTGCAGGCCGGTACAAAAATAATTCACCGTTGGGTTCTCACCGACCAACCCATGCCGAAGCTTTATAAGGTCCTGGTCATCGGAGTCATGGAGAACTACCTCATACGCCAAGAACTTGAAGCCACATGGTCCTGCCTCCGCGCAACGAACTGATGGAAGGTGAACTCAAAGAGCGCATCAAAGAAGGCGACTACGATGGCGTCCTTGTCATCCGGCCAAAGGACATGCGCAAGGAAACCAAAGAAGTGGTCACAAGCCTCGCCGGCCCTCTTTATGTGCCTCCCACTGCCTACTCGAATTTCTGGCCGTACTGGAATATGGCTTGGGGGCAGGGGTACGCGACCAGTTCTTATATGAAGGAAGACACTTACGTCAGCACCGAGTTCAACCTCTACAACACTAAAGATGAAAAACTCCTCTGGAGCGGAGAAACCGACACTGTCTATACCAAGGACTTCGGGAAATTGGCAAGGGAGTACGCTAAAGCGCTCGTCAAGCAGCTAAGAAAAGACAAGGTGATCGGAACAAAATGATGCGTCGGAAACTCCTTAAAGGTAGGTTCGTGTGTCCCTTGTCATCGAAGGCCGGGTCTTCTCAGAATCCGATGAGTTAGACCCCTTCTCCTTTTTCATCGATAGTTCGGTCGAACCCGTTGTGGGCTGAAAAACATGATTACGCCTCACTTGTAAGCTGTGACGCCTGATGCTTCGACGGCTTGGATCACCTGAACAAAGGGTTCGGCACACGCACGCACAAAAGCACGATCGAGCGGGGGAGAAGTTCGGCTCCGCGGGGACGAGAATGGCCTTGCATGCATATTCTCCGAAACTGTCAAAACAGACAGGACCGCATGAGATGCGCCAACTGGAACTCTGGGAAGTCAAGTGCGCAACTGCCGAGAAGACGGCTGCTCGCCCACTGTCTAGTCTGACAGTGGGCATTGTCCCCTTTTCGTCCGATATTGACGTGCGACGAAATTACTAGAGGTTGGGAAGCGAGAGGTTGGGAAGCGAGATTCCAATGCACCGTAATAAAAGTTTTCTTTGCTTTCTAATTTTGACTTTGACGGCCGGCAGTCCTGCGGGGTATTCGCAAGAGAAGGTGCCAGATTCCAGCGTGGTCAGCAAGTCTGTCAAAGCCATCGGCTATAGAGTCGGGGGGGGCAGTACAAAAGTCGATCTAAAGGGCACAGACCTAATGCCTGAGGCAACTGGTGAGATAAAAGTCGCTGCCAAGGCAGGCGCGACAAACATAGACGTGAAGATCAAGGAGATGACCCAGCCATCCAAGCTTGGCGCCGAATTTCTAACCTACGTTCTGTGGGTAGTTACACCAGACGGGCGTACCGGTAACACCGGCGAGATTCTCATCAATGAAAACGGGGAGGGTAAGCTTAATGCAACCACGCCGGGACAGACGTTTGCCATGATAGTTACCGCCGAACCTTACTTTGCCGTGCGGACGCCCAGCGAGATGGTGGTCCTGGAAAACGACACTCGGAAAAATACGAAAGGGGAGATTTTTCCGGTCAACGGCTTCAAGCTGATGAGGCGTGCCCAGTACGAGAAGCTAGGGAACCCTCTGGCAATGACGCCGGATATCGAGCGTGTTCCACTGCAAGTTTATGAAGCGCGTAACGCCGTAGACATAGCCAAGTCACGCGGCGCTGAGAAAGATGCACCTGAAATTTTTACCAAGGCCTCCGCCAGCTTGCAAATGACGGAAAACGCTCTAACTGGTAACGCAGACAAGAAGGACATCATCTCCAAAGCTCGGCAGGCGATTCAATTTGCCGAAGACGCGCGCGCGCTCGCCGCCCAGCGCCAAGAAGCAGCGCGTATTACTGCAGAGCGAGAAGCTGCAGCCGCCAAGGCCCGGGGCGAGGCGGAGGCCAGGGCTGCCCAGGAGGCTGCGGAAGCAAAACGCAAGGCCGATGAAGAAACCAAGCGTCAGGCCGAGTTAGCCGCCGCGAAAGAAGCACAAATGAAAGCCGAAGCGGAAGCTGCGGCTGGTAAAGCCAAGGCAGAAGCGGACGCAGCAGCCGCCAAAGCCAAGGCAGAAGCGGATGCCCTGAAGGCAAAAGAAGAAGCAGCTCGCGCAGACGCCGAACGCGTCCGCCAGGCGGCGATTGCACTACGCACTCAGCTTCTCGATCAACTCAACCGCATTCTGGAAACCCGTGACACTCCACGCGGGCTCGTTGTCAACATGGGGGACGTGCTCTTCGATTTTGGCAAGTATGACTTGCGTCCTGAGGCTAGGGAAAAGCTGGCCAAACTGTCGGGTATTGTCCTGGCACACTCCGGCTTGACACTTGCTGTCGAGGGGCACACGGACAACGTTGGCAGCGATGAGGTTAACCAAAAGCTTTCTGAGCAGCGCGCGGAATCGGTACGCAACTATCTGATCGAACAGGGGCTGGCACAGCCCAACGTGACCGCACAAGGTTTTGGCAAGTCCACTCCGGTGGTCGATAACTTGACGCCTGCAAACAGGCAGAAGAATCGCCGAGTGGAAATTGTGGTCTCGGGTGAAGTAATAGGGGTAAAGATCGGCACATAGCTTCGCTGTGTCGTCGAAACTCTTCGATTCAACCTCGCACATTCAACACAAACAATCCAAGAATCGGCGTACTTGGATTACTGCGGGCTACCAATTTGAAACCTCCGAACAAAAGTCTCCTGCAGATCAATCCAACGGAGACGAGTCGCGACTCGGTCACGGCGTCAATGAATCGGTTACAGACACAAGCCAATTACTTTCAGAAAGTTGCGAATCATGTTCTCGTTCATCTTCGAGTGGAAATGAAGCTCCGAGCACCTGCTATTTTTGACAGTTATCCGCTCTCTACTTTGCTACTACCTTTTTCTAGGAGTGAGTACCTTTCTGACCGGACAAACGTGCCCGCTCCGGCAGCACCAGACGCTGACAATCTTGCGGTCTGAACAACCCGTACTTGCCCCTCGCGGAGCGTACAAAATGCAAACAAAGTTATTACCACTCGGGGTGATCTTTTCCACCGCGCCAACAATTCCACCGCTTTCCGCCGCACGGCAGCCGCACTTTGTGTTCGCGCTAATAGTGTCGATGGCGATTTGTGCCGGCTGCTCTTCAAATACGGCAAAGCCAGTTCCTCCGCCTCCCGGCGTCACGGTTACAGCCGTAATTCTGAAGGATGTCTCTATCCACCAAGAATGGGTCGGAACGATGCTAGGCAATGTGGACGCTGACATCCGGCCGAAGGTGGACGGGTTTTTGCTTAGCCGGCTCTACAGTGAAGGCTCCTATGTGGAGAAGGGGGCGCCAATGTTCCAGCTTGACAAACGGCAGGCTCAAGCCGCAGTAGAACAGGCCCAAGGGAACCTTGAGCGAGTCCGCGCTTCGCTGGGACAGGCGCAAATAGATGTGCGCCGATACACACCGTTAGTCGCTCAGAAAGCCGTTAGCCAAGCCGAACTCGATAAAGCGTTGAGTTCGGAAATCGCAGGGAAGGCAGAGGCGAATGCAGGCCAAGCGGTTCTGGACAATGCCAAATTAAATCTGGGCTGGACAACTGTGACCGCGCCCATTTCCGGAATCGCGGGAGTCTCCAAAGTCCAAATCGGGGACCTAATGACGCCGACCACGATTATGACAACCATATCAAGCGTGAACCCAATATACGTGGACTTTAGCATCGCGGAGCAGGACTACATCAGGTTCGTTCGTGAAAAAACAGGTCGGTCAGCGGGCCAAAATCTCGAGTTGATTCTCGGAGATGGTACGGTTTTCCCGCGGCGTGGTCGCGCTCTTTTCGTGAACCGCGAAGTGGATTCACGAACTGGAACAATTCAGGTGCGAGGAGAGTTCCCCAATTCAGGCAACGTGCTGCGTCCCGGTCAATATGCCCGTATTCGCGCCGTTACTGAGCTGCGCAAAAGTGCAATCCTGATTCCGCAGCAATCGGTTTCGGAACTTCAAGGAGTCTTTCAGGTGGGGGTAGTCGCGCCCGACAACAAGGTCACAATCAAGACCGTGAAACTGGGCCCACAGTCTGGCGATATGTGGGTGGTCGAGTCCGGTCTTCAGGCCGGGGAAAATGTTGTAGTTGACGGACTGCAGCGCATCAAGACAGGCATGACCGTTGCCCCAACGCACTTCAAAGACACGCAGACCACTGCGCCGACTGGCGGAATCTAGCTATGTCGAAATTCTTTATTGACCGGCCGATCGTTGCCATAGTGATTGCCATCCTCACCGTAGTTATAGGCCTTGTGTCGATGGCCAAGCTTCCCGTAGCCCAGCTCCCCGATATCGTGCCTCCCCAAATTAACGTTTTGGCTACCTATACCGGTGCGGATGCGCTGACGATCGAGCAGTCTGTTGCCACGCCACTTGAACAGCAAATGAACGGTGTGGACAACATGCTCTACATGATGTCCACGAATGCTAACGACGGAACGATGAATCTCAAGGTCACGTTTGACGTAGGCACTAACGTTGATATCGACCAGGTGAACACGCAGAACCGAGTGTCCCAGGCAAGCCCGAATCTCCCAACTTCGGTCAATCAATACGGTGTGACCGTCAAGAAACTCATGGGGCTTCCTCTGCTTGTGCTGTCCGTCTATTCGCCAAAGGAGACCTACGGCGGACAATTTTTGGGAAACTACGCAACCATCAATATTAACGACGCGCTCTTGCGCGTTCCTGGTGTCGGGCAAGTAACCAACTTCGGCGCTGCGGATTATGCCATGCGCATCTGGATAAAGCCGGATCAGCTGACCAAACTCGGTCTCACTGTTTCAGACCTGAGCAATGCTGTCCTACAGCAGAGTGCTGTAAATCCAGCAGGGCAGATCGGTGCTGAGCCCGCTCCCAAGGGCCAGCAGTTTACTTACGCAGTTCGCGCCCCAGGAAGGCTGGTCGATGCTGAGGAATTTGGAAAAATCATTGTTCGGCAAAATCCCGATGGCTCAACGGTCAGATTGAAAGACGTCTCACGGATCGAATTGGGATCACTTGTTTATCAGCAAATCGGACGATACAACGGGAAGCCCGCAGTCATCATTGCTATTTATCAAGCCCCCGGTTCCAACGCCTTGGCTGTGGCGAAACAAGTCAAAGAGCAGATGGAGGATCTGAAAACTCGGTTTCCGCAGGACCTGGATTACACCGTTTCCATGGACACCACGCTCCCTATCACGGAGGGAATGAAAGAGATTCTAACCACATTGTTCGAGGCCATCGTCCTGGTAATCATCGTAGTGTTCTTGTTCTTGCAAGGTTGGCGTGCAACTCTCATTCCCCTGATTGCCGTGCCAGTGTCACTGATAGGCACGTTTGCCATCTTCCCCTTGCTCGGTTTTTCAATCAACACCCTGTCTCTCTTTGGACTCATCCTTGCTATTGGACTCGTCGTGGACGATGCAATTGTTGTTGTCGAGGCAGTCGAACACAACATCGAGCATGGATTGACGGCTAGAGAGGCAACCATTAAGGCGATGGAAGAAGTTACAATTCCAGTTATTGGTATCGCGTTGGTTTTGTCTTCCGTATTCATTCCCATGGCGTTCATGGGAGGCATTAAGGGCCTGCTGAATCAGCAATTCGCCATTACTATCGCCGTCTCCGTTCTCATCTCGGCTTTTAACGCATTGACACTCTCACCGGCGCTCTCGGCCATTTTGCTTCGTCCACGTAAGGAATCTAAAGGACTTGTCGGCAGGTTCTTCGCCGGATTCAATCGGTGGTTCGGAAAAATGACGGGAGGCTACGTCAGCTGGAGCCACGTTCTCATTCGCCGATGGGGAATTGCTTTGCTCTTGCTCTTGGGCGTTTCGGTTATCGCCGTGACTATGGGCAAGAGCCTTCCTAGCAGCTTCGTTCCGGAAGAAGATCAGGGATATGCATTCATTCAGCTCCAGCTTCCGGATGCTGCTTCTTTACAACGTACGGACGCTGTCATGCGCAAAATGGATGAGATTCTAGCGCATACTCACGGCATTCAGGGATACGACGCGATCGTCGGTTTCAGTCTATTATCTAACACTTCTGCCAGCTATACCGGTTTCTATTTCCTTCAGTTCGATCCGTGGCACGAACGCGAGGGTTTCGAACTCTCCGCCAACGGTCTGATGCAGACTCTGAACCAGAAAATGCGCGCGGAAATTCCCGAAGCCATCGGCTTCGCCTTCGGCCCACCGGCTATTCCGGGCCTTGGCACAGCTGGCGGCTTCAGCTTTATGTTGCAGGATCGGTCTGCTGGAACCGTTCAGCAGCTCTCGGAGACTCTTGACAAGTTGAATCAAGCCGCGCGGAAGCGCCCAGAAGTTGGTTCACTCGTAGCTACCTTCCGGCCTTCAGTTCCACAGCTTTTTGTCGATATTGACCAGGATCGCGTGTTAAAGCAGGGTCTACAGTTCGGGGACGTCTATCAGACATTGCAAGCCTTTTTGGGCGGGGCCTACGTTAATCAATTTAATCGGTTTGGTCGTCAGTGGAAAGTTTACCTGCAGGCAGAGCCGGAGTATCGCATCAGCGCCGACAAAATTAAGAGCTTTTACGTCAGAAACTCGAAGGGCGAAATGACACCCCTCGCTTCTATGGTTACTGTGAAACGCGTTTCGGGACCGGAATATACCAACCGCTTCAATTTGTTCCGAAGTATCCAGATCAACGGCTCACCCGCACCAGGATTCAGCTCAGGTCAGGCGATGGCCGCGATGGAACAAGTTGCAGCTGAAGTCTTGCCTGCTGGTATGGGATATGCCTGGAGCGACATGTCTTATCAGGAAAAGAAAGCTGAAGGTGGACAGGCGATTGTTTTCGGCATGTCGATCTTCTGTGTATTCCTAATCTTGGCTGCACTCTATGAGAGTTGGTCACTGCCTTTCAGCGTGCTTTTGTCGGTTCCAGTGGCTGTTCTCGGGGCCAACGCCGGACTGCTGCTACGCAAGCTCGATAACAACGTTTTTGCTCAAATTGGGCTCGTTATGTTAATCGGGCTCACGGCTAAGAACGCCATTTTGATCGTCGAGTTTGCAATCTTAGAGAACAAGAACAAAAACAAGGGGCTGGTAGAAGCAGCCCTCGAAGGGGCTCGTCTTCGCCTCCGGCCCATTCTGATGACATCGTTTGCCTTCATTCTGGGATGTGTTCCTCTTTGGACAGCGAAAGGCGCGGGCGCGATTGGCCGCAGAGTCTTAGGAAGTTCCGTCATCACCGGTATGACTGCAGCGACCGTCCTGGGCGTCTTCCTTGTTCCGGTTCTATACGTTGTGGTTGAACGCCTTGCTGGGAAAGAAAAGAAAGGGACGGTGGGAATTCCCCGGCCGCTAGCACTTGAGGAAGGACACGACTGATGCGAAAAATCATTGTCGTCGCGCTTCTTCCGCTCCTCTTCTTCCTCGCTGGCTGCACGGTTGGTCCTAAGTATGTGCGTCCAGCAGTTCAGTCCCCTGCCACTTTTTACACCGAGCAACAGGCGACGGCGAACTCCGCCGCGGACATGTCCTGGTGGGATTTGTTCAAAGACCCCGTTCTACAGAGTCTTGTCCGTGAGGCATTGAAGAATAATTATGATTTGCAGTTGGCGGTATCCCGAGTCGAGCAAGAACGAGCCTTGCTGGGCATAAGCCGTTCGCAGTACTACCCCCAGCTGGGCTACAACACGAGCATTACGGGAGCGCAGTCTAGCGTCATTTCCAATCACACGTATTACGCCTATAGTTTTAGCACCATCTGGGAAATCGACCTGTTTGGGCGGATCCGTAAATTAAATGAGGCTCAACGTGCCGTGTATTTCTCCAGCGAGGAAGCCAGCCGCAACGTTCGGCTCTTGGTCCTGTCCGATGTCGCACAAGGCTATTTTCAGTTGCGAGCGCTCGATGAGCAGCTGGTGATTGCTCGTCGAACGGTCCAAAGCTTTCAAGAAACTCTCGATCTGTTTCAGCGCAAACTGGAGGGCGGAGCATCATCGGGACTTGAGGTTGCCCGTGCTCAGGCAGCGCTTTCTAATGTAGCGGCTGTAATACCAGATTTCGAACGGCAGATTATTGCTCAAGAGAATGCACTGGACTTACTTCTCGGCCGCAACCCCGGGCCGATCACACGCGGCGTTGCTCTTGCCGATCAATACGACCCGCCGGACGTACCTGTTGGTTTGCCAGCAACGCTCTTGGAGCGGCGTCCTGATCTGCGCGAGTCAGAGCAGAACCTGATTGCAGCCAACGCTAACGTCGGGGTCGCCAAGGCCAATTTCTTCCCCACGATTTCCCTTACTGGTTTACTGGGGGGAGTGAGTCCTCAGCTTTCTGAGCTTACCGCCTCCGGAAAGGCCTGGAACCTTGCTGGTAACTTGGCAGGGCCCCTATTTACCGCAGGTCGCTTGAAAAACGAATACCGCGCGTCGCTCGCTTTGCGCGACCAAGCTAAGATCTCTTTCGAGAAAGCGGTTACGCAGGCCTTCGGCGAGGTTGCGACGTCCCTGTCGGCACATCAACAGCTAGCCAAAGCCTACCGTGAGCAGCTGAAAGCCGTGGAGGCCTACCGTGAGTCAGTGCGGTTGTCTTCCATCAGGTACGATAGCGGACTCTCCAGTTATTTCGAGATCGTTGATGCCCAAATTCAACTCTATCCAGCGGAGAGCACGTCGGTGACGTACGACCTAGGCCGCAAGTTGGCCGTGGTCGACCTCTATCGCACACTCGGCGGTGGGTGGAATCTAAGCGATTCACAATGGACTAGCACGAATGGGACACCAAGCTCAACTCAGACTCCAACCCCTTGAGCTCTAGAGGTCCACGGCCGTCCCCAAAAGACGAAAATGCAAGGCGAAATTTATTCGTTTATTCGACGCTATGGTAGCCGCGTTTATAGTAGGGAACGCTATATCCCACAAATTTTTCTTTGGGGCAGAGCTCCAGGTGAATTTTGTGCAAATCGTGATCCCCTGCGAGAGCCTGTCGATTGTCTCTGGATAGTGGGGCACGGGTTGGTTCATAAGTGAGAACGTATCGGTACCGCACTGCCAGCCCGATCGTCCGCACGATACGCGGCAAGTCTTCTTCATCTCGGGCGGTAAAGACACCGCCCCCCGTTGCTTCCGTCAGAGTCTTCATGTTATGAGGACCGTGCCGTTCGGCAGGACCAATATAATCGTCTGCTCGAATGGCTAGAGGTGAGTTGGGAGACTGTGTGTTCGATCCCCTTCCTGTGGGCAGTCGGTTTCGTTTCTTCTCCTGTGGCAGAAAGATCTCGGGGAGTTCGAACGATGGCCCTGCCATGACAGCGAAAGCCGGGACGTCAGCCTCCTCCAAGAGCTTCTTTGTTTCTGATAGGTTGTATCGGCTGTGATTATCGCCGCCGTCCGTGATAATAATCATGGCGCGATGTTGATTCGCCGCCTCTTGTCGAGCAGTATTCACTCCAAACCAGATTCCATCAAACAAAGCGGTACTCTCATTGGTAGCGGTCAGCAGTAGCGGCAGTCTGCGCTCGAGGTCATGCTGATCACGGGTGAAAGACAAAAGCTGCTTGGATCGCTTGCCGATTCCAAATACCGAGTATTCGTCGGTGTCTTCTTGAGATTCCTGCAGAGGGTCAAGGAGAGAAAGGGCCGCTTCCTGAACGAACGGGATCTTTCTTGTCATGCTCGAACTCAAGTCCGCAAGAATCACGAAGGAAACGGGTACCCGCTCCCTCTCGAAGTAAAGGATGTTCTGTTCAACTCCATCATCGAACAGCCTAAAGTCACTCTTTTTGAGGCTAGTGGCAACCGAACCTTTGTCGTCGAAGATAATTACGGGTATCTGTACGAGTTCAACGTTTGCAACGATGTGTGCCTGTGCGCGCGTTTGTGGATGGGCCAGGGGAGCACCCCCCTCGACGATCAACGAGCAAACCGCTAGCAAAGATACTACCGCCCGCGTTGCCTTCATCAATCCTCCGAACGTTGAACCTGGCCGACACCTATACTCTGCCATTTCGATTCTGTCAACCAACCCAAGACGCAGTTGGCATCGAGAAGTGCTGTATCTCACTCAGACTTAACCTGTTTAACGCAAGGTAGACCTGGTGAGGCTGACCTGTGATCGCAGCGTGCAGACTCTGCGGCAAGAGAGCATTTAGCCCTTGCGAACCAGTTTCGTGGCTTTTGGCATTAAGCACAGCAGAGTATTCGACCGCCGAGCGAATCTGCGCCTTGTGTCTGCCGAATCGGGAGCTCAAGTGAGACGTCCCTGTCATTTTTGGCAGTGTTCCTCGGATTCCTCCACGGATAGCGTCCAGGTAGTCAGGGAAATGAATGAACCGATGCTAAAGAAGCTTGAAGGCACATCCTTGCACGAGGCGATTCGCTTGGCTCATCATGGCGACGGGGAGGCCTTTGCACTCATATACCGAAGCTACTTTGGATTCGTACACCGCGTCTGTTTGCGCATGTTGCGAGACCCAGCCGAGGCCGAGGACGCTGCGCAAGACGTATTCGTCCGAGTTTTTCTCAAGATCAACACGTTTCGCGGTGAGTCTGCATTTTCTTCTTGGCTATACCGCTTGACAACGAACGTCGTACTGATGCGCCTCCGCAGGAACAAGCATAGATGGACTACTCTAGTCGAGGGCACAGAGGATGATTGTGATCCCATCAGCGAGATCGGCGGGCCGGACCCGAATCTAATGGGATGGATCGACCTTCAAGCAGCTCTCGATGTATTGCCGGCCGGTTACAAGGAAGCTTTCATCTTTCATGAAGTCTTTGGATACGAGCATAAAGAGATCGCCGCACTTTTTGGATATTCGGTTGGAAATTCAAAGTCCCAATTGTACAAAGCTCGCAGACAATTGCGAAGGCTTCTAGCAGGTATACCCAGAGGAGGACATCTAGACGCAAAGCTGAACGTGGTTTGTGTTAACTGAATCTCGAGCGGGCGCGGCACCTTTGTCCCGTCACGTCCCCAAGCCAGGCGCCGGAACCGTCGCCCAAACAACAGGAAGTCACTGCCTACGTCAATTCACTGGAGTCTGAGGTTTCCCGAGAGGGCCTTCGCATGCGGCAGCGGAGGGCATTTAGGCCGTGGAAGAGCGGGGTTGGTCGTAGTCCGGCTCTCGAACTCTTGCATTTTATTTTGGTGCGCTCTCGCGGGCGCGCTAGCCTGCGTTTGGTGGCTGTCACTCCTCCTCGAGTAACGGCCGAACGCGGATTGCAGAAACCACTGCTGCTCAGCGATTCTACGACAGAAGGCTGTGATATCCTTTTCACGGAAGTTTTTGCGATGCGTCCTTGAACGCACTGCGCAGAGCGCTCGCTATTTCGTCGATACACTTTTTCCCTGCCGCCAGATCACCAGCCATCAAAAAGAATCCGTGGATCATATCGGGATAGAAGGAAACATTTGCGGCGACACCGTCTTGCCTGAGGCGAGTTGCATACTCGTCCCCTTCGTCGTGCATTGGATTGTCTTCGTAGCTGATGACTAGTGCTGCGGGCAAATTCTTAAGATTTTCGGCATGGAGTGGGGCGACATAAGGATCTCTCAGATTTCCTGTGACTGGCAGATAGAGACGAAGGATGTCGTTTTTCACGCCTCTTGTAACAGTCGGAACGTCCGTTTCCTCCCACCAGACCGACCTCAGTGTTGAAGCGTCGAGCGTAGGATAGATCAGGACCTGAAAGGTCAGACGCGGAGCGCCACGCTCGCGCGCCATTAGCGTAACTCCAGCTGCCAGATTTCCTCCAGCACCGTCTCCTCCCACGGCAATTCGATGCGGATCCCCGCCGATTTCAGTGCCATGCTCTGCCACCCACTTGGTCGCAGCATAGGCGTCGTCCGGTGCTGCTGGGTATCTGTTTTCCGGTGCCAGGCGGTAGTCCACAGAAACGACAATGCATTGACAGCGGTTTGCCACCGAACGTAGAGGCGTGTCATAGGTATCGAGGTTGCCTGCCACAAAACCTCCGCCATGGAAGAATACAAAGATGGGCAAGCCACTCGTGGAGTTGGGAGTGTAGACGCGGACGCCGATATTTGCCTTCGCCGCCGGCCCGGGGATGTCCCGATCTTCAATTCGAAAAATCTGCTCTGGACTGCCCGAGAGTGTCGGATAGAAGAGGTATGCTTTTCGCACGTCTGCCACAGTAGTTGGGCGAGAAACACCGGCGGCTGCCATCTTATCTAGAACCGCTTTAACCTGAAGATCGGCCGGCGTCGGAGATTCTGACTTTGTCGCCGCCTGATTCTGCTCCCCCCGCAGGCTCGCGAAGTTTCGTTGAACTCGCGTTTCGGACGCGCTTCCAAATTCGCTGGCTGCGGATAGCAAAACAACAGCTATAGACAACAAAAGTAAAGCAGACTTATCCAGGGTTTTGGAGATTGTGTTACGCATGGTGGCTCCTTGCTAATTTCCTTCAGGCATCGCGCGTCAAACTCAGTGGCGGCGGGGGAACTTTCCCCGGAGTCTTACTCGCATGGTTGTTTCCCCATGAAAATCCTGGGCGCGTCAGGCTTTGCAGAGTTTTTCGTTGTGGCTGAGGATTCCTAACCACGTTCAAGGCTTGCCATATGGACTACGGCACCGGACAGTGACAATCCGCTATGTCCGTGGTCTCGTCTGCGGGACATGCGCCACTATCCTCAATATAGCTAGGCTGGTTCCTGAGGCGTGGCCGCCTTGGCCTGCCGTGGCAGTAGACTCTTTGTAGAGCGTGATGGTGCTACGCCTTTTTTAAAGAACAATTTTCGATCGTGAGTCAGCGCCCTGATCCAAAGCAGCGTCTTACCATCTAATACCCATTGTGACCGGCATTAACTTCGTGGAGACCCGACCGCCCTGAGGTGAATAATGGTAGCGGGCCTCGATATAGAATTTGAGGCCTGACGTCATTCCGATTGTAAAACCACCTCCCCCGTTTATGCCGCCAGAACTTACACCCCGGCTCCCCAAAACGGAATTCGTTACAAATCCGTCCTGGCACGTATATCCCCACCACCCCCAGGCCGGAACGCACGCGGTGCCAGGTGGCACTGTAAAGTTCTTCAGTTCGGCTTTCCGGTAGTACCAACCCCCGCCTCCAATGGCGTAATAACCGAAACGTTTTCCTTCCTTATGGTACATATAGTTAGCTGTCAAAGCGTAGACGTTATCGGTCGCGTGGATAGAAGCTGCAGAACAAACAGTACTTGGCGGTGCTGGAGGATTCAATAAACAGAGAGCATTCACGACTGGCAATAATGCACTTTGATTAGGGGGCAGAGTGTGCCACATGAATTCCCCTACGATTGAATGATGAATACCAAGATTCGGTCCAGCCCCGGCCTGGAATGTGCCGCCGATTCCAGCGTAGTTGCCCGTGGGATCTAGCGGAACTCCAATGCCTCCACCTATATGGAGATTGACTTGGCTCGTACCCGGGCTCGCTTGACTCTCGTTGGCCCGGACGGGGCTAGCAAGCAATGTGACTAGAGACATAAACACAGTAAAGCCGAGCTTAGACATCAGATCGGCTCCTCTTCTTGATCCTTCCGCACGCATTGCGCGACCGTATCTTCGTCACGGCTAGCATCTGCATTGTCCCTATCAGATCGCGATTTTCTGCGTGTTCTTCGGCGTGGGAAACTGTCAAATCTGACAGCCCTTTTTCTTTGGCAGAAAAAGCATTTCTCCACGCTCTGCGCCGTGAAGCTCAAATGAGCTGTCCTATTTGCCGAGGGTTCGAATCCCTTCTCATCCACCAATTTCTCTGTCGCGCATCAGTTACCCCCAGAAATACCTAATTCACGCTCCCGAAATATCTCTGTAATCTGCTGCGGTTGACATTTACGGCATGGTAAAGACCGCCGTCTTGGTTCATGACTGCGAGAATCCACTTGCTACCACCGACCGCTTCCGCGTGGGAATGGCGCAAACTCTGGAAGATGTCATCGAATGCCAGCGGTTGCGCTATCTGGTTTTTAATTGCGAACTTGGCGAGGGGCTGGATAGTTCCGCCAGTTCGGGATTGGACCGCGACCGCTTCGACTTTATCTGCGACCACTTGATGGTGCGTGATGCGGTCACCGGCCAGCTGGCTGGAACCTACCGCATGCAGAACGGGTACCGCGCCAAGGGAAATCTTGGCTACTACGGCGAGGGCTTCTTTGATTTCGGTCCGTTCGAAAGCCTCCGCGCTGAAGTCCTCGAGCTTGGAAGGGCCTGCGTCCGCGAGGAATACCGCAATACCAACGTACTCCACATGCTCTGGAAAGGGATTGCGAAATATGCACAGAGCTGCAAGGCTCGGTACCTGATCGGGTGCAGTTCCTTGTCCTCCCAGGATGAGAACGAGGGAATCGCCCTCTACGAAGTCTTACGCGACAAATATCTGGTGGAGCGGTCTCTCCGGACTAAACCGGTGCTGGGTCGCGAATGCCAATCAAATGGTTCCGGCGCGGCACCTCCACGGCCGCCGCGCCTGTTCCGGGCCTATCTGGATATTTCCGCGCGCGTCTGCGGACCTCCGGCGATCGACCGCGAATTCAAGACCATAGATTTCCTGACCTTAGTAGATCTGAAAGTTCTGCCGGATCGCGTACGAACGCGATTCTTCTAATCTCCCGCCCACAACAGGAAAACCAGCTCCGCGCCGCCTGCAGGAAAATGCTCTTCCGCGCACCCTAAATCAAAGGCTTGGCGGCATCAAGCGCCTCTTGGGCTTTCGCGGGATCGGATAACTTGCCTCGCGCGAAATCGCGCGTTCCGCCGCCCTTGCCACCAATTTTTTCCAGGACCTGTTTAAGAAGTGCATTCATGTCCTTGCCGGCGCCCGGATGCTGAGCAAATAGCACGTGGCCATCCTCAGACACGGCTAGAAGCGCAATCGCTTTTTCAGTCTTTGTAAACGCGCTAGCAAAAAATCCGAGGTACTCGGCCGGGACTCCTTCGAAAAGCCGCGCGACGACGTGAACGCCATTGGCGCCAGGCGTTACATTCTGCAATGCCAGTGTGGCCTCGGCTTGCGCAAGCCGCTCCTGTGCCGCGCGAAGACTCTTGCTCCCGCCGCACGCAAATTCCACGCGCCAATCCTGCCGCACTTTGGTGCAACGGCGCACCAATACGACGCCGATCTGGCCTGTACTTTTAACATGCGTCCCGCCGCACGGCTGCAAATCCGCTGCCTCGATCTCTATAGCGCGCAGGATTCCGCTGCGATCTACTTCTCTCCGAACGCCAAGCTGCGACAACTGGTCCGCGGTTCCGTAGCGCACGTTGACCGGCCGGTTCTCAAACACCACCTGATTCGCGGCGCGCTCCGCGCCTTCCAGAATTATTTCCGTCGGTTCGGGCCCACGCAAATCAATGGTGCAGAGTTCCTCGCCAAGATGGAACGAAACCGTGGGCAAGCCGAACCGTTCCAAAAACATGGCGGAGAGCAGATGCTGCCCGGTATGTTGCTGCATGTGGTCAAAGCGCCGCGGCCAGTTGACACAGCAGTTCACGTCCGGATCGGAAGGTTTCCGGTCGACAAGATGCAAGATTTCGTCGCCTTCATCGCGTACATCTAGCACATTGGCGTCTCCGATCTTCCCAGTATCGTTGGGCTGCCCTCCCGAGGTCGGGTAGAAAGCCGTGCGATCCAGTATCAGCCCCCACACCGTTCCCGTGATGCCAGCGCTCAAATTCGGCGGAAGGACCTCGCAATAGACCACGCGAGCTTTGAATTCCTTCTCATAAGCATCATCGTAATAAAGTCTCCGCGTCGTCACTGTATTTTCGTCCTCCGCATTTCACTCACCGTTCGACAATGTTCAGCAGAATTTCTTATCTCAATTCTTCACTGGCAGTTTCCCAATTTCCATCTTCTGCGCCAGCGCAAGTTGCCAAGCTTCGGTGTATTTGTACCCCGTGCCGGTATTAAAAAGCACTACGGTTTCGTCCGGCTTAATCCACCCGGACGCCACGAGCTTTCTCGTCGCAATCACGGTTGCGGCGCCTTCGGGCGCGGCAAAGATACCTTCCAGCGAAGCGAGTTCCCTGCCCGCGTTTAGCATTTCGTCGTCGGTTACTGTCAATGCCGTGCCATTCGTCTGGCGAAGCATGCTCAGGATCAACAGATCCCCAAGCGGCCCTGGAACTCGCAATCCGGAAGCCACCGTCGCCGCGTTCGCAAAAAACGTCGCCGAATTCTGGTGCGCTTCCCAAGCTCGCACGATCGGGGCGCAACCTTCCGCCTGCACCGCAACCATCCGCGGGCGCTCTTCCCCGATCCAGCCCATCTCCTGCATCTCGTCGAACGCTTTGCACATCCCAATTAACCCGACTCCGCCTCCCGTCGGATACAGAATCACATCCGGCAATTTTCCCCCAAACTGCTCCCACAGCTCGTACCCCATCGTTTTCTTGCCCTCGATGCGGTACGGCTCCTTCAGCGTGGAAACGTCGTACCACCCTTCGCGGTCCTTGTGTTCGGCCACGTACTTCCCGCAGTCGGAAATCAACCCGTTCAATTTAACGACCTTCGCGCCAAAAGCCTGGCATTCCATTACGTTCGCGGCTGGGGTGTCCGCAGGCATCACGATTACCGCCGGAATCCCCGCAGCCGCGGCGTAAGCCGCCAGCGCCCCACCTGCATTGCCAGCCGTGGGAGCCGCCAGCGCCCTCGCCCCAAGCTGCTTGGCGCGCGACACCGCCGTTGTCATCCCGCGCGCCTTAAACGAACCCGTTGGATTTAATCCTTCGTCCTTGACGTACAGACGTTGCAGGCCCACATGTCCACAACGCATTGACGCGCCGAGACGTTCCGCAGGGACCAGTGCCGTCATCCCTTCGCCCAACGTCACTGGCGGATCGTTCGGCAGCACTTCCGCGTAACGCCACAGGGTGCGCGGACGGCTCTTCAGGCTCTCCAGCGTCAGCGTCGCTGCGGCCTGCTTCAGGTCGTATCGGGCAAGCAGGGGCTTCCCGCAAGTGCACAAATGCTGTTCTACCGAAGCGTCGTATTTCTTCCCGCACGCCGAGCATTCCAGCTCGACGACATTCAACGGTGTGCTCATCACCGTAAAAGTCTAGCACAGCCCTTTTTGCCCATTCATTCTCGGCCCCGCCAATATGGCTCCGCAAAGCGCCTCAGAGGCATTGCTCGCGCGCGATCTGCGCGAAGCCGAACAGCTACAATCGAAGTCGCTCGAAAAATCGCGCGCGCGAAGTGGGGACCATGATGGAATTTAATTTACAGCAGGCCATAGCGCTTCTCTCTCGCACTCCCGCCACTCTCAACGCACTCTTGCGTGATCTTCCCGAAGTGTGGACGCTCCGCAATGAAGGGGAAAACACTTGGAGCGCGTTCGAAATCGTCGCTCATCTGATTTACGGCGAGCGCGCTGACTGGGTGCCGCGCGCCAGGATCATTCTGCAGTTTGGCGAAACTCGTGCGTTCGAACCCTTCGATCGCCTAGGTCACGTACACGAGAGTCAAGGCAAGTCGCTGTCTCAATTATTAGATGAATTTGCGCGTCTGCGCTCGGAGAGCCTCGACCAACTCGGTTCCTTGAATCTCCAGCCAGCGGATCTCGACCGCCGTGGCCGTCACCCCGCCTTCGGACCCGTCACTCTCTCGCAGCACCTGGCGACCTGGACCGCTCATGACCTAACTCATCTCCACCAACTGTCCAGGGTCATGGCCCGCCAATACCGGCAAGCCGTCGGTCCATGGCAAGCCTACCTGGGCGTGCTCCAGTGCGCCGGCCACAGCGCCCCTTGATGCACTTTCCAGATATTCGCCACGCGGGATTCGCTTTTCAATCCGCGCCGTCCTTGGAAAGCACCCAAGCCAGCGCCTCCTCGCGATCCTTAAACATGCCAACTCCTCCCTCCCCGTTCATCTCGCGATGGATTTGGAACATCCGGGATAGCCCATAGAGGAATTTGCTGGTTGCTGTCTGGCAGCGTGATCACCCCAGACAACGTGCTCGTCACCAGTCGTCGTTCCCTATCGATCTCGTAATGGCTGGCCATGCGGTCTATCTTGTCTAGGCTAACATGAGGATAATTGTTTTAATTCTTCCCATTTCAGTTTTCTGATTTCAATTTTCTAGTTTCCATTTTCACCCTGGACGCGACTCTCTGCTAGACTATGCGCCCATGAAAACATTCTTCCTTCGAGCCCTCTGCTTACTGCTGTTCCTCGCACCCTTCGCAGCCGCACAGGATGTCATTCCCCTCTACCCCGGCACGCCGCCAGGTTCGACGCAAGAAAACTATCCTGAGAAAGAATACTTCTCGAAAAACTGGAATACCGAAGTCGTCGCTAACGTGACCAAGCCAACGCTTACCGTATTCAAGCCTTCTCCCGACTTGCGAAACGGCACGGCCGTGGTGATCTGCCCGGGCGGCGGTTTTATGGCCCTCTCCATCAATAGCGAAGGCATCGATGTCGCCAAGTACTTGGCCGCGAAAGGTGTGACCGCCTTTGTGCTCAAGTACCGTCTCGCGCACACCGGCGAGGATGCCGCACAGGAATTTACGGCGCTGTTTTCGGACAAGCAGAAATTTCGAGAGATATTAGACAAGGTCGTTCCCCTGTCAATCGCCGATGGGTTGGCGGCGGTCACCTACGTTCGGCAGCACGCATCGGACTGGGGAATTTCTCCCGACCGCGTCGGCACTATCGGATTTTCCGCTGGCGGAACGGTCTCTGCCGGAGTCGCCTTCCGTTACGCGCCGGATGGCCGGCCCGCCTTCGCAGCCCTGATCTATGCCGCCGGTGGCATGTTTAAAGATTCGCCCGTTCCAGCGGATGCGCCGCCTGTGTTTGTCGCGGCTGCCACGGATGACAGTCTCGGACTCGCGCCCGACAGCGTCGCTTTGTACCAAAAGTGGACCAGCGCTCACAAGCCGGCCGAACTCCACATGTACGCGAAAGGGGGCCACGGCTTCGGAATGCGAAAGCAGAACCTCCCCACCGATCATTGGATCGACCGGTTCGCCGACTGGCTGGAGCTACAAGGCTGGCTGAAAAAATGACGTAACGATGGCCGATCAGCCGTTGTTGTTTTCCGGCCTCTCGGTTACCGCCCAATCTTCAGGCGGAAAAGCGATTGGCCAGAATTGAGGGTTGGGGCGATCAAATTCGAACGCGACTTCGTATTCAGTCGGCCAACCACCTGGTACTAGCGATAACACGCTCGTCTAAAGAGGCGATACTCTCCTCGGATCGGGTTTTTCACTGGTTGGCACCCCGCTATTCAGCTTCTCCAATTTTGTCAATTTCTCTCGTATCTGCTCCGCCTCTTTCGCCTGTGGAACCAACTCCAGGTAAGTTTGTATCTCCGAGATCGCCCTATCGTAATTGCCTTTTTGGGCAAAGATTTCAGCCAGTAAGAGATGCAGCTGCGGAAAGCGAGTGACCAGGTCTAAGTGTTCCGCCTTTAGACCGCTCTTTTCAGCCGCTTCGATCTTGTTCAGCTTGTAATTTGCCACCGCGTTATAGAAATAGGCGTCGGCGTAATTCAATCGATCGAGATCCAAGATGTACTTGGCGACGGCGGCGTCATTCAACGGATCGAGATTCATGATGTGAACAGTAAGATCGAGAACCTCGGTCCACCTCCCTGTTTCAAAGGCCATTGACGCGAGCGACAAATAAGGCGGGAGGAACTTCGTATCGATCATGGTGGCTTGGGTATACGCTTTGCGAGCCGCATCCCGCTGGTTTTGCTTCTGTAGAACAGTACCCAGTTGAAACCAGGCGTTCACGGCACTGGGGTAGATTTGTACCGCTGTTTTAAAATATTTTTCTGCCTCGGCAAGTTTGCCGTTCTTCTCGGCCTGGACGCCTTTCTCGTAAGCTCTTCTGGCGCCTTTCGGCGCTTTGTAGGGGATGGCGCTCACCGTCGTGCCTTCTATCTTTGTACCTCTCTGCACCACGATCACGCCTACGTCTATGTTGCCGCTGAAAGCGTCGAGGTCCATAAGGCTGATGGTACCGGGGTGAAAACCAGAGGCCGAGACGCGTAGCTCACACTTCGTCAACTCGCGTACTGAAATTCCCATGTCCAAATCCTTGCTAGCCGCGCCATTGGGCGAAATCGGGTCACCTCCAGCATCAAGAACATTACCGGTCCTCGATCCCAATCGCATCGTGAAATCGCCGTGAGGAGACGCATACACCTCTTGGCGTACCCTATTGTTGCAAACCCGCTCAACCAACATATCGCTTGGAACAACTGTGCCGTCTTGGGTCGCCACGCGTCCTCGTAGAAACATCACAAGATCCCCTGTCGGTTGACTTGGCTCCGAAGTCGGGTGAGTCGCAGGACGGTTTGGGGGAATGGAAGGTGGAGTCGGAGGCGTTGGAACCGGGGGCTTCTGCGCCACTGTAACTGGTACCAGAAGCGCCATTGCAATCGCCAGCACAAGGAAAATGCGCATGCCGTGGCTCGTAAATCGATGCTCAGGGCGGAAGCATCAGACACCTGAAGCCTAGGGCACAAGTCACTTCAAGTCAAGGCTTGTGACTCGCATAACCGAATAGCCTGCGTGTTTTGGTTCCTGGGTAGGTTGCTCATCCTTTCGTGGCGACCGTGGCGAGTGGCGAAAGGTACTAGCACCTTAGGACGGGAATTCGTTGCCAGAACCCGAATTGCACCCTGCCCGAGATTCACACCTCAGGACCGTTGCGCTTACTAACCCCCGCGCCCACACTTGCTCTCAGTCAAAACGCACACAACGCACTTGCAATGAGAAATGGGACTTAAACCTCCAGGTGATTAAACGCCAATGCGCAATCAACAGAAGGGCTTTTCCCTCATCGAACTGCTGCTCGTCGTGGCCATTATTCTGATCATTTCCGCCATTGCCGTTCCCAATTTTCTGCGTTCCCGCATGCGGGCCAACGAGGCCAGCGCAGTTGCCTCTGTGCGCGCCATCACCACCGCGGCGATGACCTATTCCATCACCTACCCGGACCTCAATTTCCCGCCTAGCCTGGCGGCTTTGGGTAGTGCTACCCCTTGCACGGCCTCTTCGGCCTCCTCGACGGGAGCTTGTTTGATTGATGAGGTTCTCGCAGCCGGCACGAAGAGCGGATACACGTTTATTTGGACGGGGGATGGTCTAGTGCCTTCCGTCGCCTTCACGCTCACTGCCGCTCCCCAGGTGATTGGTTCCTCAGGCCAGAATATGTATTGCACGGATCAGGCTGGCATCATCCGCTTCGACCCCACCGGCGCAGCTTGCACCAACCTAAGCGCCCCGCTTTAGTAGAACTATGCGCCGGGAAGTCCCCGCGATTGGGCGGCGCCGCGACTCGATGGTCGTCCCCAGTGAGGTCTACCCCTTTGTTTTCTTCGCCTTGCAAAATCCTTGGAACTAATGATGGCAATTCACTAAGACTAGTACTATAAATATGTTTAACTTATTAAGTAACGCGTGCTGTCGTTCCGTGTGAATTCGATGCCGCCAGCGCTTCGCACAGCCTCACCCGCTCCGCTCCTTCGAGCTCTCACCGAACCTCCCGTCCCGCAATTATTACTCTCATGGAAACTCATCTCCCGCAAGAGACACTTAGAATCAACACTTCAAGAAGTGTTGATTCTAAGAAACTTAAAACCCTTTGGAATCAACAGTTTCAAGAAAACAGGGGAGGGGGTACCCGTTATGGTTAACCAGTTGTTAGAAGAGAGTATCCTCTCGCAGAAAGTGCCGGGCAAATCGGCACCCAGTTTCACGATATAATTGAAGATGTGGCCTTTCCGGGTCACCTGAGCTATGGCGATACGACTGATTGCGCTGGATATTGACGGGACGCTGCTGGACAGCCGGTGGCAGCTTCCGGAGGCCAACCGCGCGGCCATTGCGGAAGCAGGCCGGCGAGGCATCGAGGTGGCGCTGGTCACCGGGCGGCGCTATGACTTTGCCATGACCGTGGCGCGTCAACTGGATTCCACGTTGACCATGATTGTGAGCAATGGCGCGCTGATC
>WNFI01026101.1_pt1 | contig 36239 bp, 30 predicted proteins | sample 5400471 | NCBI WGS metagenome assembly WNFI01 (sample SAMN13153348, study PRJNA577476) | soil metagenome | isolation source: 100 cm saprolite on Douglas fir-dominated hillslope | place: USA:California | collected 2013-09-17 | reverse complement strand
TGCTGGTATTCCAACTCGCGGAGCTCGGCTGGCTCAAGTGGAAGCCCATTAAATGCCGGTTGGAGATGATGAGGCATCTCCTCGGACTGGGCGCCTATTTTGGCGTACAGCAAGTTTTGCTCACGCTCATGATCTCAATGCCCCAGATCATGATTTCCACCTGCCTTGGTGCGTCGGCTGTCACTCCCTATAATTTGGCGCAGCGACTGTTTAACGTCTTCGCCATCATTCAGAATGCGTTCATGCTTCCGCTTTGGCCTGCCTATTCTGACGCCAAGGCTCGGGGCGACTACCGGTGGATTAGAAAAACGCTGCGGTTTTCACTTGTTGCGACCGCACTCTGCACCCTCGCTCCCATGGCGGTCGGAGCATTTTTCGCAAAAGACGTCATTGCAATCTGGGTACGCGGAAGCGCAGTCCTTCCGTCCACTGCACTCATTTGGCTGCTGTTTCTCTGGAACGCCGTCGTTTTCATCCAGCAAACCTTTGGTTTTTTATTGGCCGGTTTGTCGGAGGTAAAACGTCTCACTTTTTACGCCGTTGTGAGTACATTGGCGAGTGGAAGCCTGATGTATCTTTTTGTTCAACGCTTCGGTCAGGAAGGGGTCGTTGGAGGCATGTTGCTGGGATATCTCCCGTTTCTGCTGCTGGGTAATCTTGCAGAGGTTATCCGCGTCTTGAAGGACATTCCTCACGATGACGGCGACTGCAGTGCTTTGATTCACTCCCAGCCGGCTGAAAGTAACTCATGATACAAGACACCACCGACCAAGCGCGCGGGTATCTTTTAGCCCAGGCGGGTGCACTCAACGGAACGAGCGAAGCTTTGCATCACAACTTGAGCGTAACGCAAGTCAGCACCTCCGATGCGCGTGGTGGTGCGGCTTTGGCCGCATTGCGCCTGCACGGAGCGCTACCCCAAGCGGGTATCCGCTCGCAAATGTTCGTGGCTCAACGGTTCGGAAATGATGAAGCTGTTTTGGAGTATAATCCCCTCGCTCCTGCTCCGCGTTCCTTCGGTAGATTTTTTTTCCGCCTCAGTCGTCGTTTTCATCGGCCGTCGGTTGAAAGCGTAGGTTCGTATTTAAGTCCCGATCGCGTTCCGGCAGGTTGGCGCTTGCTATCCCAGCTACCACCAAGCGACGTCGTTAATCTTCATTGGGTAACCGATATGCTGGATTACGGCACATTGCCGGCGCTCGCATCGCGAGTACCAGTGGTTTGGACGTTTCACGATATGAATGCGTTCACGGGCGGCTGTCACTACAGTGGTCCTTGTGAACGGTTCGTGGACCATTGTGGAGCCTGTCCGCAGTTGAAGACCTCGCCTGGCGAAAACGATCTAACTCGAAATGTGTTCGAGCGTAAGCGGCGTGTCTTCGAGCAGATAGATCCATCGCGGTTAACAGTCGTCTCTCCCAGCGCTTGGCTCGCGAAGGAGACTATGCGCAGCGGTCTTTTCAAACGTTTCAATGTGCGGGTGATTCCAAACGGTATAAATTTGAAGGAGTACTACCCGATGGGTCGGAGCGAGGCGAGGAAGCGGCTGAATCTTCCGCAAGACGCAAAGATCGTTCTATTCGTTGCAGATCTCATCGAGGACGAACGGAAGGGTTTTGGCCTGTTATTAAAAGCGGTCGAAGCCATTCGAGACATTCCGGGCCTGCTTCTCGTAACGATGGGCCGAGGAGATACGTCGCGTCTGACCGATCCTGTGTTTCGTCACTTCGGTTCGCTGCATGGCAGCGAGAAGCTGCGTACGGCGTATAGTGCAGCCGATGTTTTCGCGATTCCGTCCATGCAGGACAATCTGCCAAACACGATTCTGGAATCCATGGCGTGCGGAACGCCAGTGGTTGGTTTCGCGTCCGGTGGAATTGTCGAGGCGGTGGAGCATGGCAGGACAGGACTGCTGGCCTCCACAGGCGACGCAAACGCGTTGGTGCCGCATTTCCGGCGACTCCTTGGGGATAACACTTTACTGGAAACATTTTCCCAGGAGGCACGAGCCCGTGTGGAGCGAGAGTATACCTTAAAATTGCAGGCCATGCGGTATGCCTCGCTCTATGCCGAAATTACAAAAACGCTGCATCGTAGCCGGAGCTGAAGGGAACCAATTATCCAATTTCTTGACTGAAGAAATTAAAATTACATCGGCAATTGGTCGTGTCCCTGTGAGCCATTCCTAGTTGGCGCTTATGCGCCTTAGACCGCAGTTCCGAATTACGAGGCGCTAGGCGCCACTCGAATTAAGAGACACGAACGTGGCTGGTTCAATTATGAGCCGTAGATATCAAATGTTATTTGTTTTGTGCCTCCTTGCGTGTGCGATGTGCACGAGAGAGATGGCTGCACATGCGCAGAACAAATTGCAACGGTTTGGCGTCATGACGCATTTCGCCCAAGGATGGGATCCGGCCCTGACTCCGCTCGTCGCACAGGCATCGATCGGTAGCGTGCGGGACGAGCTATACTGGGATGTGGTCGAAGCAAAAAAGGGAAAGTACGTATTTCCCCCTCGATATGAGAACTATATGAAAATGCTGCGCGAGCAGCAGATTTCGCCGCTCATCGTACTGAGCTTTGAAAACCGGAACTACGACAGCGGGCAGACACCTTACACGAACGAGGGTTTTAATGGATATGCCGACTATGCGGTGAACGTTTTGAGTCATTACGGGAAACAAATCGAAGCCGTCGAGGTTTGGAATGAATACAACGGAAGCTTTTGCAAAGGTCCCGCCACGCACGATCGAGCAGACACCTATTTGAAGATGCTTAAAACGGCCTACACTCGAATCAAAGAAACGAGGCCCGACGTCATGGTCGCAGGCGGAGCTACGATAGGAATTCCGTCTCCCTATTGGGAAGAGCTTTTGGCCAACGGTGCCCTGTCATCCATGGACGTCGTTTCGGTCCATCCTTATCGCTACAATACACCCCCTGAGGGACTCGAGAATGAGATCGCCGGTCTGGAAACGATGATCAAAAAATATAATCGGGGTCAGCCAAAACCGATTTGGGTCACCGAAATAGGATGGGGGACGAAAAAGAGCGAAGCTCCGGGAGATCTATCGATCGACGAAACGACTCAGGCGAAATTTCTGGTGCGCGCATATGCCCTCCTGCTCTCGGCGCATGTCGAGCGTGTGTACTGGTACCTTCTGCGAGATTACGAGCATTTTAGCATGGGTCTTCTACACGAAGATCAAAAGCGCACCCCCAAAAAAGACTACACTGCCATGGCTACGATGACCCGACAGATAGGCAATGCGGAGTTTATTCAACGAGAGTCTTCCTCGTTTGAGTTGTACTCTCTCCTCTTCAAGGACCCATCGGGAAAGGACTTGAGAATAGTTTGGTCGCTCAAGCCAATCACGATTTCGGCGAACGGCGTTGTGGATGCCGTGGATATGTTGGGGGCTGAGATCAAGGATCTTCATCGTCTCCAAATTGGTGACGCTCCTATTTTTGTCTCGGGGCCTCTCACCGGCTTGCCTCCTGCGGAGGCTACTATGCAAGCCGTTCTCGCTGATTCAAATCGAGATTTCGGTGCAACGCAGGGAGGAAATGGCTGGTCGTACGGAATTTTTCTAGACTCAGGTACCAATTTCACTGCACTGCAGAATTTTAACATTACAGACTGGAAGAAGGAGTGGACGGGGATTTTTCCGTATTTGTCCATCACCTCCAACGACCAGCATCCATCGACCGACGGTACGACACCTGTGGTCGCCGTGCGGCGCTGGGAAAGTAATTATGACGGCGAAGTGCGCTTGTCCGGTGAATTTCGGTGTAGCACGCAGGGTGACGGTGTGGGCGTTAGGATTTTGGTAGATGGTGAGGCCCTTTTTCGGAAAATAATCGGTGGAGGAAATTCTATCGTTGAAAAATTTGACGTGGTGAGGGCCATAAAAAAAGGCACACGAATCGATTTCGCGGTCGATCCAGGTCCAGGAGAAAACATCGATTACGATGCGACTAACTTCTCCGTCACGATAAGCGCAAACTCTTCGTAATTCCTTATGAATCGCATCCTCATTGTCACGCCCACGCTCGGAGAGTCGCAATTTCTGGAGAGGACCATCGCGTCAGTTGCGAAGCTCCCTCTACCGGTAATCCACGTCTTTTCCGTGCCGGCGCACAAGCAGCATGCTCTCAGCGCGCAGTATCCCGGCGTACGAATTGTGCCCGATGCCGGCAAAGCGGGGGGGATTTATGGTGCCCTCAATGCGGCGCTCACTCAGGTTCCTGACGGGTGGGAATGGTTCACCTACATCAACGATGACGATACATTGCTCGATGGTTTTAACGCGATGGTGCGGCGGCACCTGTCATCGCCTCAACCGGAGCCGGTCGTTTACGGAGACGTCGATCTTATCGATGAAGACGATCGGGCGATTTCGCGCATAACGATCGAGCGTAATCCAAAATGGATTCCTTCCCTGCTTCATCAGGGCATTAGCCCGCTTATGCAACAGGGGACGATTTTCCGACGCGACACCGTGAAGAAATTGGGAGGCTTTGATTTACGCTACAAACTTTGTGCCGATCTCGATTTTTGGCTTCGGGCCTACGCGAGCGGACACAAGTTCAAATCATATCCGATCCGCGTTGCGCAGTTTCGAGTTCGCAACGGGCAATTATCAGGCAATACAAAGATGACGATCGCGGAGCAGGATGAGATTGTTGCACGGCATCTACCGGTTCCTGTTTCTTCAATGAAGAAGACGTTGGGTCGACTGCGGTACCGAGCCTGCAATTTACCGCGATACATTGCGCGATTCCGACGCCGGGGACTGCAAACAAGCTATCAGTTGCTTCAGAACGAGAGTGCAAAATGATGAATACAGATTCCCTAGAAGTCGTCATATTGAATGATTACGCCTCGTTAACGGGTGGGTCCTCTGCCGTCGCTATTTCGTCGGCGATCGGCTTAGCCAACCGAGGGATTCCGGTGACTTTTCTGACTTGTGTCGGTCCAGTCGCGCCGGAACTCACGGATGTTTCAAATCTCGAGGTACTGTGTTTGGGCCAGCAGGAAATCGCAAAAAATGCCAACCGATTTAAAGCATTCACGGACGGACTGAGAAACCGCGAGGCAACAAGGGCGGTTCGCGATATACTGGCCGAAAAATCGCCTGAAAATACGGTCGTGCATGTCCACACTTGGACGAAGGCCTTTTCGCCATTTGCTCTGGATGCCGTGATTCAAATGGGATTTCGACTCGTCGTTACCCTACATGATTTTTTCATCACTTGCCCGAGCGGAGGTTTTTTTGTGCACCACACCAGGGAGTTATGTCGGCGCGTTCCGCTTTCGATGGATTGTCTGCGCTGCAACTGCGATCGGAGAAACTATGGTCATAAGTTGTGGAGAAGTGTTCGCACTGGAATACAAAACGGCTTTTTGCGAATACCGGAAAAAATTTCGTACTACATCGGTGTTTCCGATTTCAGTGTGAACGTGATGCGGCCTTATTTACCGCCCACTACTCCGGTGCGTGTCGTGCGTAACCCCGTTGATTGCAAAGACGAAGGTCCTGCGGCCGTAGCGGATAACGATGAATTTGTCTTCATTGGCCGATTCGAAGAAGAAAAAGGCGTCAAACTGTTTGCCGATGCAGTGAGGGCGGCGGGCGTAAAAGCGACGTTCATCGGCGATGGCGCGCTCGCCCCTTATGTGCATGAGGTATGTCCGGAAAGCCGTTTCACCGGCTGGCTGAAACCCCTTGAGATTCGTCAGTACCTTAAGAAAGCAAGAGCCCTTGTGTTTCCTCCGCTTTGGTACGAGACGCTTGGATTAGTCGTGATCGAAGCGGCTGCTGCGGGTGTTCCCGCAATCATATCCAATCAATGCGCAGCCACGGACTACATTCGGAATGGCACGCATGGCCTTCACTTTGAGCACGGATCTGTTGAATCTCTCGCGCGTCGAATGACGGAATTACTTCAGAACAACGATCTAACCGCTCGACTGGGTCGTGCAGCATACGATTGGTACTGGCGCGACCCTTGGACCTCCGAACGTCACGTAACGGAGTTGGTTGAAATCTATGAGGAACTCGTGGCCCGTGCCCCGGCTCCTATCAAAGAAGGAGTGTCATTGTGAAAGTCTTAATCGTTTCAGAACCCGGAGTGGACGGAGTATTTCGCTACGTCGAATCTATCTGCCATTATCTAATCGGAGAGGGAGTATCGGTCCACTTCGCCTACTCGGATAAGCGATCCAGCGATCGCCTCTACAAACTTATCGCTTTCGTGCGCGACAATGGAGGCATGACGATCAACATGCGGACGGCAAACCAGCCTGCGTTTTCCGATATCGGTGCGTTCGCGGCGCTGTTAAAAATTGTAAGGATCACGAAGCCCGATGTGATCCACAGCCACAGTTCCAAGGCGGGCGCGCTCGCTCGTGTCCTTCCTTTTATTGGTGTGTCTGCCGTGCAACTCTATCATCCCCACGCTTACATCGGGATGCGTCCGAAGAAAGGCAGGCTAGATTTCTTGTACAACTACATTGAAAGCTTCCTTGGTCGCCGAGCGCACACCATTGTTTGCTCGTCTGGTGAGAAGGCGTTTGCTCTTGAGAACCTCAAATTGCCCAAGGAACGAGTGCACTGGATCAGGCACGGAGTTGACAATGGATTATTCTCTCCGATTTCGATCACTGAAAAAAAGGCCTTAAGAGAATCCCTGGGACTGCCGGTGGATATTCCGCTTCTGGGTTTTCTGGGCCGTTCCTCTGCTCAGAAGGATCCGGTCACACTTTATACTGCGTTTGCCCAACTCGCCAAAGAGCGGAAAAATGTCGCGCTTTTCCATGTGGGCAAAGGTGAGTTGGATCCCGAACTCGAACGGGTCGTGGCGGCTACGGGAATCGGACATATGGTTTTTCGTCGTCCTTACATGACTACGCCGGTGCATTTTTACCGTTCGGTCGATGGTTTTATTCTCACCTCGAAATACGAAGGGTTTTCCCTGGCTGCGTTGGAAGCACTTTCGTGCAATCTCCCGATGATTTTGAGCGACGCGGCAGGGAATGCGGATTTGTTGAGCCAGCCTCTTTCCCATGCGTGGAAGGCTGCTCCGGGCGATGTTGATGGATTTGCCCGCTGCATGAAGGAGTGGCACACGAGCGCACTAAACCAGTCGCCCATCAATCACCGAGATATCGCTCTGAGCTATTATGGGAATGAGGAGCAGTTGCAGGCGATTCTGCGGCTGTTCCGTGAGCGGTCAAAGGCACTCAATTCCTTGAGCGCGCTGAGCCTTGAAAAGGGCGGCGGGTAAGAATCGCGAGTTCTTGACCCGCGCCGGGCGGAGTATACTCGCGTGATTACCTTAAAGGAGATGTCCGGGCGGATCGCCCGTGTGGAGCGACGATCCCTAAAGCACACGGCTATCATGCATCGGCTTGAACAAAGTCTTTTTGACCACCTGGAGTGCCGTATGCCGGAACCCGGCGGGATGGCTTGGGAGTCCAGTTGTCCGCCAGACGTTTTCCAATCTTTCTGAAAGTCACTTCAACATAACGGTAATTCAGTTCCGCCAACGCTAGGGTCAGAGGCACCGCCATGATCGTCAGTAAACCGGCGGGGATACCGTTCTCGTGAATCGCAAGTCGTCTTTTCAACTCCAGGATAAAGAGGTGGCAGGGAATATGGATAAGATAGATGCCATAAGATCGAGATCCGATCCAAACCAAGGCAGTTTTGAGCGAGGAGTTGGCTAGGATATAATGCCGGTCGTAGCTCGCAAGCAGGACGAGAAGACCGCAAATGATAGCAGCCAGGCCGGTGGAAAACGAGATCTGACCAAACGACGACGTGACAGCCCCGAGCAACAAGACCGCACATCCCACAAAGATAACGCTGGCGATTTCATTTTTAAGAAAAATAGGCTCCACGAGTTTGTAGCTTGGGAGCCCTTTCCAAAGGGCAATCAGAACCCCGAGGATCAGCGCGTCAGTTCGAACAAACCAAAGCAGCGAAGCATGATTTGGATCGAAGCCATTTGGCCGGTCAGCAAACATCTGAACGATCAAACCAATGATTAAAAGGGAGACTAGCGTTCGTCTGCTGAGAAAAAAAATGAGGAAGGGGAAGAGGATGTAAAACTGCTCTTCTAACGAAAGACTCCAAAAAACCCCGAAAGCACCATAGTCCATGTTGTGCTTCGAGAACCACTCGAAATAGTAAAAATTGGAGAGGTTGAGGACAGCCGCAATTGCTTCGTTTTCATTGTACTTCAACGTTCCGAAGTAGCCGTAGTGATTGAAGACGGCGCACAGGGCGAGTGTCACGGAAATCCAAACCCAAGCTGAGGGAATTAAGCGGAAGATACGTCTGATCCAAAATGGCGAGGCGAACTTCAGGAATTCTCTCCAGGTGCGCTGATCGCTTTCTCCCGTTGTCGAATCCTTGCTCATCCTCATTAGGGAGGTAGTAATCACAAAACCGGAAATACAGAAAAACAAATCAACGCCTGTCCAAAACTGGAACATGTCGTGTATCTTTTTTCCCGTGCCGCCCAGCTTCGGCAGGATGCCCCAAAAGAAATGGCTCACTAGCGTGAACAATATCGCGATCGCTCTCAAAGCCTCGATATCGGTATTTTTTCCGTCTTTTCCCTCGCGCATGGCGTGTCCTAGTAGGAGCTCGTGGTGGGATAGTCAGGGTCCATTTTTAAAGAATGCTTTCAGATATGGTGATCACATCACCCGGCAAAATTGTGAAGGTCGGTTCTGCACTTCCACTCGCCATTTTCTTTGCGTTGAAATGGTAAACCTTTTGAGCGCCGTCTACTTTTCGCATGAGCGTGACTTTGCTTGCATCCGCAAACCGCGTGTATCCGCCTGCCATGCCTATCGCTTGGAGAAGCGTCACATCTTCTTGGTCTGGCATGTCGTAAGATCCCGGCTTTTGCACTTGGCCCAGCACGGTGAAACGCCGCTTGGAAAATTCCATGACAGTGACGTTCACTTGAGGATTAATCAAATAGCCCTTGGCTAATCCAAGTTGGATCGCCTGGGCTGCCTCCTGAGAGGTTAAACCCTTTACTGAAACCGCGCCTATAAGCGGCAACGTAATCGAGCCCTCGTTCGATACGCGGAGCATCGATTTCAGATCAGCCTCCTGGAAGACGGTGACCTCGAGAATATCAGCGGGACATATCTTATAGTTGATGCTCGCCTCCGCCGGCTTGAGGCCTGAATCGTTACTGCCTTTGATCTGAGCGTGGAGCGTGGATAATGAAGCCAAACCGACGAGGGCCAACAGCTGCAGGGCCCACCCCAAGGCACTTTTTCCCCATGCGCGGATTTCCGGCCGTTTTCTTGAGAGCGTTAACCCTGCGGATGGATGACCTTTGTCTATCGTGCTCATAGCTATAGTGTAAGAACCGGTCTCTACCGGGGTGCCGACGTAGTGGACGAGTGCGGACGGGAGAAATGCTTTTTTGGGTAGAACGCCTTATAGAGAGCTGAAGCGGGGGAGTGTTCCTTAAAAATGGCGCCGGGTTGGGTGGAGTTCCAAGAGTGTAACAGAGAAATCTTCGAACAAATCGCTCGCGATTGTTTCTACTCGCCTGCCATGCCTATGACCAAAATCTTTCGAGAGGTGTGCCCGCCTTTGGTCAAACATTGGTACCAGCGCTGGTCTCATCCGTCCTTTTGGTCGGGTAATTTTACAAATTGGGAGGCTGCGGCAGCGGAGTGTTCCGGCTATGATGCATTCAGCATTCTCGAGAGCGTCAAGCGCAGCGCATTGATGGTTAAAAAGGGTGTCGCGGCCTTTGAGCGAGATTCGGTTGTGTTCGATGAGCCTGAATATTCCTGGCCTTTGTTGAGCACGCTGTTGCACGCGGCGGGTGTAAACGGCGGGCGTTTGCGCGTCATGGACTTCGGCGGCTCGCTCGGCAGCACCTACTTCCAACATCGTCCGTGGTTGCGGGATTTACCGGAGGTCAGATGGTGTGTGGTGGAACAGGAGCACTTTGTTGAATGTGGTCGGGAGCATTTTCAGGATGGGGATCTTCGCTTTTATCACTCGATCGCGGAATGCGTCGAAAAAGAACAACCCGACGTTGCTTTGCTCTCCAGCGTACTCGGATATTTGCCCGATCCCCAAAAGGTCGTAAGCGACGTCATTAACGGTGGGTTCGATTACGTAGTAGTGGACCGAACTGGATTTGTACGTGGAGAGAAAGAACGGATTACGGTGCAGCGAGTACCGCCCGACATTTACTCGGCCTCCTACCCTTGCCGATTTCTAAACAAAGCCGACCTAATCCGTCGGCTGTCCGAGTACTATGAATTGCAGGCGGTTTTTCCAGCGGTGGATCAAGCTCCGCCTTTTGCTGAATTCGCTGGGCTCTCCTTCAAGCGAAGAGCAGGTGTTACCCCCTCGTAACTAAATTTTACGGCCATGACTTCCTTCATCGATCCCCAAACGGTGGAGCACTACGTTACCTTCTTCGACCATCGTTTCCTTCTTCAGGGCTTGGCCCTTTACGATTCTTTACAGCGCAATCAATCAGAATCGCTTCTTTGGGTTTTGTGTCTGGATCCGATCGTCGAAGACCAGCTGCGTCAGCTGAAGCTTCCTCGTCTTGTTCCTCTTGCACTTAAGTCCTTCGAAACACCGGCTCTGCTATCCGCGCGGGAAAACAGGAGTCGGGTCGAATATATTTTTACACTCACGCCGTTTACGTTCGACTTTGTATTCTCACTGGATCGTTCGGTGCGTCGCGTGACATATGTCGACGCAGATATGCTTTTTTTTAAAGATCCTTGGCCGCTGTTTGAAAGCTTCCATAAAAGCGGACGCTCGGTGCTGATCACGGAGCATGGATACGCGCCTGAATACAGTTCGCTTCTAACCGATTTCGGACGGTTTTGTGTTCAATTTTTAACAGTGCGTAGAGACTCGGATGGATTGCGCGTAATCCAGCAATGGCAGAGCGCCTGCTTGGAGAGCTGTTCGATTGCGGCCGAAGATCGTGAACACGTTTACGGGGATCAAAAACACCTAGACGACTGGCCGGAAAAATATCCAACCGAGGTTTTTATTTCGCCTGAAGCCGAAGAGATGTGGGCGCCTTGGAACGCAAATTATCGGGCGGGCGCCGCTACTCGATCGTTTCGCCCTGTTTTCTACCATTTTCATTCATTCAGGATTTTTCATCCCGGCTGGGTTCAACTATGCGCTGGGTTTAATCTGCGCGGTGCAGAAGCAATATATCGCAGCTATTTCGAAACACTGCTGCAGCAAGCCGATGTGCTTCGCGACCATGGCATTCCGTGCCCATTCGTTCCTTTTTCCAATGATCGATGGTGGCTGCCCCGCCTGGCTTGGAGGTTGGTCGGCGGCCGTGCGCGGGTCCGACGCTTCAGTTAGGCAGCAGAACACAGCAAGGGCTCAGCGCAGATCGATGAATAGATTACTGCCTGCAATCTCTTGCTGGAAATGGCGCCCCCGCAAGGCGGTATACAAAGCCTCGGCGCAGCCAGGCATGATGCGATCATGTAACTCAACAACTAGTATCCCTACACGATCTAACCACGATGTATCGCCTCGAAAAACTTCCAGCTCGGCGCCTTCGACATCCATTTTAAGCAAATCCAACCGATCGGAACCCAATCTCTCCAGAAATTGATTTACGGTGTAAGCGGGCACCGAATCGACGAGAATATCCGTGGATTCCTTCATTTGATACGCGTTCGCAGCATCGCTTGGGTTTGAGATGCGGACCGTAGTGGGGTGTGACCAGACAGCCGCTTGCACGTATGAGATTTTTGCCCACGGTGCGATGTTGGCCTTCAAAAGCTGGATATTCTCCGGGCTCGGTTCAACCGCGAGTATCTCGGCGCCGGGCCAGCGCGAAGCAAAGTAGACCGAGGCATAACCGACGTTGGCCCCCAAATCCAAAATAGTGGTTGGATTAAAATTGCTGAACGGAATCTCGTACTGTCGGGTAAGGAATACCTCTTCGAACGTCACGGCATCGGACGTGCCGGAGCGCGCATTGAGCCGATGTAGCAGTCCGGGAAGTCGAATGGTTACGATGGAGTCTGTCGAGGTATGCATGCGAGCCGCCTCTAATCCAGCCCGGACACCAAAATGATTGATATAACGTAGAATTCGCTTGGGTGTAGCAGTCTTCATCATAGAGAACTCGTAGGTCGCACGTCGTTCGTGTCAGTTAGTCAGCAACGGGCTGCGTATGATCCCGCGGGAGAAATGAACATTACGTTTGCTCCTTTCCACAGAACAAATACGGAGCAAGTTTCTCCACCCATTTGGGGCAATGTCTTCGAAATAAAGCCGGAGCCGCTGAGAGAAAGGTGGATGGTCGCATGCGGTTCGGCTGGTGGAAGATACCGGGAACCGTGGCCTCTCCGATGCATCTACTTAATCGGATCTAGCGCCAACGAGGACTGAACATGACTAAGCCTACCGAAGGTGAAGAAAGGCCGAGCGCGCAGGGCTGGCAGCGTGGACTCACCCGTCGCGAAGCGCTCGGGAGAGCGATGACAGCAGGCGTGGGCATCGCCTTAACGCCGCTTATGCGGGGTTACATCGATCGCTCGTCGCAATCGATGAGCGAACCAAGTCTCTCCGCGACCAGCGATGCCGTTCCAATTATGCTTAAAATCAATGGTCAGTCGCATTCGCTTCATTTAGAGCCACGCGTCACCTTGCTCGACGCTCTTCGCGAGCACATCGGCTTAACGGGAACAAAGAAAGGTTGTGACCACGGTCAATGCGGCGCCTGCACAGTTCTCGTCAACGGCCAACGCATTAATTCATGCCTGGCGCTGGCCATCATGTATCAAGGCGAGGAAATCACAACGATCGAGGACTTGGCCGAGGGCGATAAACTTCATCCGTTGCAATCGGCATTTATCGAGCACGATGCATTTCAATGCGGCTATTGCACACCGGGACAAATTTGTTCCGCGGCAGGCCTGATCAGAGAAGGACGCGCAAAAACCGACGACGATATTCGTGAGGGCATGGCGGGAAATATCTGCCGTTGTGGAGCTTACCCGCGAATTGTCGCGGCGGTGAGGGAAGCCATGGCGGTGAAAATGGCCAAAACATAAAGGCGGAGAAAGGCGTTATGAATCCTTTCAACTACGTTTCCATAAATGAAGTTACCGCCGCTATTGTTGATCGCAATGATCATCCTAAATCGTCGTATCTCGCTGGAGGCACCAATCTCGTTGATCACATCAAGCTCGGCGTCGAGCAGCCCGATCGTTTGATTGATGTGCGCAAGCTCAAGCTTGGTGCGATCGAGACATTGCCGAGCGGAGCGCTCCGGATTGGTGCAACGGTTTCCAACACGGACCTCGCGTACGATGAGCGAGTAAGAAAACAATATCCTGCTTTGTCCCAAGCGATCCTCTCGGGTGCGAGTCCCCAACTCAGAAATGTCGCTACAACCGCGGGCAATCTCTTGCAACGAACCCGTTGCTATTATTTCCGAGATGTCGCCTCACCGTGCAACAAGCGACAACCTGGCAGCGGATGTGCCGCGCTAGGCGGAGTGAACCGCATGCACGCAATTTTGGGGACCAGCGACAAATGTATTGCGACCCACCCGTCCGATATGGACGTCGCGATGGTGGCGTTTGAGGCGGTGGTCCGGACCCAGGGCGCAAAAGGCGAACGCGTTATCCCCATCGGCGAATTCTACGTGCCATACGGAGAAGATCCTGCAAAGGAAAACGTTTTGGAACCGGGTGAATTGATCATTGGAGTCGATCTCCCGAAACAGTCGTGGTTTACACGTTCCTATTATTTCAAGGCGCGCGATCGCGCCAGCTTTGAGTTCTCGCTGTCTTCTGCCGCAGTGGCCCTCGATTTAGACGGCGACAAAATCAGAGATTGCCGGATCGCGCTCGGCGGTGTCGCCACCAAACCGTGGAGGGCTTCCGCCGCAGAAAATGCGTTGCGAGGTGCGCAGATCGGTGAGGACGCTTTTCGCTCTGCGGCCGAAGCCGAATTAAAACCGGCAATTCCGCAAACGTATAACAGCTTCAAAATCGAGCTCTGTAAACGGGTGTTGGTGCAGTCGCTCAAGAGCGCGGCTGCGTTGGCGATTTGAACCTGCGTAAAAGCCATCAACCGAGATTTCAATATGCCCGCCCTACAAAAACCGCATGCTTCGTCCGCTATCGGGCAATCCATCGACCGGGTTGACGGTCCTGCAAAAGTGACCGGTCAGGCAACCTATGCCGCCGAAGCTCGCATAGATAATTTGGTTCATGCGGTTCTGGTGCAAAGCACCATTGCCCGAGGAAGGATTTCATCGATCGATACGTCTGCGGCCCAAACGTCAACCGGCGTCTTGGCGGTGATCACATCCAGGAACATGCCGAAATTGAGTTCGCGTAATATCAAGAGCCAGGCGGAAAAAAGGCTTCCACTGAGCGACATGAATATTCACTACGCCGGCCAGCACATCGCCGTTGTTGTCGCCGATACGTTGGAACGCGCGCAATATGCAGCCACCTTGGTCAAGGTCGTATATGATCCCCAGTCGCCGATGCTGAGCTTGAGTGATTCTGAAGCAAAACTAGAGAAACCCAAAGAGGATCAAGGTGAGGACATTCAGTATCGCCGTGGAAGCGTGGAAACCGCGCTTGGAGATGCAGGCCTTAAAGTGGTCCACGAGACCTACATTACTCCCGTCGAAACGCACAATCCGATGGAGATGAGCGCAACCATCGCGAAATGGGAGGGTGCTGACAAACTGACCGTATGGGACGCAACCCAGGCGGTGGTTAAGCGAAAAATATCACTCGCTGCCGCTTTTGGTTTAGAGGAAAAAAATGTGCGAGTGATCTCGCCGTTTGTCGGAGGTGCCTTTGGATGCAAAGGCGCACAGTGGCCGCACACGCTGCTTGCCGCCGCGGCGGCAAAGGTGACAGGTAAGCCCGTGAAGCTGATGCTCACTCGCGCGCAAATGTTCACCAGCTGTGGGCACCGGCCGGTCACGGAGCAGGGGATGATCATCGCAGCAAAGAGCGACGGAAAAATTGTCGCCCTCAAACACGACACGCTGATGCATAACTCTGATGTGGGTGACCACATTGAACCGTGTGGCAATGCGTCGAGTTACGTTCTTTACGAAGCGCCAGCCATTGCTCTCTCGCATGCAATTCGTCTGGTAAATGTCGCATCGACGACGTTTATGCGTGCGCCCGGCGAATGCCCGGGCACCTACGCTTTGGAGAGTGCGATGGATGAACTCTCCATCGCTTTAAATATGGATCCAGTGCAGTTGCGGCTCGCCAATTATGCTGAGAAGCATCCACAAACGGGCCTCCCTTGGTCGACGAAGCACCTGAAGGAGTGTTATCAAGTTGCCGGCGATAAATTCGGTTGGTCTCAACGCAACCCGCAGCCTGGCAGCATGCGCTCGTCCGACGGCCGATTGATGGGGTGGGGCATGGCTACCGCCACTTATCCGGCACGGCGCTTTCCGAATACCGCTCGTATCCGTTTAATGCTGGACGAAAAAGGCGAACTGCGCGCAGAAGGCGCCTCTGCCACGCAGGATTTAGGTACGGGTGCCTATACTGTTTGCACGCAGATAACCGCTTCATTGGTTGGGCTTTCTGCCGACAAAGTTAAATTTCTACTCGGCGATACCTTGCTGCCTCCCGCGGGGACTTCTGGCGGATCGGCCACGACCGCGGGCGTAGGCCAGGCTCTTAGCGAAGCCGCCATCGAGCTTCGAACCGCTCTCTTGAAAATCGCCGATGCCGAAAATTCTCCGTTCAAGGGATTGGCGTCTGAGCAAGTTAGCTTCGATGGGGGCTATCTCGTTGCCGCGGACGATTCATCGCGCCGCGTTGGCATCGCGGACCTCATAAAAAAAAGCGGAAAGAGTTATGTCGAGGGCGCGAGCGCATCGAGTGAGTCGGGCGCGGACAATCTCGACGCGAAGAAAAAGCGATTCGCGTTTCAGTCCTTCGGAGCGCACTTCGTTGAAGTGAAGGTCAGCGATTTCATTCCGCAGGTGCGCGTGACCCGAGTCGTGAGTGCCGTTGATGTCGGCCGCGTAATTAATCCAAAAACCGCCAGCAGCCAAATTATCGGCGGAGTCGTCATGGGAATCGGGATGGCACTGACGGAGGAAACGTTTTACGACCCGAAAACGGGCCGGCCTGTTAACGCGAATTTAGCCGACTATCCCGTCTGCGTGAATCCTGATATCGAATCGATCGACGTTCAATTTGTTGGTGAGCCCGATCCGCTTTTTAATGCGATTGGCTGCCGCGGTGTAGGCGAGATCGGCATCACCGGTGTGGCGGCGGCTGTAGCCAATGCCGTTTACCACGCGACAGGTAAACGAGTGCGCGATCTTCCAATTACCCCTGACAAATTACTCTCCGCTCCCTTCATCCAAAAAATTTAGACTATTCCCCGTCCTTTTCCCCGAGGGGAACTAACCGGTTCTCCCACGGTCGATTGTGGCAACTATGCTGAATGGCTCAGCCTTTCAGACAGGTGCGATGTGCGGTTAACACGACCCTTTGAATGAGAATTGAAGACTACGGCCTCATTGGAGACATGCACACGGCGGCTCTGGTCGGCAAGAATGGCTCGATCGATTGGCTTTGCATGCCTCGTTTCGATTCGGATGCCTGTTTTGCGTCGATTTTGGGAGATGAAAATAACGGCTGCTGGCAGATCATTCCCGCGGAGCCTTCGTGGACTTCCTCTCATTGTTACCAAGGCGAAACGCTCCTGCTGGACACTGAGTTCGAAACGCCTTCTGGGATAGTCGGTATCGTCGATTGCATGCCAATAAATTCAAAAGAACGACAGGTGATTCGAGTCGTCGAAGGTCGGAGTGGACGTGTGAAAATGGCGATGAAATTGGTCATTCGTTTCGATCACGGGCTAACGGTGCCGTGGGTGAGGCACGAGGGAAACCGCGTGTGTGCGATTGCCGGCCCGAATGCCTTGGTGCTAGTCACTGATGTTCCGACGCGTGGCGAGGGGCTTTCAACTGTTGCAAATTTCACCATTGAAGCGGGGGAAAAAAAGACGTTCACGCTGACGTGGTATCCCTCGCACACCCAAGCACCGCAAACCGATGGTGTACTGCAGCGCGTCGCCGGGACGGTAAAATTTTGGGAGGAGTGGTCTGCGCGTTGCCGTATTCGAGGCGAATATCGTGGAGCCGTCGTTCGCTCTTTGATCACGTTAAAAGCGCTCACTTTTGCACCTACCGGCGGAATTTTGGCCGCGCCCACCATGTCTTTGCCCGAATCTTTGGGAGGCGTACGCAACTGGGACTATCGATTCTGTTGGTTGAGAGATGCAACATTGACGCTCTACTCGCTGATGGAGGCAGGATATACGGAGGAAGCAGCTTCCTGGATTGAGTGGCTTCTGCGTGCGGTGGCGGGCGATGCTGCACAACTTCAGATTATGTACGGTGTGGCGGGCGAGCGCACGCTGACGGAGATCATCGTCCCGCACCTCGGTGGATACGAGAATTCAAAACCGGTGCGGAAAGGGAACGCAGCATCCGAGCAATTCCAATTGGACGTCTACGGCGAGGTGATGGACGCGATTCTACAAGCGCGGCGCCTCGGCATTACGCCGAGCGAAGATTCATGGCATCTGCAGCGGCATTTAGTGGACTATGTTGCAAAAAATTGGACGAGGCCGGATGAGGGGATTTGGGAGATGCGCGGACCTCGCCGTCATTTCACCCATTCAAAGGTGATGGCATGGGTGGCGGTCGACCGGGCGATACAAAGCGTTGAGCAGTTTAATTTAAAAGGAGAGGTCGAGTCGTGATTCCACTCGTAGGATTTCTGCCTGCGAAGGATCCGCGCGTCATGCGCACGATTGACGCGATCCAAAAAGAACTGATGGTCGACAATCTCGTTTTGCGCTACCACCCAGCCGCATCCGCAGGCGTCGACGGGTTGCCTCCGGGCGAGGGAACGTTTCTGCCGTGTTCGTTTTGGCTAGTGGATTGCCTTTGTCTGTTGGGCCGGATGGAAGAGGCTGAAGTTTTGTTCAAGCGTTTGCTCAGCCTTCGAAACTCATTGGGCCTGCTCGCGGAAGAATATGACACCAGCACTCAGCGACTGGTGGGCAACTACCCGCAGGCATTCTCTCATGTGGGCCTGATCAATTCTGCTCAAAATCTCGTGAAGAGTTTTGGGCCGATGGACAAACGAATCCTTCCTACTTCGCCTGTCGAATTGCAGGCGACTGCACTCAAAATTTAGTATTATGCATGCGTCATCAGATACAGTCGAAGTCATCGTCTCCCATACCAAACGTGAGCGGCCTCAACAGACCGCCGGTTCACCCTTTCCCCAAGGTGCGACTTGGGATGGCGAAGGGGTGAATTTCTCCCTTTTTTCCGAAACATCCGAATCCGTTGAGCTGTGCCTTTTCGATGAAGGTGGCACGAGCGAGCGAGAACGCATCTGCATTCGTGAGCGAACGAATGGTGTCTGGCACATTTATGTGTCCGGCCTGGGCCCTAACCAGCTCTATGGATATAGGGTGTATGGTCCGTACGAACCAAAAAAAGGTCTGCGATTTAACCCGAACAAACTGCTCCTTGATCCTTACGCAAAAGCGATCGGTCGAAAGTTGAAGTGGGCTGATGAACTATTCGGTTACAAATTGGGGGACCCAGAGGGTGATCTATCGTTCGACGAACGGGACAGTGCGCCTTTCGCGCCTTTGGCAGCCGTGGTCGATACATCTTTCGACTGGAGCGGTGAAAGCCGGCCCTCTCGCCAATTGCACGAGACGGTTATTTACGAAGCGCATGTACGTGGGATGACAATGCTGCATCCAGATGTGCCGAAAGAACTGCGTGGAACTTATGCGGGCATCGCTTCGGAACCTGTCATCAGCCACCTGAAAAAACTGGGTGTGACCGCTATCGAGTTAATGCCTATTCATTATTTTCTCGATGATCGTCATCTCGCAGACAAAGGGCTGCACAACTATTGGGGTTACAATACCCTGGGGTTCTTTGCACCCGAAACATCTTACGCGACGAATGGCGCTAGGCCCTGTGAGGTGATTCGAGAATTCAAGCAAATGGTGAAGGATCTGCATAAGGCGGATATCGAGGTAATTTTAGACGTCGTCTACAACCATACCGCTGAGGGGAATCATGCAGGCCCGACTCTCTCGTTCCGCGGGATCGACAATTTAGCGTACTATCGGGTGGTCGGGGAAGATCCTCAATATTACATGGATTATACGGGATGCGGCAACACCCTCAACATGGTGCATCCGCACTCACTCCAGTTCCTGATGGACAGTCTTCGATACTGGGTTACCGAGATGCATGTGGATGGTTTTCGTTTTGATCTTGCCGCTGCATTGGCGCGTGAACTCAGGGACGTCGATCAGCTGAGCGCTTTTTTCGATACGATCTATCAGGATCCGACACTCGCTCCTACGAAGCTCATTGCGGAACCCTGGGATTTGGGCGAAGGGGGTTATCAAGTGGGCAATTTCCCCATCGGCTGGCTGGAGTGGAACGGTAAATATCGCGATACGGTTCGTAAATATTGGAAGGGCGACATGGGCCTGCACTCCGACATCGCCACACGTCTTGCGGGCAGCGCCGATCTCTACGAGAAGACGCGCCGGCCTCCCTCGGCTAGCATCAACTTCGTGACCGCACACGACGGGTTCACCCTGCAGGACCTCGTAAGTTACGACCAGAAACACAATGAGGCCAACGGCGAAGAAAACCGGGATGGAGCAGACGACAACGGTTCGTGGAACTGTGGCGTTGAAGGTCCCACCGACGATCCCGGCATCAATGAACTGCGCGAGCGGCAAAAGAGAAATCTATGGTGCGCGCTGATGTTTGCCCAGGGAGTGCCGATGATTTCGGGCGGCGACGAGCTAAGCCGAACGCAGAACGGCAACAACAACAGTTATTGTCAGGACAACGAATTGTCGTGGTACCATTGGGATCTCGATGAACGTCGCAGAGCGTTCCTCGCTTTCGCTGACCGGGTAATTAAATATCGCAAGGAGCATCCGAATTTTCACCGCTATGCATTCTATGACAATGATCCGAATGCGAAGCATCCGGACAAGAGTATCGTTTGGTTTCGCGCTGATGGGAAACGGATGGAAGCGCAGGACTGGGAGGACGGAGGGTGGATGCGCACGCTCGGAATGTTCCTCGACGGAACCGCTCCCGAGATACGCGACGGTTCAGGTAGCCGTACAGAGGACAAAGATTTCCTGCTGCTGCTGAATGCCCATCATGAATCCGTTGGGTTTCGCATCTCGCAAGAATTGTATCACGCCGGTTGGAAAATTGTGTTCGATACGGCCCGACCCGAAATCCCGTTGGAAAAGGAGTCGGTGAAACGCAATCGATTGGTCGATCTGGCTGGACGCTCTTTTGTCTTGCTGAGCCATGAGCGGTGAATGGATAGGTACTTATCGCTTGCAGCTGAATGCTGGGTTTCCGCTGTCCGCCGCCGAGAAAATCCTTCCGTACCTCGCGGCGCTTGGAGTGAGTCATCTTTACCTTTCGCCGTGCCTTCAGGCGGTTCCTGGTAGCCAACATGGCTACGACGTGGCGAATCCGACCAAGATCAGCGATGATCTCGGTGGTGAGGCCGCTTGGACGCAATTCGTCGAGCAAGCGCGATTCCATCAACTCAAGATCTTGTTGGATATCGTTCCGAATCACATGGCTGCGTCTGATAACAATCCCTGGTGGGACAACGTTCTCGCTCACGGACCTTACAGCGAGTTCGTTTCGTATTTCGATTTTAGAAGCAACGGCGATGGCCGCTGGCGTGTGCATCTGTCAACCTTGGCACGCGCCTATGGAGAGGCATTGAAAGCGGGCGAACTTAAAATTGAATTGAAGGAGGGACATCCTCGCGTGAGGCATTATGATAATACCTGGCCGCTCGGTCCGGCGTCCTGGGGTGCCTTGCTTTCCGGCGGCAGTCCGCATGAACCCGTCTTCCTTGAACTCGAGAAACTTCAACGTCTCAAGGAGCCGGACGACGAAGACCGCGTGCGCTATGCACGCCACGCGAGGAGGGCGGAGAACGTGCTTCGTCAGGCAGATCGGCGAGGGCGATTGCAAGCGGCCGTCGATCGTATCCAGGGAAACAATGATTGGATGCATGAAGTGTTGGAGCGCCAATTTTATTCGCTGCACGGTTGGAAACTCGCGGGTGAGCTCACCAATTACCGCCGCTTTTTCGACGTGGGTTCATTGATTGGAATTCGGATGGAGTTGCCCGAGGTGTTCACTGCCACGCACCGGCGTGTCGAGGCGATGATCGCGGGCGGTGAGATTGATGGGCTGCGGGTCGACCATCCTGACGGCCTGCGAGATCCGCTGACTTACTTCAAGCGTTTGCGCGAACAATTGCCGGATGGGCGGATCTATGCCGAGAAGATCCTCGATAACGACGAACGCTTGAACGAAGATTGGCCGGTCGACGGAACCGTGGGCTATGAGTTCTTAGCCAAAGTAAATCGCTTGTGGATGGACGATCAGCGTACGGATGCGCTGACGGCTACGTACTCCGATTTCACCGGCCATCCCGTGAACTTCGCCGCACTGGTGCGTGAAAAAAAGCGCGCGATCGTCGAGTCGACGTTTTCAGCGGACCTGGAGCGCTTGACGTCGTCCGCCCTGAACATCGCGAGAACTCAATGGCAAACCCAGGATCTTAGCCGGCGTCAATTGCGCGAAGCGCTTGCGCGGTTGACCACGGCCCTGCCGATTTATCGGACTTACCGAACGGCCGACAAGCTCCACGAGGACGACCGGCGAATATTGACCGATGCAATTCAGAGCGCACGCATGGGCTCCCCGGAAACCGATCCGGCGATTTTTGATTTTCTATTGCAGATATTGACCAAAGACCGATTGAACGAAGCTGAGGCCGATTTTGTTGTGACATGGCAACAGCTTGCACCGGCCGTCATGGCCAAAGGCGTCGAAGACACGACCTTCTACTGCTATGATCGCCTCGTGTCGTGCAATGAAGTGGGGGCACAAGCCTCGCTGATAGGAATCTCCGCTGAAAAATTTCACGAGTTCTGTCATTACTTGAGCGACCGCTGGCCCAACAATTTACTGGCAACGTCGACGCACGACAACAAGCGCAGTGAAGATGTGCGCACGCGGATTTCGGTGCTCTCCGAAATGCCGGACCGCTGGGGTGAGGCCTTGCATCAGTGGTCGCAACTCAATGCGCCTGCCTGGAAAAACCGCGCACCTGATCGTCATGCCGAATATCTGCTCTACCAGACGTTGATTGGTGCGTGGCCCATCGATCGAGATCGCTGCTGGCAATACATGCTTAAAGCCTGCCGTGAGGCCAAGATCATGACGTCCTGGCATGAGCCTAACATCGGTTATGAGGAATCGATTCGTGGTTTTATCGACGGCGTTTTCTCCACCCCTGAGTTCATTGCGAGTCTCGAGCGTTTCGTAGAGCCGCTGATTCTCCCTGGTCGCATCAATAGTTTGGCTCAAACTCTTATCAAGATGACTGCGCCCGGCGTCCCTGACTTCTATCAGGGCACGGAGCTGTGGAATTTAAGCCTCGTCGATCCGGACAATCGGCGGCCGGTGGATTTCGAATTGCGCTCTGAACTCGTTAAACGCTGTCGCACCGTTTCGACTCCGGACTTTGTATCCGAATGGGATTCCGGTCTTCCGAAAGTGTGGATGATCGCTCGTATTTTTGAAATTCGGCATGAGCGGATCACTGATTTTTCGCGCGAAAGCCGATATCAACCGCTGGTCGCGCAAGGCGCGCGTCTCGGCCACTTGCTCGCTTATCAGCGAGGGCAAAATCTGATCGCGGTCGTCCCGCGGTTCACGATGACGCTTAACGGCAATTGGGGCGACACGCGGCTTCTCTTGCCGACGGGCACTTGGAAAAATAGTTTCACCGGCGCATCGCTAACCGGCGAAGTACCGCCGGATGTTCTCTTTGGTTCATTTCCGGTGGCATTTTTATGTCGGGAGGAGTCATGACGTTTTCGGTTTGGGCACCTTTTGCGAAGTCAGTGGCTCTCTGCCTTGGAGAACAACGCGTCGCGATGCAGCGCGATTCTACCGGTACATGGAGAACCGATGTTCCCAACGCGCAACCCGGAGTGGCCTATCGGTATTCGATCGACGACGGAGTGGCACTTCCGGACCCTCGTTCGCGTTGGCAACCGGATGGGGTTCACGGTGATTCGCGTATGATCGATGTCGATCGGCTCAGGCAAGTGCATACGATCGGGTTTAAGCCGCAACCTCTGCACGAAACTGTGATTTACGAGATGCACGTTGGCACGTTTACCGCAGAGGGCACGTACAGCTCCGCCCGCTCAAAGCTACCGCATTTGGTCGACCTGGGCATAACACATATCGAGATGATGCCCCTGGCTACTTTTCCTGGGAAGCATGGCTGGGGATACGACGGCGTGGACCTCTATGCGCCTTTTCCCGCTTACGGTACGCCGCAGGAACTCGCGTCATTTGTGGAAGCCTGCCACGCTCATGGTCTGGCCGTGCTGCTCGACGTGGTGTACAACCACTTCGGACCCGATGGAAATTATCTCTCACTGTACGGTCCCTATTTTACCGCCCAGTGGAAGACCGCCTGGGGTGATGCTATTAACTACGACGGTCCCCACAGTGATGACGTGCGACGCTTCATTATCGAGAACGCGCTTATGTGGCTGCGCGATTACGGCTTCGATGGCCTCCGTCTCGACGCCGTGCATGCCATTTTTAGTTTCGGCGCGATCCACGTCCTTGAAGAATTGGCAGTCGCAGTGAAAGAGCTTGGTACGGAAACGGGCCGCACGTTTGCGTTGATTGCCGAAAGCGACCTCAACGACCCCCGGCTGGTACGCCCGTCATCCCGGGGTGGATACGGTTTGGATGCGCACTGGTCGGATGATTTTCATCACGCCCTCCACCGCTTTTTCACCGGAGAGAACAATGGCTATTACGCGGACTTCAACGGCCTTGAAGACATCGCAATCGCTCTTCGCGAAGGATATATTTTTCAGGGCCAGTATTCTCCCCATCGTCAGCATCGTCATGGACGGCCTCCGGCAGGATTAGCACCCCATCAATTGGTGGTATGTTCACAGAACCATGATCAAATCGGCAATCGGGCTTTTGGAGAACGCCTCAGTATGATGCTTACTTGGCCCCAACTGAAAGCCATCGCTGCACTTACGTTGCTCTCTCCATTTGTACCTTTGCTATTTCAAGGAGAGGAGTGGGGCGCACACACGCCCTTCCTCTATTTCACGGACCACGAGGACCACGAGTTAGGCAAACGGGTCGCGGAGGGACGCAGAAAAGAATTCGGCAGTTTTGGTTGGAAAGAAGAAGTGTCGAATCCACAACAGCGAGAGACGTTCGAGCGTTCGAAGTTGGATTGGTCCGAGCTTTCGAAAGCGGAGCACGCCGATTTGCTGGCGTGGTACCAGCAGCTGATTCGCATCCGGAGAAAGAAACAGCTCATTTTGAAATCAGGCACCGCCAAAGTGAAGTTCGACGAAACCGCCCGCTGGCTGACCTACTTTCACAGCGGCGTTTTGGCGGTCTTTAATTTTTCTTCCCACCCGCAGCGGATACCTATGCCCGCCGGGGAGTGGCAACTTGTGCTCAGCTCCATCGGAGCGGAAGATGGGGGAATGGACCAGCTACCAGCGTCAGCGACCCGAATCTTCGAAAGGGGGAAAGGGGTTTGAGGTGAGCCGTTCAGTCCGAGGTGGGCCGGCGCGTCCCTGCGACGGCATTTCGTGGTTTTAATGTCCGTCCGCCAAACAGACGTCGCAGGGACGCGCCAGCCCACCTACCGCAGGTTCTCCTCTCAGCGGCCCTGGCATTTATTTCAAAATACGTCCTAGTGATCGATGGACGCGTTTGCCTACGTGAAATCTTGGTTCTTCGTCACCTTGACCCGGACGGCGGTCCCAGAGGTCCCGCCCCCAACCTTCAGAGATTTGCGCCTTTGCGCGAACCTAACTCTTGGAGAAGGTCCTTAACCGGAGCGTGGAGTTCTTCCGATGGAACTCGCGCCATCAGAAAGGCAATGGCGCCGGCTTGTTCTTCCGTTGTCTCGCCCGCGTCTTTGGCGACCTGAAGATTTACATACAGCGCGAGTTGAAACGCGCTTTGGGCAAAATCGCCCTGACCCTTCGCCTCATAAACCAAGCCGGCTTCTTTTAAAATCGATGCATAAGCCAAGCATTTTGTGCGGCCGGTCTCTTCGCTCTCATGCTGTGTCAGCAACGCGAGCTGCTCTGGAATCGTTAACGAAATGAACTCAGGCGCAGGACGCGCGAATAATTTCTCCTGGGCGTTTACAATCGCCAGCAGTGCCTCGTCGAGTCGATCGGACGCACGGAATTTTACGATCTGTGCCACGAACTGCCGCAGCTGATCGATCAAGCGATGAATATAGTCGTCACGTTGGCTCGGCATATGTGAACACCATGCACGCAAATCTTAGCTTTTAAAGCGAGAAGCCGAGGGCGTGTTTTCGCTAAGCCGTAATGATGCAGACGGGAGGCACCACGTTCCGGGCGGTAGTGACATCTGCCAATGCACAAAATAACGAAAAGAATGTCCTCAAGAGGAAGACGAGGGATGGCGGTGTCCTCGATCAGTGATTTTGCCAAAAACTGAAAAGCTTTTCTCGTTGGCTCCTGCTTGCTTCTGGCAACCCCGCCTCGGTGGTTCCAAATCTATTCCGTGAACCGAAGGACCGCGGAGCGGTCTTATGAAACGCGGGTTTAACCCTCCTTGTGCCACGCCAAAAGCAGCCTTGATCCTCCTCTGCATTTTTCTTTCGAGCGCGGTCTTGGTGGAAGCAAAACCGTCCAAGGTTGATGTCAGTACGGTGCCGTATCTCGACCTTCCGAAGTATATGGGCCGGTGGTATATTATCTCCCATGTACCCAATCGTGCCGAGAAAGGGAAGGTGGGCACTTCCGATTCCTACGAAAAACGCGCCGATGGTCGTATCGACGTCATTTTCAGCTACCGGAAGAAATCGCTCACGGCCCCGGAAAAGCACGAGAAGGCCGTGGCGCGGGTAGTAAACCCAGGGACACACGCGCAGTGGCGTGTGAAACAATCGTGGTTGTCCACCGAGGACTATGCTGTCCTGGAATTGGACCCGGAGTACCGTTGGTCCGTAGTTGCGGCGAGTGGCGGCAAGTTGGTGTGGGTGCTTTCGCGCACGCCTTCGCTGGACGATAAAGACTATAGCGAGGCCATGCAGCGGCTTACCCAACGCGGCATCGATCCCGGAAAAATGGAGAAGGTGCCGCAAACGATGGAACAGAAGTAGGGCTGTGGTTGAGGTGGGCCGACGCGTCTTTGCGTCGGCAAGGCAAGCAGGACCGTACGTCTCAATCGCGAAATGTTGCCGTAGGGACGCATTGGCCCACCTTGCGGTATGATTACGTTTCATGCGGTAACGCGTTGCGCGGCCTAGCCAACTTGCTTTGCTTCGCAACAGTGCGGTCCTTTTTTTCCGAGTTGAGGCGAACTCTCTGGCCAGCCTCTTGGCTGGGGCGGACGTTTGCTTTTATTATCGTGTGGGGCTTGGTGCTGACGGTTTTCACGCAATGGCAGAATCTGGAGGCATCCAAGCCTCCGGAGAATCGTCCCATTCAAAAAACCGACTCCGGTTACGTGAGCTCGAGCGCGTGCCGCAGCTGCCACCCAGGAAACTACGCAAGCTGGCACGCTTCGTACCACCGCACCATGACGCAGGTCGCGAAGCCTGAGAATATTATTCCCACGATCGGACAGGGCCGGACGCTGGAGCATTTTCCTTTTGGTTGGATGGTGGCGGAAAAAATATGGGCGCCTCTTAACGATACGTTTCTGTGTCCGCCCGAATTTCAGCCGCTGCATGCCGTGGGCGATTGGAATAATGGGTGCATCGATTGCCATACTACGCAGGGCCGCAGCCGGTTCGTGAAGGGCGATGAGTACGATTCGCACGTTGCGGAGTTTGGCATTTCATGCGAGGCCTGCCACGGCGAAGGGCGCGATCACATTCAACAAAATCGCAATCCTCTGCGGCGCTACCTTACGCATCTAACGGACCGTACCGATGCGACCATTGCGAATCCTAAAAAGATGAAGGGCCCCGAGTCGGCGCTCGCCTGCGGGCAGTGTCATAGCGTGTGGGTCTTTAACTCGATGAAGGATCAGCTCGCTTGGAAAAAAGAGGGTGTCGGATTCCGTCCCGGTCAGGCCGATTTGCCGGAACGCTTCGTTGTGCAGCCAGCCTGGAACGATCATGCGGAAATAAAGAAGGCGATTCTAGAATCGAACCCGCATTTCTATGAAGACAGTTTTTGGAACGATGGCATGGTGCGTGTCATTGGTCGCGAATATAATGGCGTGCAAGCGTCTCCCTGTTTTAAGGGCGGCGAATTCTCATGCTTGTCCTGTCACGAAATGCATCCGGAGAAAACGGATCCAGCGACATTAAAGGCGTGGGCGGCGAGCCAAATGAAACCCGATGCACTTTCCGACAACGCCTGTCTGCAGTGTCACCAGTCGATCAAGGCGAATCTCAGCGCGCACACGCATCACTCGGCCGATTCGGTGGGCAGTCGGTGTTACGATTGTCACATGCCACACACCAGCTTCGGTCTGATGCGTGCAACGCGCAGTCACCAAATCTCGGTGCCCACGGTAAAAGAAAGCGTGAACGTGGGCCGGCCGAATGCGTGCAATCTCTGCCATCTGGACAAACCTCTTTCGTGGACAGCGGAAAAATTGCACGCATGGTACGGACAGCCCGTTCCCGATTTATCCAGCGACGACAAGGAAATCGCAACGGGAGTGAAATGGTTGGTCACGGGCGACGCGGGAATGCGCGCGCTTGTTTCGTGGAGCATGGGCTGGGCTCCCGCGCAAAAAGCATCGGGCAGCGACTGGCTCGCGCCTTATCTGATTGTCACGCTCATCGATCCCTACGCCGCTGTGCGTTTTGTCGCCGGCAAGTCTCTACAGACTCTGTCACCTTATAAAAACTTTAAATTCGTTTATACGGCGAGCCGCCCCGAAACTAAAGCACTCACCGCCAAGACCTATCAGGAGTGGTTGGAATTGCAGCGTGGTAAGATTCTCAATTTCAGTTCGGCGACACTGATCGACTCGAGCGGGCGAATCAAACCCGAGCCCTATCAGCGCCTCTTGCTCCGGCGCGACAACCGGATGGTATTTCTCATCGAATGAACCTAAAAGATACAGTTGAACCTGGAGAGCACGAAGCGAACCCGGAGAACAATGCTTTCACTTGGCGAATTTTTTTAGTGAGTGTTTCTAAACGCAAAAGGCTCGAAGGAGAAAAGAGGAAACAGAGGCATAAAATTTATTTAGGCCCGCTCTTCACCTCAGAATCCTCTATGTTTCCTTCCGTGGATTTTCGCTCGTTGCTTACACTTGCCTTGGTTGCGGCTTCGCTCCGGTGAGCTCTATGTTCAACAAAAACATCGACAGAATTTAATATGAATTCAGACCGGCATTTGCGCTTCGGGTGGTGGTCCTTGCTTGCCTATCTCACCCTTGGGATCGGTCTGGAAATTTTACATGGGCTCAAGCTCGGCTGGTATCTCGACGTCGGGAATGAAATGCGTCGCTTGATGTTTACGCTTGCCCACGCACACGGCGTTTTGCTCGCGCTTGTTAACATTGCGGCCGGTTTGACGGGCAGACTGGTGCCCGGTTTCGTGATCGCCCGGGGTGCTTCTGCATCGCTCGTGTGGGCCGCGATCCTCATCCCGCTTGGGTTTCTCCTAGGCGGAATAGTGGTCCATGGTGGAGATCCAGGTCTCGGAATTTTTCTTCTGCCGATTGGCGCTTTTTTGCTCCTTTACGGCGTAGCGCGCTTGGCCTCCGATTTATCGAAAACCACACGCGCCAAAAAGAAGGCCAGTGACTGAACTTCGATAACTTAGCTTTCCTGGTTTATCGCTACAACCTTGCCATTTTTAATATCAACTACGATTCGGTCGCGGACCGTTCGATTGGGATAGTCCATGTAATAGGGATAACCGCCCCAGCCCCAGCCGCCCCAGGCAGCTCGATAGCCCATGCCACGTCCCCAGGCGTGATGGTAGTACCCCGTGTACAACGGCATCCCATTGTCCTCGTAGGTGACATAGTGCCAGGATTCGGTCTTTCCCGAAGCGTCGGTCCGTTCGGTGATGCGATCCGGATCGCCAAGGGCAAGCTTCACCGCTTCCTGATCCATCCCGATGGCGACATGGCCTGCTCGCACGAGCGTCTGCTGATCGGGTGTTAACTTAGTAAAAGCTTCCGGATTGGCCTTTATCCGTGAGTCGGGTGTGGAACAGCCGGAAACCAGCGAGAGCAGCGCTACCGCGGCAAAAAGCAGAGGAAATCTGCTGAGAAAAATAAGAGTCTTTTTCATAGAGAGATTCTGTTAATCGATATTATTTAACGGTACCGCACGTTCCGATACCAAGTTCTTCGGCCCCGATTGGTGGAGCCGTAGTATCCTGCCGAAAAGTTCTATTTTTGCAAACGGAGACCCCGGTTTGAGCCGTCGCAGCTTTGATCAAATAGTGTAAATTTTCTCCAAGCTGCTGAGCGGACTCCACTTCGAGTGTATTGTCCAATTCGGGTGCGAGGTGAGTCGTCGCGTCCCCGCAGCGGCATCGGACGGTAGGACTGATATCTTAAACGCAGGAAATACCGTCGCAGGGATGCGACGATCCCCTTTGCGACGCATACAGCTGCACTGACTCGCGATCACTTCATCAACGCCTGATACATCATCACTTTGAATTTCTGATTCAGATCAGCTGTACCGGATGGACGAAGCTGAGTCATGAAAATCGACACGATCCGTTCTTTGGGATCGATTAGGTACTGTGGAAAGTACGCACTGCCCCAGCCGTAGGCGCCCACGGAACCGAGCTCGCCCGTGTTGCCAATGTCGTCGTTGACCCAGAAGCCGAGACCGAAAGCGTGCGTATTCTGCGTGTATTTGTCGCCGACGTGATTGGCGTGCATCAGCTGAACCGTCTTCGGACTGAGCAGGCGGACTCCATCGAGCTCACCTTCATTGAGTAGCATTTCCAGCAGACGATCGTAATCGCCAATGGTCGAAAGCAAACCGGCACCGCCGGAGAAACACTTTCTCGGGCCTCGCACGTAAAGGCCTTGATCGCCCACGGTGAGTTTGCCGTCGACCAGCCCATATACTTTCGCCAAGCGGGCCTCTTTTTCAGGTGGAAGAAAAAAACAGGTATCCACCATCTTAAGCGGGCGGAAAATCCGTTCTTCGAAAAAGCGATCGAGCGGCTGCCTAGAGATGACCTCGACGAGGTACCCAAGGACGTCGGTGGAAAAACCGTATTGCCATGTTTCGCCCGGCTGACCCTGCAAGGGAAGAGTAGCGAGCCGGTTGATCGCATCGCCGATCGTTTCGGTGTGATCTGCGAAATACCAGCCACGCAGATTTGCTTTATTGTAGAGCTCAATCGCGGGCCCCTCACCATAAGTAAGCCCGGCGGTGTGCGTGAGCAGGTCGCGTATTTCAACGGGACGCTTGGCCGGGACGGTTGTAAACGGTGTTCCGGCCGGAGAACCGGGTGGAGGTGGCACGGCCACGACCGAGTTACGGAAACCCGGAATGAATTTATAAACCGGGTCGTGCAGCATCAATTTGCCTTCCTCATAGAGCATCATCACCGCGACGGTTGTCACGGCCTTGCTCATCGAAGCGATCCGGAAAATCGTGTCGGTCGTCATCGGCTGGTGGGCTTCGATGTCCCGCATGCCAAACGCGCGCAGCCGGACAGGCTTCCCATCGCGTGCGACCAGCACAATGCCGCCGGCGATTTGGGCCCGATCCACGTTGTCTTGGATAACCGCATCGAGCCGCTTCAGTCGCTCGGAGGAGAACCCGAGTTCTTCGGGCTTAACTTCCGCCGCGTGCAATGCAGAGGCGGAACTCACGACTAGAATTAGAGAGATGAGAAAGAACTGGCGGAGTAAATTCATAGGGTGGAGCGCAGGCTTCGCCTGCGAATGAAAAGTTTCAAATTTAAGGTTTAAGGATGCATGTTCGGTTCGCGACACAGCCAGGATGAAGAATCGGAAAAGTTCGCGCAAGGGCACCAGACGTAAAGCAGAGAAATAATCTAAAGGTGGGTCGGGCGCGTCTCTGCGACGGCATGGCAAGCAGCACGCGCGTGGAACGGCTGAACCGCAGCCAAAGCGATAGGATAGCCGGCTTTAGCCACAAAAGATCACAATGATCTCAAAGAAATACTCTGTGTTCTATGTGATCTTTCGTGGCTAAAAATCCGATCCTATCGCTTTGGTTGCTGCTTGGCCGCCCTACGCGTGTTTTCGAAATAAATTGCGGCACAGTTGCGACGATGGTCTGAGGTAGGGCGGGACCGCTGGGCCCGCCGTTGGAGTTAGGACGGATGAAGAACTCATATTTCACGTAAACAGACTGCGCCCATCGAAGACAAGGTCTGCATCTCCCGCGTGACGGCGGACCCAGCGGTCCCGCCTACCTTAAAAATCTTCCGGCTTTGCGCCTCTGCGCGAGTTATTTCGACAACACACCCTATCGCGTTACTCGCAAGGACCGTCTCTTCAAAGATTCGCGATGCTCCTTTAGTCGGCAGACCACACCCGCAGACGGTTTATCGGGGATGATTCAGACTATCCACTGCGTCCTTGGCGTCCGTTGCATGAGACAGCTCGAATCGGTTCGTGATTCCTCGCGCGATTACTTAAATTGTTCGAGCCAGCGGACGATCGTTTCAGCGACGGCGATACGATGGTCGGAGAAGAAATGATCAGTAGGCAAAGACTTAACGGTCGCGCGCTTTCCGGCCGTTTTTAAAATCATGTAGGCAAACGATTGGTTGTCGGGGCTGTCGCCTCGATCGGCTCCGATGAGAAGAAGGGGTCGCGCGCTGAGGGTTTCGATGGAGCGGGAAAAATCCCACTCTTTCGCGTGACTTTTGGCTTCGGCCAGGAGTGATTCGGCGGTGCAGCCGGAGAGCACGTTGACCGAATCTGCGAAATCTTCTATCGTCTCTTTTTCATCAGCGGGCTTCAGTTGGGCGATCGAGGCGCCGAGGTTCCACGGATCGAGCAACACCATTCCGAAAATGCGCGAGTCGCGCGAACCGGACTGAACGGCAAGAAATCCGCCGAAGCTATGGGCGAGCAAGACTACGCGGCTGGGATCGATGCGATATTTTTTTACGATGGCGGAGGCAGTTACAAAATCCACTGCGGCCGGTACATCTTCGAGTGCGTTTGAAAAAGAGAAAGTACCCTGGCTTGCCCACGAACCGCGGTAGTGAAAGGCGATGACATTCCATCCGGCTCGTCTCACCGCTTGGGCGATGTCGAGGTTTTGCTCGATTCCCGGCAGGCCGTGGAGAATCACCATCGTCGGATGTGGGGCCTCGCCGCGCGCGAGATAAATCACCCCATACATATTCGATCCATGGCTCGGGATGATGATCGAATCCATCGCGGCAGGATAATTTTTATCCGGTGCGGGGTCGACGGTTACGGCCGTAATGTTCTGCGCGCGAAGACTACCGAGCAAACATGCGACTACCGCCCACACCAGAACAAGTCGATGGTAGCCAACGCCGAAGAATGACCGAGCGAAAATCGAGTGCGTTGAAGGTATCATGGAGAAACGGTTGTCCAAATCGGAACCGTAACTCTAAAAGACTTACGCCAAGACGCCAAGCCGCAAAGTCTCCGGGGTAGGGCGGGACCGCCTGAGGCCTGCGAAGCTTTAGCAAAGCAGACTGGGCCCGCTGTCATGCGGAACATACAGACCTAAAGATCAATATCCGTAATCTGCTTACGAGAAATCTTAGTTCTTCTTTGCCATAACCCCGACGGCGGGCCCAGCGGTCCCGCCCTACCCGGAGACTTGGCGTCTTGGCGTGAGTTTATTTTGGACCGAGATAACGCCTAGACGACGATCACATCAATGCCGTCGAGTTGACTGATTAATTTTTCGAGAAACGTCGGTCCCAAGCGAATGGGCCAGGACGAAGGTTCGGAGCGACCGATGATGACGTGACTCATTCCATTTTCCCGAGCGAAGTTGGAAAGGCAGTGAGCTACATCCTGCTCTTTTAAAACGACGATGCTGCCGCCCATTTTTTGCGCGAGGTCGAGCGTGTCGTAAAGAGAACGGTGAGTTGCGGCGGAGATGCGCTCCTCCGCCTCTTGCGGGGTGCGCACGTAAACGGCGTACCATTCGGCATTGAGTTGGGTGGCGAGGCGCGCGGCTTTGCGCAGCAGGGCCTGAGGGTTGCGCCCTCGGCTGCTGAGTGCGACCATGACCTTGCCGAGCACGCTGGGCTTGGAGGACTTCGTTATGAGATCCCGCTGGCGGCGGTCGAGCACGTTGGCGGTTTCGCTGAGGGCGAGTTCACGCAAGCGCGTCAAATTATCGACGGTGAAGAAATTTTTCAGGGCCGCATCCGCCTGTTCTTTGGCGTAAATTTTTCCTGCTTTGAGCCGGTCGATCAGATCTTCGGCTTCGAGATCCACGTGCACAATTTGATCGGCCTGCGCGACGATTCGATCGGGAAGTCGCTCGCGGACCTGCACCCCGGTCGCGTTCTCTACGATGTTATAAAGAGACTCAAGATGTTGAATGTTGAGTGTCGTGATCACGCTGATGCCGGTCGCGAGCAGTTCTTCAACGTCCTCGTAACGCTTGGGATTCTTGGAACCGGGAGCGTTGGTGTGCGCAAGTTCGTCGACCAACGCGACTGCCGGCCTTCGAGCGAGCACGGCGGCGACATCCATCTCGCGCAAATTCAACCCCTCATGCGTTACCCAGCGAACCGGAATGATCTCCAATTGACCGATTTGAGCTGTCGTCTCGGGCCGACTGTGCGGTTCGACATAGCCGATGACCACATCGACGCCTTTTTCACGGAGCCGATTTCCTTCGTTGAGCATCGAGTAGGTTTTCCCGACGCCAGCCGACGATCCTAAATACACCTTCAGCCGACCTCGCCCTGCGGGTTGGATTAGCTTGAGGAAATCTTCCGGCGTGGGTCGCGCGGCACTCATGCGTGAGGTAAATAGAGTCGCGCAAAGGCGCCAAGGCGCAAAGGTCCGCAGGTGGGCTGGTGCGTCCCCGCGACGGCATCGGCAAGCAGATCGTAGATCTCAATCGCAAAAAGCCATCGCGGGGACGCGCCAGCCCACCTGCTTTGCGCCTTGGCGTCTTTGCGCGAGAATTCCCCGTGTTGAGTTGCTTGCATACTTAGCCGCCTTTTTCACCGGGAGGCAGTCTGAACCGCCGCCAAATCCAGGCGACGAGAAGGACCAGGAAAAAAGGCAACCAGGCGAGAAAACCAGAGAACGAAGCGCTCATCACGGCTCGCCCAGTTCGATTGATTAATCAGGCTGTTGGGAAGGCGGCCCATCAGTGTGGCAAATCCTCCGACGACCAGCGTAACGAAAAGCCACAAGCCGCAGAGGAACTCCAGGTTTTTGACTTTGGTCATCCAGCCGTTGGCATGTCCGTCTGCGCCAAAATGCGTAGCCATCCTTTCCGGCAATCCAGGATAAACGATGAAGGCGCGAAGAAGAACCAGCACGCCGAGCGTCAGGAAAAAGATGAGCGGAACACGCGGAAGAGTTTTCATCCAAAAGGCACTAGAGGGACTCACAAATAACCACAGATTCCATCGAGATCATAGATAAAAGCGATCTGAGAGGCGAGGCGCTCGTTCAAGTTCGATATCGAACAGCGAGATTGGGGGCGCTCAAGATCGGTGTGGTCTGGAAAAGCCAAAAGCGTTCCGCAATTTGTTTAAAACTTCGTCAGACTCAGAAGTGACAGATCACGTCCATCGCAAACATCAGCTGGATATCTTTTGGCGCTATATACACATGTCCGCCGTGATCAGTACTCAGCTACGCGGATCGCATTCCAACGGCGAACGATCCGTTCGTTTTCGCTCCGCTGAAAACCGGGAGTTTGTTATGATCTAAATTAAGTGAGAAAATCTGGTGGCCTTTCGCATCCACTCCGACGCGCGCACCGAAAAACGGCCGGAAAAATTTGCCGCCGTGTTCGGACCAGATCGTCAGCAAACACTCCTGAAGTTCGGACAACTTATTCCAGTAGCTCGCAGTGGCGTTCCACATTTTGTGCGCGAGGCCCAAGCCCTGAAAAGCGGGATGAAGCACGACAGACATGATGTAGAGAGATTGATCTTCGCGCTGACTCACGAGTGGAACGTGCGAATCCAAAATCTGGGCGTCGCGCAATTGCCCGCTCTTTACGAGATGCGAGGTCCAAGGAAATAACGGCACGGCTTGCAGATAGCCTGCAACGAATCCGTTGACGAAACAGACGTGATGAGCATCGGGCCGATGTCGCCAGCGTTCCCTCCAGAAATTCTCGTCGCCGTTGTCGGCTGGGTCGAGCACACCGTAGACGAGACGGTCAATCTCAAGCACCGCTCGAATCACGCGTGTTATGCTGTATTCGGTCGTAAAGTCGTCTCCACGGATAATATCAATCATGGCAGAGTGCAGTACGGTTCGGCATTTCCAAACCGTACTGCGATCAGTTTAAAATAGCGTTAGAAGTGCAATGTGATGTCGCACGCCAAGGTAACCTGGCTGTGCCGGGTGCCGTTGTCGTAAGCCGCGGCCTTGAAGGAGTGCTCGTAGCGAAGCTCCGGACGGATGACAGTTAGCTTGTTTAGCCACCACGTAGCCCCGAATGAACCTTCATAATAGTTGGCGGCATAACCTGTCCGAGCGCCTGCGCTATCGTTGTAGAACTCATTGCGAAGAGTTAAAAACGCATTGCGCGAGATGCGGCGCATCGTGTAGTTGAGCAAGCCACCTTCCGGTACATAACCAGAATGCAGAGGATAAAATCCGTTCTGATACGGCACACTGTCCGTCGGTGCCGTCGTGCAGTTGTTCATATACATGTACTGCGCCTCGAACGTCGTCCACCAAGTCTCGTTGAATTTGTGGGTATAACTGAAAATCGCTTCCTGAAGGTTATTGTAACCGAACTTTCCATTGTTGAACGAGTTCATCCCGCCGTACCATGAGTCATGTCCACCCGAGGCGATATAGTGAAGCAACACCGACCCGGTCGGCTGTCTGCCGAC
>WNFI01698919.1_pt1 | contig 36258 bp, 35 predicted proteins | sample 5400471 | NCBI WGS metagenome assembly WNFI01 (sample SAMN13153348, study PRJNA577476) | soil metagenome | isolation source: 100 cm saprolite on Douglas fir-dominated hillslope | place: USA:California | collected 2013-09-17 | reverse complement strand
CCGATTTGATAAGAAGCGGCCCATGAGCCTGCGAGTCTGGAACACGCTGAGCGGCGAGAAGGAGGAGCTCGTCCCCCTGCGCAAGGGGAAGCTCGGGATCTACGTCTGCGGCATCACGGTCTACGATCTGCCGCACCTCGGCCACGCCCGCTTCCTCGTCGCCTTCGATACCGCCGTGCGCTTCTTGCGCTGGGACGGCATCGAGGTCACGTACGTGCGCAACTGGACCGACGTCGACGACAAGATCATCCGCCGCGCCCGCGAGAGCGGGGAGGAGCCGTCGCGCCTCGCCGCCCGCTACATCGAGGAATGCCGGCGGGACATGGCGCAGATCAACATCCTGCCCGCCGACGTGGAACCCAAGGCCACCGAGCACGTGCCGGAGATGGTCGCGCTCATCGGCACGCTGATCGCGAAAGGGCACGCCTACGCGGCGGGCGGCGACGTCTACTTCTCCGTCCGCTCCTATCCGCCTTACGGCAGGCTCTCGAAGCGCCAGCTCGACGACCTGCTCGCGGGCGCGCGCGTCGAGCCGGGCGAGCAGAAGCGCGATCCGCTCGACTTCGCGCTCTGGAAGGGCAGCAAGCCCGGCGAGCCGGCCAGCGTCTCTTGGGAGAGCCCGTGGGGGCGGGGCCGGCCGGGCTGGCACGTCGAGTGCTCTGCGATGGCGCAGCGCTACCTGGGCACCACCTTCGACGTGCACGGAGGCGGCAAGGACCTGGTCTTCCCCCACCACGAGAACGAGATCGCCCAGAGCGAGGCCGCGTCCGGACAGCCGCTCGCGCGCGCCTGGCTGCACAACGGGTTCGTCACGCTGGACTCGGAGAAGATGAGCAAGTCGCTGGGCAACTTCAAGACCCTCCGCGACCTGCTCAGGCGCTGGGACGGCGAGGCGCTGCGCGCCTTCCTGCTCTCCACCCATTACCGGCATCCGATCAACTTCACCGAGGCGGCCATCGTCGAGGCCGACCAGCGAGTCGACTACTTCTACGAGACGCTGCTCAAGGCGGACGCCTGGCTCGCGCAGAAGAAGTGGCAAGGCGAGGCCTCGCACGAAGACGAGGCGCTGACGCGTTTCCGCGCGGCGATGGAGGACGACTTCAACACCGCCGAGGCGTTGGCGGTGATCATCGGCCTCTACGCGCAGCTCAACGCCCGCATCGACGGCAAGGCGCCGCCCGCGCAGGTCGCGGCACTGCAGCACACGGCGCGCACCCTCAGCCACGTGCTCGGGCTGGCCGCGCGCGCCCCGCAGGAGGCGGTGAAGCAGCGGCGGCTGCTCGCGGCGCAGCGCCGTGGCGTGGAGCCCGCCTGGGTGGAGGAGCGCATCGCAGCCCGGCTCGCCGCCCGCAAGGGCAAGGACTATGCTCGGGCGGACGAGATCCGCGCCGAGGTGCTTGCGCGGGGCGTCGAGCTGCGCGACGGGCCCTCTGGAACCGATTGGCGCGTGGCCGGCTGAGCCGCGCGCGGCGAGTGTCGGAGGGTACTGTTAGACTCCGCGGTCCATGCCGTTTCGAATGAACAGCACCTACCAGCCTCGCGGCGACCAGCCCCGGGCCATCGCCGAGCTCACGGCGGGCCTCGGGCGCGGCGACCGCACGCAAACGCTCCTGGGCGTCACCGGCAGCGGCAAGACCTTCAGCGTCGCGAACGTGGTGCAGCAGGTGCAGAGGCCCACGCTGGTCATCGCGCACAACAAGACGCTCGCAGGCCAGCTCTACGGCGAGTTCAAGGAGCTGTTCCCAGACAACGCCGTCGAATTCTTCGTCAGCTACTACGATTACTACCAGCCCGAGGCTTACGTCCCCTCGTCGGACACGTACATCGAGAAGGATTCATCGATCAACGACGAGATCGACCGCCTCCGCCACTCCGCCACCCACTCGCTGCTCACCCGCAACGACGTGCTCATCGTCGCCTCGGTGAGCTGCATCTACGGCCTGGGCACCGCCGAGGCGTATTACGAGCTGAAGGTGTCGCTCAGCCGTGGCGAGGAGTATCCGCGCCACCGCTTGCTCAAGGACCTGGTCGAGATTCAGTACCAGCGCAACGACCACGACTTCTCGCGCGGGACCTTCCGGGTCAAGGGCGACACGGTCGAGATCTTCCCCGCCTACGAGGAGGAGCGCGCCATCCGCGTCGAGCTGTTCGGCGACACGGTCGAGTCGATCAAGGAGATCGATCCGCTGCGCGGCAGGGTGCTCGCGGAGATCGACAAGATGTCGATCTTCCCCTCCAGCCACTACGTGACCTCGGGCGAGCGGCGCAAGAAGGCCGTCCTCGACATTCGCGAGGAGCTGCGCGAGCGGCTGGCGCTCCTCAAGGAGCAGAACAAGCTGCTCGAGGCGCAGCGGCTCGAGCAGCGGACGATGTTCGATCTGGAGATGATCGAGCAGATGGGCTTCTGCAACGGCATCGAGAACTACTCGCGCCACCTCTCGGGGCGTCGGGCGGGCGAAGCGCCGCCCTGCCTGCTCGATTACTTTCCAAAGGACTATCTGCTCGTCATCGACGAATCGCACCAGACGGTGCCGCAGATCGGCGCGATGTACCGCGGCGATCGCTCGCGCAAGGAGACGCTGGTCGACTACGGGTTCCGGCTGCCCAGCGCGCTCGACAACCGGCCGCTCAAGTTCGAGGAGTGGGAGAAGCTGGTCAATCAGGTGATCTTCGTCTCGGCCACGCCGGCCGAGTACGAGCTGCAGAAGAGCGAGGGGGTCATCGTCGAGCAGATCATCCGGCCCACCGGGCTGGTCGATCCTCAGGTGGAGGTGCGGCCCGTCGCTCAACAAGTAGACGACCTGCTCGAGGAGGTGCGCAAGCGGGCCAGCGCCGGCGAGCGGGTGCTGATCACCACGCTGACCAAGCGCATGGCCGAGGACCTGACCGAGTATTACGCCGACCTCGGCGTGAAAGTCCGCTACCTGCACTCCGACATCGACACGCTCGAGCGACTGGCGCTGATCCGCGACCTGCGGCGCGGCGTGTACGACGTGCTGGTCGGCATCAACCTCTTGCGCGAGGGGCTCGACATCCCCGAGGTCTCGCTGGTCGCGGTGCTGGACGCGGACAAGGAAGGGTTCCTTCGCAGCAGCGTCTCGCTCATCCAAACCATCGGTCGCGCGGCGCGCAACGTCGAGGGGCGCGTGATCCTCTATGCGGACAAGATCACCGCGTCGATGCGGACCGCGCTCGATGAGACCGACCGGCGCCGGGCGAAGCAGGTGGCGTACAACCAGGAGCACGGCATCACGCCGCAGTCGGTGAAGCGCGCCATTCTCGACATGGCCATCCACGGCGTCGCCGCCGGCGGAGACGAGGCGCTCTCGGGCAAGGACGAGCTTGCCGGCTACCTGCCCGCGGACAAGAAGGACGTGCAGAAGCTCCTCGCCGGGCTGACGGCGGAGATGGCCGCCAAGGCCGAGGAGCTGGATTTCGAGGGCGCCGCGATGCTGCGCGACAAGATCCAAGCCATCAAGGATCTCGACCTCGGGATCATGCCCAAGAAGTCCCAGGTGCTGAAGGAGGAGGCGCGCACAGCGGCGGGCATCGCGCCCCGGCCCAAAGCTCCGCAGAGGCGTGAGCAGGTGCGCAGCCGGCCGCGCCGCGGCGGTGGAGTGCGGCGGACCTGACGCTGCCGCGCTAGAGTTGCGCCGTGATCGGCGAGGACCTCCAGCGCAAGCTCGACACGCTGCCCACGCAGCCCGGCTGTTACATCTTCAAGGACCGCGGTGGCGAGATCGTCTACGTCGGCAAGGCGCTGAGCCTGCGCGCGCGGGTGGCGCAGTACTTCCAGCCCCAGACGAGCGATACGCGCAGGTTCATTCCCTTCCTCGAGGAGCTGATCGGCGACATCGAGGTGATGATCACGCCGTCCGAGAAGGACGCGCTGCTGCTCGAGAACGAGCTGATCAAGAAACACCGGCCGCGCTTCAACGTCCGGTTGCGCGACGACAAGAACTTCATCTCGCTGCGGCTCTCGGCCACCCATCCCTATCCCCGCCTCGAGGTGGTGCGGCGAGTCCGCAAGGACGGGGCGCGCTACTTCGGGCCCTACTCCAGCGCCTCGTCCATCCGCGAGACGCTCTCCATCGTCAACCGCCACTTCCAGCTCCGCACCTGCACCGATCAGGTGATGGCCAATCGCAGGCGCCCCTGCCTGCAGTACCAGATCAAGCGATGCCCGGCGCCCTGCGTGTACAGCGTGCCGGCGGAGGACTACCAGCGGTCCGTCGACGAGGTGGCGCTGTTCCTGGAGGGCAAGGCGGACGAGCTGACCGCGCAGCTCGGCGCGCGGATGAAGGAGGCGGCCTCCCAGCTCGAGTTCGAGCGGGCGGCGCAGCTCCGCGACCAGCGCCGCGCCATCGAGCGCTCGCTGGAAAAGCAGCGCACGGTGCTGGGCGATCTGCTCGACCAGGACGTACTCGGGTTCCACCGCGAGGGGGCGGTGCTCGAGCTGCAGCTCCTCTTCTTCCGCGCCGGGCGGCTGACGGGTGGGCGCAGCTTCAGCTTCACCCGGCAGGAGTTCCCGACCGACGAGCTGCTCTCCAGCTTCCTCGATCAGTATTACGAATCGGGCGCGTTCGTTCCGAAGGAGTTGCTGCTCCCGCTGCCGCTCCCCGACCTGGAGCTACGGGAGCAGTGGCTGTCGGAGAAGAAGGGCGAGCGCGTGCGCGTGCACGTTCCCGAGCGCGGGGAGAAGGCGCGGCTGGTGGCGATGGCCACCGAGAACGCCGCGCACAACTTCAACGAGCGGCAGCGCACGCAGAAGAACGCGCAGGACAACCTCTCCCGCCTGCAGGCGCGGCTGCGGCTGCCGCGCCTGCCACGGCGGATCGAGTGCTTCGACATCTCCACGTTCCAGGGCGAGCTGTCGGTGGGCAGCCAGGTGGTGTTCACCGACGGCGAACCGGACAAGTCGCAGTACCGCCTGTTCCGGGTGCGCGGCGAGGCGGCGGCGGACGACTTCGCCTCGATGTTCCAGGTGCTGACGCGGCGGCTGTTGCGCGGGCTCGAGCAGAAAGACCTGCCAGATCTTTTAGTGGTCGACGGGGGCAAGGGGCAGCTCAACGTCGCCCGTGCGGCGCTCAAGGAAGCGGGGCTCACCCTCGCGGACGTGCCGATGGCGGGCCTCGCGAAGAGTCGCGTGCTGGAGGACGAGCGCCGCTTCGCCGCGCGGCAGGGCTTTTCGCTCGCCGCGGCCTGGGAGGAGAAAGCGGGGCCAGAGCCGGTGGTGCCGCAGATCGAGTCCGACGAAGCGGAGGCGGGCCAGCGCGAAGCGGCCACGCAGGGTCGGGGCGACGTGGCCGCGGCTGGTTCGCCGGCGGCGCCGCTCGCGGGCCGCTCGCGAAAGAAGGGGCGCTTCGTCAAGGACGAGATCGAGCGCTCGCCGGAGCGCGTGTTTTTGCCCGGGCAGAAGAACCCGGTGGTGCTGCGACAGAACACCAGCGAGATGTTCCTGCTGCAGCGGCTACGCGACGAAGCGCACCGCTTCGCGATCACGTTCCACCGCAAACTGCGCCGCGAGCGCAACTTCCGCTCGGTGCTGGAGGAGGTCTCCGGCATCGGCGACAAGCGCAAGCGCGCGCTGCTCGCGCACTTCGGGTCGCTCAAGCGGATCCGGGCGGCGGGCATCGACGAGATCGCGGCGGTGCCGGGCTTCAACGCCCAGCTCGCCGAGCGCGTACACCGGGTCCTCTCCGCCGAGGGCGCGGCGAAGGCGGCCGAGGCCGAGGCGCGCGAGGCGGCGAGCGGGGCCGCCGACGATGCGGACCTTCCCGCCGAGGTGCGCGAGGAGAGTGGGGTCGCAGCCGTCTCCGCGGTGGCCGTGGTCGATCGCGACGACGTGGCGTTCGACGCGGCGCAGGCGGAGCTGGAAGCGCTCGAGGACGCCGAGGTGCCCGACCTCGCCGACGAGTCGGACTCCGAGTCCTGATCGGCGGCGTTCGTCACTCGGGATCGGCACCGTTTTTCCTTGCTCGTAACCAACACATCATCTACAAGCGGTCGCTGCCTGGGTTGTCTGAAAGGACTGTTTTCATGAAGCTCTACCCCAGAATCATCCCCGCCATCGCTCGCGACGTGGTGGGCTCCCTCATGGCCGAGGGGGACATCGAGGTGGAGACGATGCGCGTCGCCGACGCCGAGATGGACATGGCGGCGATCCTCAAGGAGTACCTCGCCTCGGAGGAGCGCGTGAACCAGGCCACGCGCGAGGCGCTCGAGCGGCGCGGCTACGATCACTCCCGCTTCAACCAGGTGAAGCGCGAGATGGCCGACGTGCGCGGCTTCAAGATGGGCGACGACGGCGTCGATTACATCATCAACCAGATGATCGAGTTTCTGCTGATCTCGCGCAACGTCGAGGAAGTGTTCGCCGAGGATCACGCGCTGCGCCGCAAGATCTACCAGGTGTTCAAAAAGAGGGCCTGGTCTAGGCTCCGGTCCGCGCAAGCGGACTCCCCCTCAGCAGAAGAATCCGCATTACCGCCGGCCGATCGAGACGCTGCCGGAGCTGGTGCGCGCCTCCTCGCGGTGGGTCTTCTTCGGCGCGCGCGGGGGCGCGTTGGGACCGACCACCTCGGTGAGCTGCGCCCGCACGGTCTTGCCCTTCACCTCGGCGATCGCCACCAGCGGCAGGCGGCGCGGATCGTCGCTGACCCAGAAGTGGCCGTGGCGCACCACCTTGGGATCGTCTGTTCGCGTCGACACGGTGTCGATGCGCGCGGTTTGGAAGCTGCCGAGCGGCGTCTCGACCTGCTCCTTGGCGGCGACCGTGCCGGTGAGGCGCCACATCTTCCTGCCGGCGTAGACCTCGCTGCAAAAGGGCGTGCCCACCGAGAGCGCGGTGCCGCGGATGACGAGCCAGGCGGAGAGCATGTCGCGGGCGGAGGGCGTCGCACCCAGGCTCAGGTCCTCGGGCTTTCCGTTGAGCGTGCTGCGCACGGCGAGTTGGCCGCCGCGCGGTGGAAACTCGACAACCTGCGAGCGGTGGTCGTCGCCCTCGTCGATCTCCTCGCGGTAGCTGATCGGCGACATTTCCTTCCCGATCAGCGCTTGGGAGAAGGCCTCGCCCCGGGCGACGTTGGTGGAGACGAAGGCGCTGGTACGCGCGCGCGATCGCAGCAGCACCGTCGCGGCTTGGGGCGCGCCGGCGGGCGGCCGCTCGATCTGGATCTCGAAGGTGCCTACGTCGGCCCCGAGCAGATCGAGGCGGTACTTGAACGACTCGCCCGGCGCGAAGAGGGGAGGCCGCGCCGGACCCCCGCAGACAGGAGCGACGGCCGCCGCGATGGCGGCGGGCGGAACTTTGGCGGCAGCGGCAAAGGCGGCATCCCTCGGCGCGGCGCGCGCCGGCGGCGCGGATCCCGCGAGCGCGGCAGCGAGCAGGAGCACGCCGGGAAGAAGGGCGCTCGGCTGGCGGGCATCGGGACGAAGTGTAGTCATGGTGTCTCGGGTTGGTAGCGAACAGGATAGATGCGCCATCGGCGCGTCCGGCTCAAGGAAGGGACTCCCGAAGGGACTGGGTCATTCAAGCCGAAGGTCACCTGTGCGACGCCGCCCGCGCACCGGGCGCTGCCTCCGGCGGGCCGGATCCGGAGGCCGGCGCGCCCGGGGCTACCGAGGGCGCTCCCGGGCGCGCTTTGGCGGAGAGCTCCTCGATGCGGGCGGCCAGGCGCTCGCGCGCCGCCACGTAGGCGCGGGGATCGCGCGAGAAGCCGCGCAGCGAAGGTGCGAGCGCCGCCGCCTCCGCGCGCGCGAGCCGCTCGTCGCCGAGGCGCTCGCAGAGCGAGAGATAGGCGTGGTCTTCGAGGCCGCGCGCGATCTGCACGAGGCGCAGCGACTCCACCGGAACGTCGTGCGCGCCGCCGATGCGCTCCGGCGTGCCCGGATAGTAGAGCGTGCCGTCGCCGTTGCCGCCGAACGCCCACTGCGTCTTCCACGGGTCGCCGCGGTCGTCGGCATAGACCACGTCGAAGTACAGCTCGCCGGCGATGCGATGGGCAAACGCGAGCGTCCCCATCGCCCGCGCCGCGGTCGCTGGAGCGTCGATCATGTAGCTGGGCCAGCCGGAGTACTCGGGTCCGGCGCCGCCCGCGTCGGCGCAGCCGTGCGAGGCGCAGCTTTGGTACCACCAGAGGCGCGCGCCCTTCCGCTCGGCGTCCCGGTACGAGCTCCGCGACATCGGCCTGGGGCAGGTGGGCGAGGGCGGCTCGACAAAGCAGTTGAGGAGCTGAACCCAGAGATCGATGCTGGGCGCTCGCTGCGAGAGAGCCGTAGTCACGAGTCGCCGCGCGCGCGGAAGGTCCTCGAGCAGCTCGAGGGCGCGAGACTGGACCGCGCCGAGGCGATCCTCAGGCGGCTCGTCCTCGACGTAGACGAAGAGCCGATCGATCCAGCCCCTCTCCTGGAAGTGGCGCATCCACGCGAGCCGCCACGCGCGCCGCTCGTCGCGCGTGAGGCGCGCCGGCTCGCGCAGCTCGACCGCCGTCCAGCGCGCGCCCGACGGTAGCGCCGTACCGTCGAGGAAGGGCGCCACCTCCGCGTCGTAGCCGCTCCAGTCGATGCGGGCCTCGCCGCCTTCGAAGCGGTGGGCGGGCGGGTCCTGCGTTCCCCCGAAGAGGGTGATCCCGCGCCGCAGCGCCATCGTGTCGTACAGGCGCGTGAGCTCGCGATTCGCCTCCGGCGGCCTGAGGTGTCCCCGGGCGGCCGAGTAGCCCGAGAACCCGAACGCGGTGGCGAGCGCGGGCGTCGCCGGCAGATCGAATGCGCGCAGCGCGAGTTGGAGGGGCACGCGGGCGCCGCCGCCCTTCCAGGCGAGGCGCACGGCGCCGCTCGCGCGACCCGGGCCGAGGCCCGCGGGCGTACACACCTCGACGAAGATGGCCTGCGAGCGGCCCTCGCCCACGTCGACCGGGAAAGCGTTTCGGGGTTCGTTCCAGAGAGCGTCGCGGTCGGGGATCAGCGCATCCGGCCATTCTCCGGCGGCGCCATCCGGGCCGCTCGGGTGCTCGACCGTCAGGGTGGCCACGCGCGCGAGCGCGACCGCGATCGGCCGTGCGGCGCCGAGGAGCGGCTCGGCCGAGGCGCGAAGGGCGCGAGCGGGGCCCTGGACCACGATCTGCGCCCCCGCGCATTCGTTGCCGGCCGCCGCAAGAGCGATGCGGGGCGGCCCGGCATCTTTGGGCGGCGCATCCATCGGGCGCACTTTCACCGAGTCCCCCGCGATCCAGACGCGCGGCCCAGCCTGGCCGGCGGCGAGGAGCGCGATCGCGAACAGGTGCGGCGCCATGGGTCCCTCCGGATCCTTCCGGGCCGGAAGGTGGGCAGCGGGCCGGGTAGAGGCAAGCCGCAGCCCGGCCGGCCGGGGGATGACCGGACCGCTGGTTCCGCGCTATGCAAGAGGGCGGTTGCGCAGCGTTGCGCGGGAGGTGGCCATGCCGTTCGACCGCGGTGACTTGGGCGAGATCGCTGACGAGGAAGAGGACGAGCGGAAGAAGTCCGGCCGCGCGCTCGGGAGCAAACGCCGCTTCGACGAGTTCGACTGCCCGACCTGCAGCGCCAACAACCCCCTCGATTTTGGCAATGGCGACGAGGTTCCGTGCGCGTACTGCGGGCTGGAATTTCTCGTCATCGTGGACGACGAGGGCACCCTCCGCCTGCGCGAGCTTTGATGCCGTACCGCTCGTTAAGATGACCGCATGATCAACGTCGGCAAGGGAGTCGCTCGTAGGTCCGTCACGCGCCTCGGCAAGCCGGGCGCGGGCGACGACGAGGTGGTCGTCGAGGAGCCACTCGAGATCCGGGTGGCGGGCGACACCATGGCCGTCACCATGCGCACCCCGGGGGATGACCGGTTCCTCGCGGTCGGCTTCCTCTACGCGGAGGGCGTGATCGGATCGGTGCGCGACCTCGGCAGCATCGCGCACTGCGGCCGGCCCGGCGACGAGGGCTACGGCAACACCATGGACGTGATTCCTGCCGCCGGCGTGGACCTCGACATCGAGAAGCTCTCGGCCACCCGCCGCGGCACGCTGACCACGCCGCGGCGGTGTTGCGCGGCGACGGCGCCGTGCTGGCGTCGTTCGAGGACATCGGCCGCCACAACGCCATCGACAAGGCCGTGGGCAAGCTGCTGCTCGAAGGCGCACTGCCGGCGGCGGGGGAGGGGGCCGGGCCGGCGCTCCTGGTGGTGAGCGGCCGCGCCAGCTTCGAGGTGGTGCAGAAGGCGGCGCAGGCGCGGATCCCGATCGTCGCCAGCGTCTCGGCGGCCAGCTCGCTCGCCATCGATCTGGCGCGCGCCGTGGGCCTCACGCTCTGCGGCTTCGTGCGCGGCGGAGGCATGACCATCTACACGAATCCGCAGCGCATCGCCGACTGAGCAGGCGGGACCTCCGGCCGCTCACCGCCCTGACTTCTTGCCTCGCGCAGTCGCGACCGCTTCGGCGCGGCGTTTCTCCCGCGCCTCTTTGATCGCCTTCTGCCGCGCGCGGAAGCCGAGCCGCTCTTGCGGATGCACCGGGGCGGCTCCGTCGGCGTCGGATCGCTCCGCCCCGCCGACAGCACCCACAGGGCGCGCGCGCGGAGGCTGCGGCCGCGCGTCCTGGCCAGGTTGGCCCCAGCGGGGCCTTCCCGCGGAGGTCGCCTTCGCCTCCGCAGCGGCGGGCTTCTGCAGCAACACCGGTCGCGACCCCTCGGCGGCAAACGAAGATGGGCCGCTCCTCGTGCTTGAAGAACAAATTGCGCGTGTCCGGCACCGCGAGCTGCTCCAGCGCGAGGCCCTGCGACCGCAGCGCCTGGAGCGCCGCCGCCTTGATGGCCTCGTCGGCGAACGTGCTGTCCGGGGCGAGCAGGGGGAAGCTCTTCTTCCACAGCTCGTCCTTCAGCTCGCGCTGCAGCGCGCGCGGGAACACCAGCGCGCCAGCCTGGTAGCGCAGGCCGAGCAACTCGGCTGCGGGGATCCTCCGCGAGAGATAGCGCTTCACCCCTTCGTTCCAGACGAAGCTCTGCAGCTCGAACAGCGTCATCATCCGCGTGCGCTGGTCGATGTGCAAAAAGGCGCCGCGGAAGTCCTTGGGATCGTCGCGCAGCACGCGCAGGATCGGCGCGTACTTCTTGCCCGCCTCGAGCGGTGCGCGCAGGTTCCACTCGCCCCAGTGGTCGCGCCAGAAGCGCTTCACCTTGGCGTCGTCGCTGCGGTCCAGCTCGCTGGGGGTGGCGAGATAGCTGCGCAGCGCTCCCTCGAAGTCGCCGCGGACCAGCTTCTGCCCGATGAAGCCCTGCCCGTGCTTCAAGAAGCCGAAGCGCTGCGAGTCGAAGTAGTTCACCACGCCGACCCGCTCCACCTCGCCCACGCTCTCCGGCAGGCGGGCGGTGTCCTCCCGCCCCAGGTCGCGCACGGTGACTTCGAAGCGGGACGAGCTGCGCGGTGCGGCCCTGCTTGTCCTTGAGTCCGCAGATGGAGAGCGCGCGCCGGCGCACGGCGAACTCTTTGCCGATGCGCTCGAGCGCCTGCAGGGTCGAGACCTTCTGCTTGTCCAGCCGGTAAACGAACACCGGACCGGTCGGATCTTCATCGAACCGATAACCTTCGCGGACGACGAAGTCCTCAGGCCGCTGCTTGATCTTCACGCGCGGCGCGTACCAGAGGCAGGCGCGCGAGGCAAGCGCGGCGCCCGAGAGCAGGCGGCCGAGCGGCCGAAAACTTGCGTCGCCGGGATCGGGGATCATGATGCCCGTGGCGGACCGTCGTCTCTCTCCCTGGAACCCGCCGGAGGACTGATGGCCACCGAGGAGCCCGCGCTCTCGCAGACTCCCCGCCCCGAGGTCAGGGGGCAGATCGTCCAGCGTTGCCCCAACTGCGAGGCGCGCGCGGACGTGGGCGCTTACGTCGCCGGCCAACTCCTCCGCTGCCACCGCTGCAACGTCCGCTTCGAGGTGCGGCGCGCCGACGCCGCAGAGGCACGGCGCACGCCCCCGCCGCGGGCGCTGTCGCCGCCGGCCGTCCCCAGGCCGCCGCCCGCCGAGCCCGACCACGTCTGGATGCGACCGCCGCACAACACCCTCCCGGAGCTGCAGCCCCCGCGGGAGCCGGCCTTTCGGAGGCCCGCCTCGCCGGCCGCTCCCGCCGCAGCGACTGGCGCCGCCCCGGCCGCGCTGCTGCCGCTCCCTGTGGTCGACGGCTTCCTGCTCGAGGAGCGCATCGGTCAGGGCGGCATGGGCGAGGTGTTCCGCGCCACGCGGAAGGCCGATGGCCGCCCAGTGGCCATCAAGGTGCTCGGCGCCTCGCTCGCGGTGGTTCCCGACTACGTGCGCCGCTTCGACCGCGAGGCGGCGGCGATGGCGCAGCTCGATCACCCGGGCATCGTTCGGCTGCTGGGCCGCGGCCGCACCGGTCCGAACTGCTGGATCGCCATGGACCTGATCGACGGCGTCTCGCTGCGCACCCACGCGTACCGAATGAAACCGCCTCCGCGCGACCTGGCGCGCCTGTTCGCACAGGTCGCGCACGCTCTCGCCTACGCGCACGTGCGCGGCGTGGTGCACCGCGACCTCAAACCGGACAACGTGCTGGTCACCCCAGAGGGCCGGACCAAGATCCTCGACTTCGGGTTGGCGGGACTCGACCTCGAGAGGGTCGAGGGCGCCGAGTGCCTGACCCAGAGCAACGTGGCGATGGGCACCGCCAACTACATGGCGCCGGAGCAGCGGCGCGACGCCAAGCACGTGGACCACCGCGCCGACCTCTACTCGTTCGGCGTGATGGTGTACGAGCTGCTCACCGGTGAGCTGCCAGTCGGCCGCTTTCCTCCGCCCTCGCGCCTGCAGCCCGCGCTGGACAAGGCGTGGGATCCGCTGATCGAACGCTGCCTCGACACCAACCCCTCGGCGCGGCCACACAGCGCGCTGGAGCTCGCGCACGCGCTCGAGGCGCTGGGCGGGGTGGCCCCGCCAGTTGCCCTGGCGCAGCGGACGCATCGCCGCCCGCAGGGTTCGGGCGTCTGGAGCTGGGTCGGGGTGGGGGCCGGCATCTCGGTGGCGCTGGCGGTCGCGGCCTTGCGTGTCGCTCAGGACCAACAGCCTCCCGCGGGGATCCAAGCCGCTCCCGCGGGGCAGGCTGCGGGCGTGGCCTCCGACTCCGCGGCGCGCCGGCGCAGGCTGCCTTCCGCGCGACGGTAGGGTCTCCGGCGGTTCCGGTCTTTCGCGTTCGGCCGCGGCCTCAGGTCCGGGGAGCGGGCGGGGCGCCGTTGCGCGGCTTGTAGAAGAGGACCACGGTCAGGCAGTGGAACTCATTGTCGCTCGACTGCACGACGGTGCGGTCGACGATCTCCAGGTCGAGGTTCGCGCGCAGCCACCGCGTCACCTGCTCGCCCAGATCGTCCCGCTCCTTCGCCTTGGTCGCCGAGAAGACTTTGACGCCGGTGAACATCCCACGGCCCTCCCTGAGCCCTCGTTCGCAAAGGGGGCAATGGTTCCATCGGGTCCTTTCGATGTCAATCGTGTCGCGCGGCGCTCCTGTCCGCGCGGTGATCGCCCAGCAGGGGCGGCGGCGTAGTGCGGGGCTTGCCTGCACCCGGCGCGCGCCCCACGTTGCGGGAAGGGCGCCGAGGGCGACGCGTGCGGCACCAGGGAGGCGGCGTGGCCGAGGAGCGGCTGGAAGAGCTGGAGCGCAGGGAGTCGGCCCGGCGGAAGCGTGAGGTGGCGGTGGACTTCATCCGCCGCATCCGGGGCATGGGCCGCGAGGAGTTGCACGATCTGATCCTGCGCGAGGCGGGTGAGGAGCTTGCGCAATTCTTCCTCGCCTACGCTTCGGACTTGATGGAGCGCGAGCCGGGTCGTTCGGTGGAGAACGCTTCGAGCCTGCTGCTCATCGGCTATCTCATCCGCGGGCACGAACTGACGCTCGAAGACCCCGCCTTCGAGGCGTCGTCGAGCTGGCTGCATTAGCAGGGTCCTTCAACCCTGCTTCCCGGCTTCCGCCGTGGGCGCGGAATCCCTAGCCTCCCTGCATGCCGGACCCACAGGCGAGTACCAGGCAGGCCCCGCGGGAGCGCGAGGCCGCGGTGCGCGACGCCGTCGGCCGCGTGCTCGACGCGGTCCAGCTCCTGGCGCAGGAGCACATCGAGCTCGCGCGCGGCGAGGAGCAGATCCTGAAGGGCAGCCCGGTCGCCGTGATGATCGGGGATTAGCATCTGCTAAGGAGGCACGATGGCAGAGACGACCAGGGACCCGGCCGAGATCCGCGCGGGCATCGAGCGGGCGCGGGAGGAGATCGAGCGGTCGATGGCCGCGCTTCGCGAGGAAGTGCAGGAGACGGTGGATTGGCGGCGGTACGTGCGCCGGCACCCGGGCGCGTTCTTTGCGGGCGCGCTCGCGTTCGGCGCCCTGGTCGCGCGGGCGACTTCGAGGAGATGATGGCGACGGTCAAGGAAAACGAGCTGCAGACAGCGGCCACGAAGGCAGACCCAGGACTCTGCGCGCCCGGCCCGGTCCCGGAAGGCGATGCCGAGGCCTTCCGCCGCGGCATGAGCCGCAGCCGCGGGCTGGCCGAGGGAATGCGCCGGCGGTTGGGCGCGTGGGCAGAGGAGCACCCCGGACAGCTCGTGCTCGCTGGGCTTGCGGCGGGTTTCCTGCTCGGCAAGTTGCTCCTCGGGCCGCGCCGCGCGATGGACGAGCCCGACTGAAGGGACGGACGCTGCGCTTGGCGCTTGCCCGTCCGCACGGAGGCCGGGCAGGATGCGCCGGTGTCTACCGCCGAATTGCATCCGTTCGTCCTCCACTTCGCCGTCGCGCTCTTGGTTGCGGGTCCCGCTTGCGACGCGCTCGGGCTCCTGCTGCGCCGCGAGGCGCTGCTCCAGGCGGGACGCTGGAACACGCTCATCGGCGCGGGCGCGAGCCTTGCCACGGTGCTGACGGGCCTCGCCGCCGAGGCCGCGCTCGGGCCCCACAGCCGCGCCGGGGCCGCGCTGCTCTCGTTGCACAAGGGCCTGGGCCTGCTTTCGCTCGGCATCTGGTTGCCGCTCGCCGGGTGGCGGGCCCTGAGCCGGCTCGCGCTGCCGCTGCGACTGCGCACGCTCTATCTGACGCTCTCCTTCGTGGGCGCGGCGCTGGCGCTTTCCCAGGCCGGCTTGGGGTCGGCGATGGTCTACCGGCACGGCGTCGGTCTGTCTCCGGGCGCGCGAGCGCAGCCCGCTCCACGTGAGGCGCCTCGCGCCACCGCCCCCAACTCGCATTGATCCGGCCGCAAGTGTTCGCCAGGAAGCTGGGTCACGCGTCCGGGTAGCGCGCGGTCACCACGGTGTGGATGCCGCCGCGGACGAGGAAATCGCCGACCACCTCGGCCTTGCGAGGCCGGAGCGCGGCGATCAGGTCGTCGAGAATGCGGTTGGTCACTGCCTCGTGGAACGCGCCCTCGTTGCGGAAGCTCCAGAGGTACAGCTTGAGACTCTTCAGCTCGACGCAGAGCTCGCCGGGCACGTAGGCGATTCGGATGGTGGCGAAGTCCGGCTGCCCGGTCATCGGGCAGAGGCAGGTGAACTCGGGGCACTCGAACCGGATCTCGTAGGCGCGGGCCGGGTTTGGGTTGGGGAACGTCTCCAGCGTCCGGGTCGGCTGCGCGGCCTTGCGCGGCGATAAATCCTTGGGCGCGACGGAGACGCCCCTCTGCTCGTCGGTCATGAGCTTTGCTTAACAGAAGATTCGCGCGGGGCCGCAAAAACCGGCCCGGCCCGGGGAGGGGCGGAATTCCATTCTGGTTGCACGAAATGTCGCACAGGCGTAGAAGGACCACCCCATGAGCCAGTCCGATGGTCCGGCAGTTCGTACCTCTCGCAAGAAGGCCGTAGCCGCAGCCGCCCCCCGCAAGCGCAAGGTCGCGCCGCGCAAGCCCCGGCGCGCGGCTCCGGCGCCGCTGCGCCCCGCCGATGCGGACTGCGACTTCGGGATTGCGCTCTGCCTGGTCCCCGCACTCCGAAGGCGGTTCGACGCCTAGCAGGGTGGTTCAACACCCTGCGAGCTCCGGTCTGGCCGCTCTCCACCCCTCCTGGAGGTCCAGCCGGCTGATTTGCGCGCGTCCGTGTGGTCGCGAGCTTGCAGAGAGGGGCGGTCGTGCGAACCCTTCCGACACATGGCCCAATCGCTCTCGCCGGAGTCCCCTAGCTTCTCGCGCCTCACGGGCCACCGTCGCGCTTCGTCCTGGACGATCGCGGTCCCCGCGACTTTCCTGGTGGTCGCCCTGGTGGTGATCATGGCGTGGCTCGCGGCCCGCGCCTCGTCGCGGCAAACGCAGCTCGAGACCCTGCAGCGCGACCTCGCGGCCAGCCAGCAGACGCTGGCCGCGGCGCAGAAACAGGTCCAGATGGCGCAGGCAGAGTTGGAGACCGCGCGCGACCCCGGCCGCACGACGGTGGTGATGCAGGCACCCGTCACGGGCAAGGGCAGCCGGGCGGTGCGCCCCGAGGCCGCCGCCTGGGGCGCGGCGGTCTGGGGCGAGAGCCAGGGCAAGAGTTGGCACCGCATCAGCGCCTACGGTCTGCAGGCCCCGCCCCGGGGCCACCAGATCCATGCCTGGTTCGAGCCGATCAAAGGGCCCCCCCTGCCGCTGGGCAAGCTTGAGCCTGCGCCGAACGGCACCGCGCTGCTGGAGGCGAAGGACCTCCCCGGCGTGGACCAGGGCAAGCGGCTGTTCGTCTCGATGGAGGAGACGAACGCCAAGGCGCCCGGCGGCCCGGTGCTGTTCGAGGCGAGCCTGCCCAAACTCGTTCCCCAGACCAAGGCGGCACCCGATGCGAAAGCCTCGGCCGGCCCGCAGGGGGCCGCGCCGCAAGGTCCGCAGGGGAATGCGCCCGGGGGTTCCCAGATGGGCGACGCTCCGGCCAGCAAATAGTTCGCGCCCAACGAGCCGTCCGACCGGAATCGACGCCGGTGGCGCCGCCGCGCCGGCGGGATAAGCTGGGCCGATGACCTGGCTCGCCGGCGCGCTCGCACTCTCCGTGATCGCGGGCGCGCTCTCCTTCGTGCTGGCGCGTGCGCGCGCGATCAAGCGGCGGCACCTGCGCCTGCTCGGCGAGGGCGTACCACCGCTCGACTCCGACGCCGAGCGCCTCGTCGATGCGCCGCGCGCCCTCTATCATGGGACGCGCTTTGCCGACGGACAGCGGGTTCTTCTGCCGTCCCTCGCGGAGGCCTGTGTGGCCGACCTCTTTTGCACCTCACAGGCCCTCTTCCTGCGCCGCGAGCAGGCCGGGCCCGAAGGCGGCAAGCTCATCGCGCTCCCGCTCGCCTGGGTCTTCGATGCCTCGCTGCACCGCGCGCACGCGACGCTCGCCGGGAAGGAGCTGCCGATGCTGCGGGTGCGCTGGAGGCGGGGGGGAGAGGAGCTGGTCAGCGAGGTGTCGCTCCGCGGCGGGATGGCACAGCTGGAGCGGCTGCGGCGCGAAATCCACCTGCGCCAGCCCGAGGCCCTGGAGCGGCTCCGCCGGTTCCTCGAGGCGCCCCCTGCGCCCGCCGTGGGCGTCGGCCCCGGCGGCCCCCGGACGCCGCGATGAAGGCGAGGGTGGTGGCGCTGGGCAGCGGCGATGCCTTCTGCTCGGCGGGCCGCGGCCATACGAGCTTCCTCCTCGAGGACGAGCTCGGACTGGCCCTGGTCGACATGGGCGCCACCGCCCTCGCCGCGCTCTGGCGGTTGGGCATCGACCCGCAGCGCATCGATGCGGTCCACTTCACCCACCTGCACGGCGATCACATCGCGGGCTGGCCGTTCCTGCTCATCGACGGCCTGTACCGCGCGCGGCGCACGCGGCCGCTGGTCGCCACCGGGCCAGCGGGAACGGGCGAGCGGCTGCGCCGGCTCTTCGAAGCCTGCTACGCCGACGCGGCCGGCAAGGAGCTGCCCTTCGCGCTCGAGCTGCGTGAACTTTCGCCGGGCGAGGAGCAGGAGGTCTGCGGGAGGCGCATCGCCGCGCTGCGGGCCCAGCACATGCGGCCGCCGCACGTGGCGCTGTCGCTGCGCATCCAGGGGCCCGCCGGCACGCTCGCCTTCACCGGCGACACCGGCCCGCACCCTGGGCTCCTCGAGCTGGCGCGCGGGGCCGACGTGCTTTTCGCCGAGTGCACCGATCTGCACGCGCCGGTCCCCGGGGCCGACGAGCCGCGCACCGCCGCCGACTACCCCCGCGACGCCGGCCGCCGCCACCTCTCCTGGGATGAGCTGCGTGAGTGGTTGCCCCGGCTGGACGTGCGGCACATCGCCCTCGCGCACCTCGGCGCCGAGGCACGCGCGGCGCGGCCGGAGATCGAGGCCGCCGCCGCCGGGCTCGGGTTGTCGCTCGAGGTCTGCGACGACCTGTGGGAAATCCCGCTTGGTTCGGCCCGGCCCGTCTTTACAGCGACCTGAGCCTCCGTTAGAACGCGCCTCCATCCATGGACCGGATCGAGCACCTTCGCCGCTTCATCGACGCTCAGCCGGACGATCCCTTTCCGCGCTACGCCCTTGCGCTCGAGCGCAAGGTCCGGGGCGATGCTGCTGGGGCCGCGGCCGAGCTGCACGCGCTGCTCGCGCGCAAGCCCGACTATCTAGCCGCCTACCTGCAGCTCGGCATGCTGCTGCAGCAGCTCGAGCGCGAAGGCGAAGCGCGCGACGTGCTCAGCAAGGGACAGGATTGCGCGCGCGCCCAGGGCAACCAGCACACGCTCTCCGAGCTGACCACGGCGCTGGAATCGCTCGGCCCTGGTGCTGGGTAGGCGGCTTCGGCCCATGTGTGCGTTTCTGCGGCGGCGAAAGGCGCCCCCCCCCCGCAGCGGCCAAGGTGCTAAAGTTCCGTGACCCGGTGCCGAAATCGGGGCTGCCGGGGCCAGCCCCGGTAATTTGACTGGCGCCCCCACCGCGCGCAGGATCGCATCGCTCATGAAACCCAACAAGGTCCTCGTCGTCGATGACTCGAAGCTGCTGCATCGCATGTTCGAGATGATGCTCCGGCAGTATCCGATCGTGCACGCCTACGATGGACGCGAGGCCCTGGAGCGGCTGGCCGAGGCCGAGCACAGCGACGTCGATCTGATCCTGCTCGACATGAACATGCCGCGCATGAACGGCCTCGAGTTTCTGGCCGCGGTGAAGGGGAAGCCCGAGACGGCGCACATCCCGGTCGTCATCGTCACCACCGAAGGCAAGGAGGCCGACACCGAGCGGGGCCTGAAGGCCGGCGCCTCCGCCTACGTGAAGAAGCCGTTCCGCAACGAGGAGCTCTCGACCGTGATTGCGTCGCTGACGCTGGGGGCCAAGCCATGAGCGCCCAGGATCCGCAGCAGCTCGCAGCGGAGGTGCAGGGCGCGACCGTCCGGGCCAACCTGGTCCTCCAAGAGCTGCAGGCGGCGCTGGAGCGCGCCTCCTCGCTCGCCGGCTCCCTGCAGCAGACCCGGGCCTCGCGGCCGGGGGCCGCCGGCCGGGCGGAGCCGCAGATGGAAGAGCTGACCCGGCGCCTCGCGGACCTGGAATCGGACCGCAGCGAGCTGTCGAGCCGGCTCGCCGAGTTCGAGCAACAGACCGGGCGGCTGATGAACCTCTACGTGGCCACCTACCAGCTCCACGCCACGCTCGATCCGCAGGAGGTGCAGAGCACCATCGGCGAGATCGCGGTCAACCTGCTCGGTGCCGAGCGCTACGCGCTGCTCTTCTGGAAGAGCGAGGGCAACCGCTGCGAGATCGCCCTCTCGCAGGACCTGCAGCAGGACCACAGCGGCATCTTCCAGAACGGCATCTATGCAGGCGGCGATCCCGCGGTGGACGCGACGCTGGCGGACGGCGTGTTGCGCATCGGACCCATCGAGGGGTCGGATGCGCTCGCGGTGGTGCCGCTCACCGTACAGGGGACCACCGTGGGGGCGTTGGTGATCCTGAAGCTCTTCGACCACAAGGAAAAGCTGCGGCCCGACGACCGCGACCTGCTCGACCTGCTCGCCGCCCATGCCGCCTCGGCCCTGTTCGCCGCCCGGGTGTACTCCACGACCGATCGCAAGCTCAAGACGCTGGAGAGCCTCGTCAAACTGGTGCGGCGCGGTTGAGGCCCCGGCGGCGTTCTTTTGGCGTTTCGGCCAACCTTTGCTTTAGTACGAGCCGAACGCGCGAAGGAAAGCCGAGCCAATTGCGGCAATGAGCCTCTCGGGAAATCTCGAAGACGTCTCCGTGGCGGACGCGCTCCAGTTCATCCATCTGGGCGGCCGCACCGGGACGCTCTCGCTCGCCGCCAACGGCCGCACCGCCGAGATCGGCTTCCACCAGGGTCGCATCGTCAACGCCTGGGGCCCCGGCTCGAAGCGGCTGGGCGATCTGCTGGTCGACAACGGCGCGCTCGATCGGGAGACGCTGGGAAAGGCGCTGGCCGTCCAGGAGAGCGAGACGCCGCGCCGGTCGCTCGGACAGATCCTGGTGGCGATGAACGCGATCGCCGCGGACACGATGTACCGCGCCGTCGAACACCAGATCGAGAAAACCGTCTACGACCTCGTCACCTGGACGCAAGGTACGTTCCAGTTTGCACTCGACGACCTGAAGCCGATCGACGACATCGCCGTCTTCCCTGGCGACGTGGTCCGGCACCTGAACCTCGACACGCAGATGGTGCTGCTCGACGCGCTGCGGATCTTCGACGAGCGCAACCGCGATCAGGGCAAGGTCGCGCCGCCGCCGGTTCCGCCCCCGGCGCCCGCCGAGGAGGATCCGCCCTCCGCGCTCCCTTCGGCCGACGAGATCGAGGCCCAGCTTTCGCAGGTGGGGCTGGTCACCGAGCGGATCTCGGCGCCGCCGGTGCACGAGGAAGGGCCGGCCGGCGAGTCGACGGACGCGGACAATTCCGGCCAGAACAACCAGCTTCCCTTCGACTCGCCGGACCTGGCGCGCGCGATGGGCGAGCTCCTGGGCGCCGCCGACCAGACGCCGGAGGGCCTCATCGCCGCGTCTGCGCGGGCCGGGTTGCTGCACGGGCAGGACGGCGAGGGGCCGCTGGTGGGGACGGCGCAGGCACGCGCCGCGGGCGAGCCGCACGTCAAGCCGCGGTTGCAGGTGGTCACCGCCGATCGGCAGCTCTCGGAGAAGCTGGCTCAGCTCCTCGCCGACGAGGCGAACGTGACCCGCCAGACCCTGCGCGAGGCGGGCACGCCGCCGCCCGGCGAGCCGCCGCCCGCGGTGCTGCTCGACCTGCGCGGCGGCGGCGTCGCGCTCGAGGCGCTGGAGGCCCTGCGCCGCGCCCGGCCGCGCGCGGCGCTGATGGCGGTGGTCGACAGCGCCGTGCCGATGGCGCGGGTCTACGAGACCGGCGTGCTGGTGGTGGTGCCCGGAGATCTGGGGGTCATCCTCTCCTCCTTCCGCAGCATGATGCGCAGCCGCACCGAGCAGGCGGCGGGAACCGCGCGCAGTGAGAAGTTGAACGCCAACTTCGCCAAGCTGCGCCGCATCGTCGGCGACCTGCGCTCGGGGCTCATCTCCACCACCATCTCGCTCAGCCTGATGAACATCATCAGCGAGTCGGTCGAGCGCGCGGTGCTCTTCCTCGTCCGCCGCGACGGGCTGGTCGCGCTGGGCGCCTTCGGCAACAACCCGCAGGGGGCCGCGCTGGCACAGCTCACCCGCGGCCTGCGGCTACCCATCGACGGCAAGCACGCGCTCACCGAGGGCCTCAACGACGGCCAGGTGCGCTCGATCGGGTTCGACGACGCGAAGTTCCCGCCCGCGTTCTCCGAAGTGGTGGGAAGGCCGCGCTCGGGACAGTGCGCGATCTTCCCGGTGTTGGGGGGCCAGCGCGTGGTGGCGATGGTCTACGCCGACAACGGTCCGAGCAATCGCAACATCGAAGAGATCGAAATTCTCGAGCTGGCGGCGGCGCAGGCCGGGCTCGCTTTCGAGAATGAGCTGCTGCGCCGCCAGTCGCACCCCTAGCAGGGTGCCGCGCGCTGCTCAGTCCGCTTCCGTCAGTTGCCCTCAGCGCGCGCGATGGTGAGGGTTGGCCCATGCGCATCTGCGGCGCGCTGGCTGCCCCTCTCGCTCTCGCCCTCGGCGCTTCCGCTGCGCAGGCGCGCCTCGTGCGGCCGCTAGGCCGGACGCCCAGGTTGCAGCCGAAGCTGGAGGCGCCGCGGCTGTGGGTCGATCCGCGCGAGGCGTTCGCGCTCGAGCGCCCCGAAGGCGAGCGTTGGAGCTTCAGCGCGGGGGCGCGCGGGCCCGACGGCGAGGAGCTTCCGCTGCTCGCGCTCTCGGCGGAGACCGGCGCGCAGGTGATCGTGCAAGCGGCGTCGCGCGTCCCCAGCGTGCGCGGGCTCGCCCAGGCGCTGGCGGAGAAGCTCGGCGACCAGGAGGGTCTGCACATCGAGGACGTCGAACGCCTCGGCGCGCGCGGCGGAGAGGCCTACGGCTTCTGGTTCACCGTCGCTTCCGAGGCGCGGGGACGCGTGGCTGTGGTGCGCGCGGGCGACCACGTGGCGCTGATGATCGCGAGCTGGCCGCTGGGCGCTCCACCGTCGGTTTCGGACGACGTGGCGTCGATGATCGAGTCGCTGGGGCCTGCGCCCGAGCCGCTGAAGGGATACTAGCGGCCGGCACGGGCAACGCCGCCTTCGCGGGGGCGGGGACTCCGGCCAACGCGGCAGCCACCCGCGCCAGGGCTTCGTCGGAAGCGCGCTGACCTTGGCGCGCCAGATGCAGCGCGGCGGTGCCGAGCGCGTCGTAGAGGGGCAGCAGCGCGGGGTCCGCCGCCTGCAGTGCCGCTCGATGCGCGGCCACCGTCTCCGCGTCGCCGCGCGGCACCGGTCCAGTCACCGCGGCCGAGGGAGGCCGCCCGAAGAGCGCGTTGAGCGCGCCGAGCGACAGCGGGAGGAGCGCGGCGCGCGCGTCCGGTTCCTCCGCGCCGGTGGCCAGCTGGAAGGCGCGGACCGCCTCGGCGAACAGCGCCACTTGTGCTCCCCCGGCGAGGACGGCTGCGGCGTGGTACAGCGCGCGCCGGCGGTCGTCGACGACCAGGGGAGACAACCCGAGCGCATGGGCCACCGCCGCGAGCACCGACCGCGCCGTCTCGTCCGATCCGGCGATGCTGGCCGTCGCGCCCTTGAGGGCGTCCGGCGGTCCGTTGAGGACCACCGCACGCAGCGGGTGCAGCGAACCGGTGTGGGCGCCGGCCCGGAGCGCCGGATCGAGTACGGAGAGCGGCAGCGTGCCCGCGAGGTGCGCGACCACCTGGCCCGGCGCGAGGAGCCGCTCGGTCGCAAGCTGGGCGCAGACCTCGGCGACCGCCGAGTCGGCGACCGCGAGGAAGATCAGCTCGGCCTCGCGTAGGGCGCGGGGCAGCGGGCCGGAGCGCCACTGGCCCGGGTGCGGGCTCCGGCTCCAGGCGGCCACGACACGTAGGTTGGCCCGGCGGAGCGACGGCACCAGCGCGCTCCCCATCGCGCCGCCGCCCAGCACCGCGACCGTCCTCGGCAGACCGCTCACGCTCATATGTCTTCCCGTCTGAACTCGACCCCCTGGCCCTCGGCCAGCGCGAGGAGCCGCTCGCCGGGGCGCACGCGGCCGGCGAGGATCTGGTCGGCGAGCGGCGATTCGACCAGCCGCTCGATGGTCTGCCGCATGGGCCGCGCGCCCAGCGACGCTTCGTAGCCCCCCGCGGCGATGAGGTGTTCGACGAGGCCGGGGCCGGTGCGGAAGGCGATGCGCCGCTCCCGCCAGAGGCGGCTCGAGGAGTCGGCGAGCAGCAGCGCCGCCACCCGACCCACCTCTTCGCGCGACAGCGGCGCGAAGACGAGCCGCTCGTCGAAGCGCGCCCACAGCTCTGCGGGAAAGGCCGCACGCGCCTGTTCGAGAGCGCGCCGCGCCTGCGGGTGCTCGGCGGGGCCCGGCGGCTGCGTGGCGGCGTCTGGATCCACCGGCGCCGCCGCCGCGGCGGCTTGGCCAGCGCCGAAACCAACCGCGCGCGCGCCGCCGCCCGCGAACGCGGCCGCGCCCGAATTGCTGGCGACGATCACCACCGCTGCGCTGAAGTCGACGCGGCGCCCGCGGCCGTCGCTGAGCATCCCCTCGTCGAGGATCTGGAGGAGGAGCTGCAGCACCGAGGGATGCGCCTTCTCGGCCTCGTCGAGCAGCACCACGCTGGCGGGCCTCCTGCGCACCGCCTCGGTGAGCTGGCCGCCCTCGCCGTAGCCGACGTAGCCTGGCGGCGCGCCGGTCAGCCGCGAGGCGCCGTGCGCCTCGGAGTACTCGGACAGATCGATGCGCACCAGAGCGCCGCCGGCCGCGGAATCGTCGCCCGGCGCGGTGGGGAACAGCTCGCTCGCCAGCGCGCGCGCTGTCTCGGTCTTGCCCACGCCGGAAGGCCCGAGGAAGAGGAACGATGCGAGCGGGCGCTGCGCCGAAAAGCCCGCGTAGTTGCGCCGCAGGGCGCGCGCAACCCGGGCGAGCTGGGTCTCGTGGCCGACGATCCGGTCGGCGAGTCGGCGCTCGAGGGTGAGGAAGCGATCTCCGTCGGGGGCGAGCAGCCGCTCCTCGGGGAGCCCTGCCATCCGCGCGACCGCGCGGGCCACGTCGTCGCGCCCCACTTCGGCGCGGCCCTCGCGGCGCGCACGCGAACCGGCCAGGTCGATGGCCGCGAACGCCTTGTCGGGCAGGAAACGGTCGCGCACATAGCGGGCAGAGAGGTGTGCCGCCGCCTCCAGCGCCCCGGCGAGGAAACGCACCGCGTGGTGCTCTTCGTAGCGGCCGATGGCGCCCTCGAGGATTTCGCGGGTCGCGCGCGGCGACGGTTCGCGCACCAGCACCGGGACGAAGCGCCGCTCCAGCGCCGGGTCGCTTTGGATGTGCTTGCGGAACTCGTCGTGGGTGGTCGCGCCGATGCAGGGGAACTCGCCGCGCGCCAGCGCCGCCTTCAGCTCGTTGGCGGCGTCCTGAGGTCCCTCCGCGGTAGCGCCGGCGCCGATGAGCATGTGCAGCTCGTCGATGAAGACCACCACCCGGCCGTCGGCCCTGCGCACCTCGTCCTTGATGCCGATCAGTCGCTCGCTGAACGATCCGCGCAGCGCGGTGCCCGCCACCAGGCCGGCCACGTCCAGCTCGACCAGCACGCGCTCGTCGGAGAGGACGGAGGCGGCCGGCGAGGGTTCGGTGCCGGCCAGATCGATCAGACGCCGCGCCAACCCCTCCACGATGGCTGTCTTGCCCACGCCTGGCTCGCCAACCAGCACCGGGTTGTTGGCGCGGCGCTTGCCGAGGATATCGAGCACCTCCTCGACCTCCCGCTCGCGGCCGATGGCGGCGTCGAGCTGGCCCTGGGCGGCGAGCAGCGAAAGGTTGCGGCCGTGCGCGCAGAGCCAGGGAAACTGGCGAGGGTCGAGCGCCCAGCGCGCGTGTGGCTGCGCAACAGGCCCGGCCGAGCGCGGGGCCGGCGGCCGCGACTGCGACTGCGCCACGGCGGCGGCGAGCGCGGACGCGCCGGCGGCGACCGCGCGCGCGTGGGGAGGAGAGGAGGGCGCGGGCTGTCCCTGCGCCGCCGTCCCGCCTTCGTGGCCCCGCGCAGGTGGCGCGGCCGGGCGCGCGAGGCCCGCCGATGCGCCGGTCGGGCCGCGTCCGGGCAGCGGAGCCCGTGCGGAATCGCCCTCGTGCGGCGCCGCCTGCACCGCGGTAGCCGCGCCGCGTGGGGCTGGCACCCGCACTTCCTCTCGCGGCTGCCTGCGCCGCGGCACCGCGCCCGTCAGGTAGCCGAGAGCGGTGGTGCGCAGGGAAGCGACAGGCGGGGCGGTCCGCTCCAGCAGCAGCGCCGCCGCTGAGCGCTGCAGGCGTGTCAGCGCCACCAGCAGATGCAGACCCTCGGTGCTCCGGTTGGCGCAATCGTCGGCGAGCTGCCGCGCCCGCTCCAGCGCCGAGTCGAAGGAGCCGCTGGCCTCCGGCGGAGGCCGGCCCAGCCGCGAAAGCTCGGCCAGCACCGCGTCCTCGTCGCATCCGCGCTCGCGGAGCAGCACCTCGGCCGGGCTAGGCACGGTGAAGAGCGCGAGGAGCAAATGCACCGTGGAGGGCTTCTGCGAGGTGCTGCGGGCGATGTCCGCAGCCTCGGCGGCGAGCTGCAGGAATTCCTCGGAGTCGTTGGCCATCGGTTCCGCGCATGATCGCTTACGCGGATCGACGGAGGCAAGCCCGTTCGCACGCCGCCGAGGAGAAACTCCGTCCCGGTCAGCTCTTGCGAACGACGCGCGCGCGGGAATCGAGCTTGTAGCCCGCAGGCAAGGCCGCCTCGACTTTGGGCGTGTACCCCTTCACGTCCCAGGGGGTCTCGGCGAGGATTCCGGCGAGCGCCTCCTTCACCCGCGCGTTGGAGTGCTCGTGCGCGCGCACGAAGGCTTGGAGGATCGGCTCGCGGCCCGCCTCGCTGCCGGCGGCCGGAGGCGCGCCCGCTTTTGCCCCCTCGGGTGGGACAGCCTGCGCGGCGATGGCATGCGCCGCGGCGATCTGCACCTCGTCGTCCATGTCCTCGAGGAACGGCAGCGCCGCCGGGACAGCGTCGGCGCTGCGGTGCTGCGAGAGCGCTCGCAGCAGCAGCACTTTCTTCTCGGGCACGCGGCTGTACTCCGCGGCCGCCTTGCGCAGCGCCTCGACCAAAACCTTCACCACCTCGGGCTCGGGCAACAACTCTGCGAGCGCGCGCAGGGGCCAGCTCACCTCGTCGCGGCCGAGGATGAAGCGCGTGATCGCCGGCAGGGCCTGCTTTCCCGCCTCGAGCACCAGCGCGTGCACCCGCTGCTTCTCCTCGTCGTCGGTGATGCCGGGGTCGACGCGGATGGTGTAGCGCAGGAGCAGCGCCTCCACCGCGGCCTCGCTCTGAAGCGCGCCCAGTTCCTCGATCGCGCCCTGTCGGTTCTCGGGCGGCCCGAATTTCTCCAGCGTCTTCTTCAGCAGCCGGGCGATCGACCGCGCTTCCTTCTCCTCGCGGGTGCCGCCGATCCCGAGCTTGTCCAGGAAACCCATTCGTTCAGTCCTCGCCGAAAAGTCGCCGCGCCGGGAGGCGCCAAAGCACCGCGCCTGGCAGGGTCGACACCCTGCTGGGGTCCGTGGACGGCGCAGTCTACAGCTTTACGTCCTTGCGCACGTCGTGGGTGTAGAGGGTTTGCAACACCTGTACGGCTTCGCGCGCCTTCTCGCTCGGTTCGGGCAGCACGATCATCAGCACCACGTAGAGATCGCCCCGCGGCGCGCCCGTGGCTCCGGAGCGCAGCGCCGGCAGCCCCCGGCCGCGCAGCCGCAGCTTGCGACCGCTTTGTGACCCCGGCGGGATCTTCAGCTTCACCGGGCCTTCGAAGGTGGGCGCCGTGATCTCGGCGCCGAGCATCGCCTCGGCGGCAGTGACCGGCAGGTCGAGCGAAAGGTCGCGGCCGGACACGCGCACGGTCGGGTGCTCCCGCACGGTGATGCGCAGGTACAGATCGCCGTTCTGGCCGCCGCGCTCGCCGGGGCTGCCCTGGCCGGCCAGCCGAACGCGAGAGGCGGTCTCCACGCCCGGCGGGATCTTCACCGACAGACGCTTCGTCTCCTCGACAGTTCCCTTGCCGCCGCAGCGAGGACAGGGATCGCGGATGGTTCCTTCGCCCTGGCAGCGCGGGCAGGGGCCGCGAAACATGCCGCCCGCCATTTGCACTTCGCCCGACCCACCGCACTCCGGGCACTTGCGCGGCTTGGAGCCGGGCTTGGCTCCGCTTCCGTGGCACTCCGGGCAGCGGGTGGGGAGCACCAGCGAGATCTCGCGCTCGGCACCGAGCACCGCGTCGCGCAGGTCGATGGTGAGCGCGGCCTCCACGTCCTCGCCGCGCGACGGCTCGCTGCGGGACCGCGCCGCGGCTCCCCGCTGACGGCCACCGAAGAGGTCGCCGAACATCGAGCCCAGATCGCCCGGCTCGAAGCCGCCCTCCTCGAAATGGATGCCGCCGGCGAAGCCACGCCCGGCCCCGGCCCTACCGCCGAAACCGCCGCCGGTCGCGCCCTCCGCGGGCTGCCGCTGGTAGGCGCGGAATGCGCGCGCCTTCTCCTCGTCGAAGCCGGCTCGCAGCGCCACCTCGCCGAATTCGTCGTAGAGCGCCCGCTTCTTCGGGTCGCCGAGGATGTCGAAGGCAGAGGAGACTTCCTTGAAGCGCTCTTCGCTCTTCTTGTCGCCGGGGTTGACGTCCGGGTGGAGCTTCTTCGCCAGCTTGCGGTAAGCCTTCTTGATCTCGTCCGCGCTAGCCCCGCGCGAGACGCCCAGCGTGGCGTATGGATCTGTGTCGGCCATGGGTCTGGTGCGCGGCGTCCCTGTCCGTGCGCGGCGTCCCTTTCGAGCGGCGGGGACCATAACCATCCAGAAAGGGTCGGTCAACGCGGCGCCCGCGAAGCGAGCTCTCGCGTGCGGCGCGATTGACCCGGCTACGAGGCGGTAGTTACAACTCGACGGTGTTGGAGATGATCGCCCGGCGGGCGCTTTTTGGGTTCGTTCTCTGCTCCGCGGCTGCGGCGGCCGCGGAGCGTCGGCTGGTCGACGAGGTGGTGGCGGTGGTCGAATCGCAAACCATCACGCTTTCCGAGCTGTCGGCGGAGACGCGCATCCGGCTGGTCGAGCAGCAAGGCGCGCAGCTGGCGGACGCGATGCCCGACCGGGAGCTGCTCGCCGCCTCGCTGCGTCGGGTGGTCGAGGAGCGGGTGGTGCTGGCCGAGGTCGACCGGCTCAAGCTCTTCGACCTCGATCGCGCGGAGGTCGATGCAGCGCTGGCCCGGCTGCGCGGCAAGTTCGCCACCCGCGAGCGCTGGGAGGCCTTCACGCGCTCGCTCCAGCTCACCGACGACGAGATCGCGGCCGTGCTCGCCCGCGGGATCCGCGTGGCCCGCTACCTCGACAACCGGCTCAAGCTGGCGGCCCAGCTCCGCGACAGCGAGCTGGACGATGCGCTCCGAGCGCGCGGCGGCACCGGGGTCCCCGCCGACCGTGAGGGGCTGCGGCAGAAGCTCGCGCGCGAGAAATACGACCGGCTACTCGGCGAGCTGCTCGGCGACCTGCGGCGGCGCGCGGACGTGCGGGTACTCGATTCGCTGGACGGCGGCGTGGAGGCAAGGCGCTGATGGCGGTGCGGGTCCGGGCGCGGCTGGAGATCCGGCGCATGCGGCCGGACGATCTCGACGAGGTGATGATCATCGAGCGCGCCGCCTTCCGCCACCCCTGGTCGACCGAGCTGTTCCGCCGCGAGTTGGACCACGACTGGAGCACCATTCTGGTGGCGGTCGAGCCCCTGACCTCTGCCGCGGGAGGGCGCGCCTCCGAGCGCATCGTCGGGTTCCTCATCTACTGGCTGGTGCACGACGAGGTCCACGTGCTCAACGTCGCCACCGCACCCGACCTGCGCCGCAAGGGCATCGCGCGGATCCTGATGGAGGAGACGGAGAAGCGCGCGCTCCAGGCCGGCGCAGGCCTGATGACGCTGGAAGTGCGGCGGTCCAACACCGCCGCCATCGAGCTGTACCGGCAGTTCGATTACCGGGCCGTCGGCATCCGCCCCAACTACTACGTCGACGAGGGCGAGGACGCGATCGTGATGGTCAAGGAGCTGAAACAGTGACCATCCCGGAGCAGCGGCTTCTCCCCCGCAGCGCGTCGAAACCCGAAGGGTTTTGAAACCGCCTCTAATCCCACCGCTCAGTTGAGTTGAACCCGCCGCCGGAGGCGGCCCGGCCGGGAGTCCGGCCGTCAGCGGAGGGAGGCTCGTCGAGCTTAGCGCTCGCGCCGCTTGCCTTCGCGGTCGCGCAGGACCCGGGCCACGTCGGCGAGCCCCAGGCCGTGCGCGCGCAGCAGCACCAGCGCGTGGTAGAAGAGATCGGCCGCCTCCCAGGCGATCTCCTCCTTGTTCCCGCGCAGCGAGGCGACGATCAGCTCGGCCGCCTCCTCTCCCACCTTCTTGTGGCGCAGCGCCTCGTCGGCGAAGAGCTTCGCCGTGTACGACCCGGCGGGCGGGTTGTCCTTTCGCGCGCGCAGCACCGCTTCCAGCGCACCGAGCGTCTCGCCCGGCGGGGGCGCCGCGGCGGCGAGCGGGGTCGTCCCCTGAAGCGGCTGGAAGAAGCAGGAGCGCGCGCCGGTGTGGCAGGCCGGGCCGCTCGGGTCGACGCGGAGGAGGATCGCATCGGCGTCGCAGTCGGCGGTCGCCGCGCGGACGGCCTGGGTGTTGCCGCTGGTCGCGCCCTTGACCCAGAGCTGGTTGCGGCTGCGCGAGAAGAAGGTGGCCTGTCCGGTGGCCAGCGTCCGCGCGAGCGCCTCGCGGTCCTGCCAGGCGAGCATCAACACTTCGCCGGTGGTGGCGTCCTGCACGATGGCGGGCACCAGGCCGCGCTCGTTCCACTGGATCGCGTCGGGTGAGAGCTTCGCATCAGGCATCGATGTCCTCGAGCGGCCAGCGCATGGGGAACCCCCGGCGCGCGCATGACTCCTTGACGGCGCCGACCGAAAGCGTGCCGAAGTGGAAGACCGAGGCCGCCAGCGCGGCGGCCGCGCCAGCCGCGAACGCGTCGGCGAAGTGGTCCGCCGTGCCCGCGCCGCCGCTCGCGATCACCGGCACCGGCACGGCCCGGCAGACCTCCGCCAGCATCTCCAGGGCGAACCCGTTGCCGGTGCCATCGTGGTCGATGCTGGTGAGCAGGATCTCCCCGGCGCCGCGGTCGACGGCCTCGCGCACCCACGCCAGGAGGTTTCGCCCGGTGGGCCGCGTGCCGCCGTGGGAGAAGACCTCCCAGCCGCCCGCGGCGCCGAGGGCGGGGTCGCGCAGCCGGGCGTCGATGGCCACCATCGCGCTCTGGCTGCCGGCGACGCGCGCCACCCCGGTGAGCAACGCTGGGTCGCGCAGCGCCGCGCTGTTCATGGCCACCTTGTCCGCTCCCGCGCGCAGCAGGCGCTCGGCGTCGGCCACCTCGCGCACGCCGCCGCCCACCGCGAAGGGGATGGCCAGCTCCCGCGCTACGCGCTCCACCAGCGCGACCAGCGTGCCCCGCGCCTCCAGGCTGGCGGAGGGCTCCTTCCGCGGGAACAACTCCTGGGTCGCCCCGTCCTCGTCCTCGGCGCGGAAGGTGCGGAGCTGTCCGGCTCTCGCGTCGCTGCCCGCCTCGTGCGTGCCCCCATCGGCAGCCAGCGCCGCCTGTCCGTCGGCGATGCCGAAGCGGCCCTCGTACAGCGCGGTGCCGGCGATCGCCCCGGCCAGGCCGGGGAGGCCCGCCAGCGCGCGCAGGTGATCGAGCGTGCCCGCGCCGCCCGAGGCGATGATGCGCGCGCCGGGCGCGGCGGCGGCGACCTCGCGGAGGATCGCGAGGTCGAACCCGCCCAGGGTGCCATCGCGCGCCACCGCGGTCACCACCAGCCAGCGCACGCCTTCCCGCGACAGCGCGGCGGCAAGCTCGCCGGCGCTGGGGCCCGTCGCCTCGGTCCAGCCGCGGACCGCCGCTCGGCCGTCCTTCACGTCGATGCCCACCGCGACCCGGTCCGCGCCCAGCTCGGCCACGGCCTCGCCGGCCAGCCGCGGCCGCTCGACGGCGGCGGTGCCGAGGATCACGCGCACAGCGCCCAGCGCGAGCGTCTCCCGCGCCGCCGCCAGGTCGCGGATCCCGCCGCCCACCTGTACCGGCACCGGAGCTGCGGCTTTCGCGATGCGCTCGATCAGTCCGAGCTGGCGCCGCTCTCCGAACGCCGCGTCGAGGTCGACCACGTGGACGATGCGCGCGCCCTGCTCGACGAAACGGCGCGCCTGCGCCGGCGGATCGTCGTTGTAGACCTTGGCGCTCTCTCGCGCGCCCTTGTGCAGGCGCACGGCCCGGCCTGCGAGCACATCGATGGCGGGAAAGAGCAGCGGGGGCGAGCTCACGACGGCTGCCCGGCGGGCAGCGCGAGGAAGCGCCCGAGCAACGCCGCGCCGCCGGCTGCGCTCTTCTCCGGGTGAAACTGCACCCCGTGCAGCGTCCCGCGCCCCACCACCGCGGCGATCTCCGCCCTCGCGCGCGGCCCCTCGTGCGCGGCGACAGCGCAGGTCACCGCCGCGGGGGCCTCGCAGCGATAGGAGTTCGCGAAGTAGGTCCACGGCGGATGCTCCGCATCGAGCAGCGGCGAGGCCTGGGTCAGGCGCAGCCGCTGCCAGCCGATGTGCGGCACGGCCACGCCGTCCGGCAGCCGCGTGACCCGCCCCGGCAACAGGCCCAGGCCGTCCCGAGTTCCGTCCTCTTCGCCCTCGTCAAAGAGGATCTGCATCCCCAAGCAGATGCCCAGCACGGGCGTCCCGCGGGCAAGCGCCGCGCGCAGGGCTGCGCGCAGGCCGATGCGCTCGGCCCGCTCCATCCCCATCCCGAAGGCGGCGACGCCGGGGAGGATCACTCGCTCGGCGCGCGCGATCTCATCCGGGTCCGCCGACAGCCTAGGGCTCCCGCCCGCGCGCTCCAGCGCCTGCAGCACCGAGCCCAGGTTCCCCAGGCCGAGGTCGACGACCGCGACGGCGGCGCGAGCGCTCACAGCACCCCCTTGGTGCTGGGCACGCCGGAGACCCGCGCGTCCAGCGCCACCGCCTGGCGCAGCGCGCGCGCGAACGACTTGAACACCGCCTCGCTGCCGTGGTGGAAGTCGCGGCCGCGGAGCAGGTCGATGTGCACGTTGGCGCGGGCGTGGTCGGCCACCGCCTTGAAGAACCCCTCCAGCACAGAGAGGTCCATCGCGCTGCGCGGCCCCTGGTCCACCGCGACGTTCCACTCCAGGAAGCTGCGCCCGGAGAGATCGATCACGGAGCGGGCAAGAGCCTCGTCGAGGGGGAAGTAGAAGCAGCCCGCGCGCGCGATGCCCTTGCGCTCGCCGAGCGCGCGGTCGATCGCGTCTCCCAGCGCGATGCCGCTGTCCTCGACCGTGTGGTGCTGGTCGATGTGCAGGTCGCCCTTGCAGGTGAGCGCGAGGTCGAGCGCGCCGTGCTTGGCCAACGTCTCGAGCATGTGATCGAAGAAGGGGACGCCGGTGGACACCTCGGCCTGGCCGGTGCCGTCGAGATCGACGCTGACGCGGATCTCGGTCTCCTTCGTCTTGCGGTCGATGCGGCCGATGCGGTTCGTCATCGAGTCTCCTTCGCGGCTCCCGCCCCTGACCCGTCGCGGGCGGCGGAGAGAAGCTGGGTGAGCACGCGGACGGTGTCGCCCTGCGCCGGCGGAGGCCGGATGTGAGCGTAGATCAGCGGCGCGCCCGCGTCCTGCGCAGCGTCGGCGGCGCGGGCATCGTCGGCCGTGTCGCCGAGGAACAGGGCGAGGCCGCCGGTTGCGAGAAGCTCGCCGCAGAGCCAGATCAGGCCCGCCGGATCGGGCTTGCGCGGCCGCCCGTCGGCCATCCAGCGCAGGCGCTCCGGCACCTCGAGGCCCGTGCGCTCGAGCGCGAGCCTGGCCTCACCCGGGTTGCGCCCGGTGTAGAGCGCGGCGGGAAAGCGCGCGGCGACCCGCTGGAGCAGCGCGGCCTCGGCGAGGGGCTCCTCGCGCATCCACAAGCCTTCCTCGGGCGCGTCGGGCAGCGCCTCGGCCGCCTCGAAGCCGAACAGATCGCGGCAGTGCGCGCGGCCGCCGTACAGGGCGCAGCAGGCACGCGCGATCCACCTCGGCGACACCGCCTCGGCCGCGGCCGGCGGGAGCCCGGCGAGCGCCTGCTTGCCGCGCGCGCGCATAAGGCCGGAAAGACCCAACCCCTGCGTCTCGGCGAGAACCTGCGAGAGGTCGGGGGCCTCTGGCCCGAGGCGCGCGCGGAGCAGCAGGACCAGCGCGATGGCGCAGGCCATCTCCCAGTCGTCGTTGAAGCCGCCCGCGGCCTTGAAGCGCGGGATCTCCGATCCGCGGTCGAAGACGGCTTCGCGCGCGGCGCGCTCGCCGACCGCAGCCGTCACGGCCCGCCGCGCCACCTGCTCCGCCACCGCGTGGTAGCTGGGCCGCGCGTCGAGCAGAACGCCGTCCACGTCGAAGATGACCGCGCGCACGGCGGCGAGGTCATCGGGGGCGGGGCTGGGAAGCCCGGTCACGGCAGCTCCGCCTTGAGCGCGGCGAGGAAGGCGTCGTTGGCGTCGCGGGCGCCGATGGAGACGCGCAGGGCCCGGCCCAGCCCGTGGGTATCGGAGACGTTGCGGATGAGTACGCCGCGCCGGAACAGGGCGGCGTGCAACTCGGCGGCTGGCCGCAGCTCCTGCTCGAAGAGCAGGAAGTTGGCGCCCGAGGGGTGCACCCGCAGGCCGAGCGAGGCCAGCGCGGCCCCCACCCGCTCGCGCTCGGCCACCACCTCGGCCGCGCGCGAGGCGACGAGCTGCGGCCGGGCGAGCAGGGCGCGCGCGATGCGGGAGGTTGCCGCTGAAAGGTTGTACGGAAGCTGCACCTTGCGCAGCTCCGCGACGAGCATCGGGTGCGCGAACAGGCTGCCGCAGCGCAGGGACGCCGCCGCCAGCGCCTTGCTGAAGGTGCGGAAGAGCACCAGGCGCGGGTGGGCCGCGAGCAGCGGCGCAAAGTCCTGCCCGCAGAAATCGCGATACGCCTCGTCGATGCCGACCAGCGCGAAGGTCTCGCGCAGCAGCTGCTCCAGCCCCTCGCGCGGAAGCTGCGTGCCGGTGGGGTTGTTGGGTGAGCCGAGCAGGATCAGCTTGGCCGCGTGCTCGCGCGCGGCCATCGCCAGCGCGCCCGCGTCGAAGCGGAAGGAGCCGTCCGCGGCCCGCAGCGCCACCTCGACCACGCGCGCACCGAGGGCTGCGGCCTGCAGCCGGTAGAGCGAGAAGCTGGGCTGGGCGACCACCACCGCGTCGCCCGGCTGGAGCGTCGCGAGGAGCAGGAGCTGGAGCAGCTCGTTGCTGCCGTTCCCGACCAGCACGCCCGCCGGGTCGACCGCCGCCGCGCGCGCGAGGTCCTGCGCCAGCTTGCTGCCTTCGGTGATCGGGTACTTGCTCCAGTCGCTGCGCAGCAGCTCCGCGGACAGCTCCTCCTTGAGGGGCTGCGGCAGATCGTGCGGGCTTTCGTTGAGGTGCAGAGGCACCGGGGCCGGGTCGCGCGGCGGGCCGTAGGCCGCGAGCGGGCGCACGGTGGGGCGGACGAACCAGGAGGGGCTCCGCTCCGCGGGCGCGGAGACGGCGCTCCCCCGGTCGAGCTCGGCGCGAAACTCGACCGCCCGCGCGTGGCCGTGCAATCCCTCGGCGTGGCCGAGGGCCGAGATGAGCGGCGCGTCCTCCTGCAGCTGACCCGCGGTGTACTCGATCACGTTCTGGCGGCGCACGAAGTCGGCGGCCGACAGCGGAGAGGCGAAGCGCGCGGTGCCCGAGGTGGGCAGGGTGTGGTTTGGGCCGGCGAGATAGTCGCCCACCGGCACCGGGGCGTAGGCGCCGACGAAGACCGCGGCGGCGCGCGGCACCCGGGCCACCGCTGCGGGCGCGTCGCGCAGGAGCAGCTCGAGGTGCTCGGGGGCCAGCTCGTCGGCGAAGGCGAGCGCACCGTCGAGGTCCCGGGCGATCACGGCAGCGCCGCGGGCGGCGAGCGCCTCCACCGCGACGGGCCGCGGGTTCAGCTCCAGCTCCCGCGACAGCGCCGCGCGCGCGGCCTCGGCCAGCTTGCGCGAAGGGGTTACCAACACCGCGAGCGCGAGCGGGTCGTGTTCGGCCTGCGCGATCAGGTCGACCGCCACCTGACGCGGGTCGGAGTGCGCGTCGGCGACGATGACCACCTCGGTGGGGCCGGCGAGCGAATCGATGCGAACCTCTCCGGAAAGCTGCTTCTTGGCCTCGGTAACGTAGGCATTGCCGGGTCCGACGATCACGTCGGCGCGCGGGATGCGCGCGGTCCCCAGCGCCAGGGCGGCCACGGCCTGTGCTCCGCCGGCGCGGAGGATGCGAGTCGCGCCGGCGATGCGCGCGGCCGCCGCCACCTCGGGCAGGATGGATCCGTCGCGCCGGGGCGGGGTGGCGACGATCACGTCGGGCACGCCCGCCAGCCGGGCCACCGCCGCGGTCATGATCACGGTCGACGGATAGGCGGCGCGGCCGCCCGGCACGTAGCAGGCGGCGCGGGCGAGCGGCAGCGCGAGGCAGCGCAGCGTGCCTCCGCCGGGCAGGGCCTGCTCGTAGGAGGCCGGAATGCCCGGCCGGTGAAATGCCCGCACCCGCTGCGCCGCGAGCGAGAGCGCCTCCCGAACCGGCACCGGGCAGGCGGCGGCGAGGGAATCCCAGTCGCGTTCGGAGAGGAAAGGGTCGTCGAGGCGG
>WNFI01343057.1_pt1 | contig 36271 bp, 31 predicted proteins | sample 5400471 | NCBI WGS metagenome assembly WNFI01 (sample SAMN13153348, study PRJNA577476) | soil metagenome | isolation source: 100 cm saprolite on Douglas fir-dominated hillslope | place: USA:California | collected 2013-09-17 | reverse complement strand
CCACGCGAGCCGGCGACCATCGACAAGGCCGGCGTCCCGACCACGCCGCTCAACGAGCGATACACGTTCCAGACGTTCGTGATCGGAAAGTCGAACGAGCTCGCGGCGGCGGCCGCGCACGCGGTCGGTGAGGCACCCGGCAAGACCTACAATCCGCTGTTCATTTACGGCGCCACGGGCCTCGGCAAGACGCATCTGATGCAGGCGGTCGCCCATGCCGTGCTCACCAAGTACCCGGGCACGCGGGTGCACTACTTCGGCGCCGAGCAGTTCATCAACGAAGTCATCGAATCGATCCACGCGCGCACCATGTCGGAATTCCGGCGCCGGTACCGCAACGACGTGGACCTCTTCCTGGTGGACGACGTGCATTTCCTCGAAGGCAAGGAAATGACGCAGGAAGAGTTCTTCCACACGTTCAACGCGCTGTTCGAGGGGCACAAGCAGATCGTGCTCACCTCGGATCGGCCGCCCAAGGAGATCCCGGGGCTGGAAGATCGGCTGATTTCCCGGTTCGAGTGGGGCCTGGTGGCGGATATCGGGCACCCGGACCTGGAGCACCGCATCGCGATCCTGCGCAAGAAAGCAGAGCAGGATCATCTCGAGCTCACGATTCCCGACGACGTGTTGCGGTTCATCGCGGAGCACGTCCGCTCGAGCGTGCGGGAGCTCGAGGGCTGCATCATCAAGCTGCTCCTGTTCGCCTCGCTCAAGAACCGCGAGGTCACCATCGAGCTGGCGCGCGAGGCCCTGTCGGACAAGATCCGCCAGGGAGAGGACGCGTCGAGCTACGGCGCGCCCACACCGAGCATCGATCGCGTCCAGGAAGTCGTGGCACGCCGCTGGGGCGTGACCCCGGAAGGGCTGCGCTCCAAGGCCCGCACCAAGACGCTGACGATCCCGCGGCAGGTCGCGATGTACCTGGCGCGCAACATGCTGAGCATGCAGCTGGTGGAGATCGGGCAGGCGTTCGGGGGGCGTGACCACTCGACCGTGATCCACTCGGTGGACAAGGTGGAGCGGCAGATGATGCGGGATCGGACGTTCAAAGAGCGCGTCGAGATGGCGCGCCAGGAGTTGTCCGCACTCTAGCCAACATCTGGAAGCGAGCGGTGTGGGCGGGTGTGGGAAGCGCAGGGAGATGTGGGGAAAGCCCGGGATACCAACAGTCCCAACAAACAGACGGCACGGCGGCGGGACGCGAGTTGGTTCGCCGAGCATGAGTTAGGCCGACTGCCAACATTTCCCCGCCCTCTACTACTACTACTAGTAGTTCTATTCTAGTAGAGTAGTAGAGTCTTACTCCACAAAACCTGGGAAAAGGGCTACGCGACGGATGAAGTTCACGATTACGCGAGAGCAGCTGCAGGAGGGATTGAACGGAGTCGCGGCGGCCATCCCCGCCAAGACGACCCTGCCGGTGCTCGCCAACGTCCTGGTCGAAGTGACGAAACAGGGTCTCCGCCTCTCCGGGACGGACCTGGACATTGCGGTCACGACCACCGTGCCGGCCGAGGTGGACGCCGAGGGCGCGGTGACCCTGCCGGCCAAGAAGCTCGTGGATATCGCGCGGGAGCTGCCCTCTGGGCCCGTGCGGTTCACGGCGGCGGGTGAGTCGCGCGTCGCGATCGAATGCGGCCGCGCGAAGTTCAAGCTACTGGGATTGCCGCGCGAGGAGTTTCCGTCCTTCCCCGCCGTCAAGTTCGACGGGGCGTGGAACGCGGCGGCGGGTGTGGTGCACAAGCTCGTGGGGCACGTCGCCTTCGCGGCTTCGACGGAGGAGAGTCGGCCGATCCTGAACGGCGTGCTGTGGGAGCTCCGGCCCGACCACATGCGCATGGTGGCGACCAACGGGCACCGGCTGGCCAAGATGGACGTTCCGGCGCAGGGGGGCTCGACCGCGGACCTGATCGTCCCGCCCAAGGCGCTCGAGCAGATCCGCCGACTGTTCGCGGCCGACGACGCCCCGCGAGAACGACAAGTTCGCCACGGTGGACAAGGCGGCGATGGCCGCCGCGCTGCGCCGCATGAGCGTGGTGGCGAGCGATCAGACGCACCGGATCCGGCTCGCTTTCTCGGGCGGCGCGGTCAAGTTCTCGGTCCAGACCCCCGACTTGGGCGAAGCCCAGGACGAGCTCGCGGTCACCTACGAGGGTGAGCCGCTCGAGATCGGCTTCAACGCGATGTACCTGCTCGAGATCCTCAAATACATGCCCACCGATGAGGTGCGGCTCACCTTCAAGGCGCCCGAGCGCGCCGCCACCGTCGAGCCGGTCGGGTGGGATGACCCGGCCAGCTATATGGCGCTGGTGATGCCCCTGCGGCTGGTCGATTAGACGGGTAGGCGGAGAGACGGCTAGCCGTCTCCCTACAGGCTATCCGTCTGACTCCGCGTCGTGTCCGCCACAGTGTCCACCAGCATCGGGAGCGGACCGTTCAACGAGTCGACAGGCGGCGTAATCACCGGCGGCACGACCAACACGGTGTCCATCTCTTCCTCCGGCGGGATGTATACGTCCACGCCCCGGTAGCGCGCGAGGATCAGGTTGCGGCGCGTCAGCATGCGGTCCGGACGGAACGTCGGGTTCGAGCTGCGGGGATGCGGCAGCGTGGCCGCGAGCTCGGCCGCCTGCTCGGCGGTGAGATGCGACGCCGGCACCCCGAAGTACGCGCGGCTCGCCGCGTCGACTCCCCAGATGCCCGGCCCCCACTCCGCGACGCTCAGGTACAGCTCCAGAATTCGGTCCTTGGACAGCGCGAGCTCAAGCCGCAGGGCGGTCACCGCTTCTTTCACCTTACGGATCGGGTTGCGCGACGAGGAGAGATACAGATTCTTGGCAAGCTGCTGCGTGATGGTGCTCGCGCCCCGGAGGCGGTCGCGGTGCCGCCATGCGGCGCCGAGGGCGGACCAGAACCCGTGAGCGCCGTCCACGCCGAGCGCGTCGGCGATCTCGGCGGGGTCGATCCCGATGTGCGAGCGGAACCGTGAGTCCTCGGCGATGATGACCATGCGCTGGAGGACGGGCGAGATGTCGTTGAGGGCCGACGGGCGGACGACGGGGCGCGCGGAATCCGCGCCCCCGACCGCCTGTTCGCGCATCATCGCCGTCTCCCGCGGCCAGTGATCGCGCCACCACATCGGGGGCGGCCATACCGCGAGCAGCCACACGAGGACGACCGCCGCCGTCCCTAGCGCCACGCGGCGCAGGTTCCTAGGTTTCGCGTCCGCCATGTCGCTCGATCTCACCACGCTGCGTCGCCGCCTCCAGAAAGCCCTCGGCAAAAAATTTACCGTCGGAGATGTCCTGGGCGAAGGCGGATTCGCCGCCGTGTTCCGCGTCCGGGACCAGGAGCAGGGCCAGGACGTCGCGGTGAAGGTGCTCGACCTGGGACTCACACCCTCGCCCGGCCTCGCCGAGCGGTTCGTGCGCGAGGCGCGCACCAGCGGGCGGCTCGAGCACCCGCATATCGTGCCGATCTACAAGGTCGGGGGCTATAAGAACGAAGTCCTGTATATCGTCATGCGCTGCATCGACGGGGCGTCGCTCCGACAGCTGCTCGAAAGGCATCGGCGCCTCTCGCTGCGCGATGCCGCCCGCATCGCGCGGCAAGTGGCGGACGCGCTCGGCCACGCGCATCTCCAGGGCGTCGTGCATCGCGACGTGAAGCCCGACAACATCCTGGTCGACAGCACGGGCCATGTGCTCGTGACCGACTTCGGGATCGCCAAGGCCGCGCAGGAGGCGTCCGCCAGCCAGCTCACCACCGAAGGCATGGTGGTCGGGACCCCGCATTACATGAGTCCCGAGCAGGCCACGGGAGAAGACGTGGATGCCCGATCGGACATCTATTCGCTCGGGGTCGTGTTGTACCAGATGCTCGCCGGCGTGCCGCCCTTCGACGGCGAGTCGGCTCAATCCATCCTCATGAAGCAGGCCACCGCCACCCCGGTGCCGGTGCGGAACCACCGGAGCGAAATCCCCCCTGCGCTCGCCGAGCTGGTCGATCGCACCCTGGCCAAGGACCCCGCCGAGCGCTTTCAGACCGCCGAGCAGCTGAGCCGGGCTCTGGTCGAGGCCCTCCCGACCGCGGCGCAGGACATCGTGCGGCTGCGCTCTCCCGTCCTGGCGAGGGCGCTGAGCGCGCTCTTGGGCCTCGGTGTCGTAGGGGCCCTCCTCTTCGTAGCGCTCACCGTTCTGTCGCAGCCTCCCCGCGTCTCGGCGCGCGCGCCCATCCCCGAGAGTCTCGCCCAAGCGCTGCGCCGCCAGGGGGCGCTCGCTCCGGGCGACGCAGCCCTCTACGTCTTCTCGCCCCGCGGCGCCGACGATTCGACGCTGTTGCTCGTGGGCCGCCGCAACGTGGCGGTGGTGACGCCAGGTCGCGTGCGCGCCTATCGCCGGGATTCCGTCCAGGTGGGCTATGGGGCGGTGCTGCAGGGCGGGCTCTCGTTTCGCATGGTTCTCACACTGCCGCGGGCCCGCCGCGACACCGTGTTTCGCCATCTGTCGTTCCGCGATGTCTACGAGCTGTCGCGCCGGCTCGGTAAGCTGATCGCCCAGGACTAGCGCGACGAGCGCCGCGCGCTCGTGAACCGTCGCGTGGACACGCCGTACAGGCTGAGGGCGTCGATCCGGCTGGCATCGCCGGGTGTCCTGGCGACCAGGCCGGCCGTGTCTTCCCCGCCGAGCGAGAGGCCGAACGCGAGACCGCTGCGATGCAGCGAGCGGTCCGTGTCGAGGCGCGCCAGCAAACTGATGGGGAGCGACGTCGCCGCCCGGAGGGTGCCGCGCAGAGCGAAGGCGTACCCCACTACCCCATCGGACGTGAGTCGGCCGCGCACCACGGGCTGCCCGATGTTCTTGATCACGCCGCCGACGGTCAGAACTCGCTTCCAGTCGTACAGGACGCCCATGTCCCACCCGGTGCTCGAGGTGCCTCCCCGGTACAGCACTGTCGCAAAACCGGCCGCGAGCCCTCCCCGGCCGAACGCGTATCCCAGCCGGTAGGTATGGCCCCGCCCCCCGGATCCGAACAGGTCCCGTTGGTAGCCGAGCGACAATCCGCGAGAGTTGAGTCCGAACGTGAGCTGCCGCAGCTGGCCTTTGCCTCCGGGGTCACCGACGGTGAGGTCGAGATGCACCGACGCTTCCGGGAAGCGGCCGAGCCCAGCGGGGTTGACCCACAGGGCGCGCGCATCGCTGACATCGGTGGGATGGAGGTACAACGCGGCAGTGTTGGGGACGACCTGCGCGAGCGCGCCCGACGCCGACCCGAGCAGCGCGAGCGAGAGTCCGACTCCTTTGAGGTCCGACCGTCCGCCCACTACGGCAGCACCGCGATAGTCGCGCGGGTGACCTGCACGACCGGGACGGCCTGGCCTTGCATGGGTAACTGCACGGTCAGCGTGGTCGAATCTTGCCATGCACCGCCGAGATAGCGCCCGTCGACGGCGATGTAGGCCACGCTGCTGGCTGTCCCCGCCCCTGACAACTCGAACGGCTGCCCAGCGTTCTTGCCACCGCCCGACACGCGATACGTCTGGTTAGCGTCCACGCGCACGCTGCGAGTGCCGAGATGATCCTCCCACCCGACTGCCGTGGCCTGCGTGACCGTGCGGCGCGACACTTCTGAGCCGATCCCCTTTTGGGTGGTCTCGACGGTATCGGTCCACGCAGCGCCTGGCTTTCCCCCGCCGATCGGCAGGCGTGGCAGAAAGTCGCGAAAGTTCCCGAGCAGCTGGACCACGGATTGCGCCTGCGCGCTGTCTGACGCCAGCGCCTTCACGAACTCGCCGCGCGGGGCCACGCGCCCCGCGAATACGAGCTTGCGGACCTTGTTGACGTTGTCCACGATCGGGGGCGGCGTTCCCGAATCAGCCACGATCGAGTCGACCACAAACGTGGTCGGATATCCGATGCTATCGGCGGGTCCGGTGATAGCCGCCGCGACAAAGATCCGGGCGCCCACGTCTTGAGACTGGGGTCGATCGCCGAGTGTTTGTTGGATATGAACCTGCCGGTGGACAACGTAGCGCAATGCGCTCGGCCCGTAGCGAACCGCGTCGGGACGGTGCGTGGCGGGTGCCTCGCCCGCGGGGGCAGGCGAGGTGGCGCCCGGAGCAGGGTTGATCGCCGGCGCAGCGATGGACGTCCCGCGACTCCCTGCGGCGCAGGCGGTGAGGAAGGCCGTCCCCGCGAGCAGCAGCCGACGCGTCATAGTGCACTCCCTATGCGGTATTCGGCGCGCGGTCGCCCTTGGTTCGGCCGAAGACAGCCACCATCTCGGTCCCTTCACTGGCGACGCGCAGCAGCTTCCAACCGCGCTTCCGCATGTCGGCGCGCCACCCGATCAGTTTCTCCCATTCCTGCGAGGTCGTCCGGAATACCCGCAGATCCGCGACCTGCTCCCATTGTGCCACCTCACGCGGCCTACCCGCAGCTCAGACGACCCGGGCCGGGTCTCGCTGCTTATTTGGCCTTGCTCCGACTGGGGGTTACCGTGCCACGCCTGTTGCCAGGCGCGCGGTGGGCTCTTACCCCACCGTTTCACCCTTACCCTTGGATTAAAGGGCGGTCTGTTTTCTGTGGCCCTTTCCGTCGCCTCACGGCGCCCAGGCGTTACCTGGCAGTCTGCCCTCGGGAGCTCGGACTTTCCTCAGCACGCCACTCCAGCCGGCATGCCGCGACCATCGCACCCTACCGCCACCCGGCAGGAAAAGTACCGGTTCTGGAAGGGTCAGGGCAAGTCTCGCCCCCTCCCCCTAGCGCACGAGCCTTCGCAGCAGGCGGCCCAGGCTGTCCTGCGGCAGGCGCCTTCCGCCGGCGGGCCCGGCGGGATCCTCGGGCGCGAGCCAGAATCCGTCACTTTCGCCGAACACCAGCCGCTTCACTCCCGACCAGTCGCGTGCCCTGAGCGACGGCGCCACGAGGGCGACCGCGTGCACCAGGTTGTAGCCGCGTGCCCGGTGGAGCGCGAGCAGGTCGCGCGTCCACACCTCGGGTGTGAACAGGAGCACCGGCCGGTCCGGAAGCCCGAAGCCGCGGAGCAATCCGAGCGTGAACCAGTCGGAGGGCGGTTGCGCCAGCCGGCCCCCCGCCGCGCCCCCTCGCATGAGAACCGCCAGCCCGCGCCGCCATGCCGCGTCACAGAACTCCTGGCCCATCGAGTAGCTACGTGGTCCACCGAGGTCGAGGCCGAGCGCGATGACGAGAGTGCGCTGCTCCGCGGCCAGCCGGCCGAGGGCGCCGTACGCCGACGGCAGCCCCTCCGCCCACAGGAGCGAGTCGAAAGCGCACGGAGCGGCGAGCGCCTCACCGCGGGCGCCCCGAGACGAATCCGCGGCGGCGTGACGCGCGTTGCCATAGTCCAGCAGAGGGATCCAAGCCACACTCGTGGGCTGCAGCCGCTTCACCGCGTCTCCCCAGGCGCGGCGCACGGCGTCGCGCTCCTCCCAGCGCACGTGCAGCGAATCCATGCTCTCGGGGGCGGCGTCGCCGGCCACCAGGTTGAACCCGCCGACATCGAGCAACACGACCAGCGAGTCGAGCGCGGCGCCCGAGCGCATCGCGCGCCGCCCGTCGCGGGTTAAGAACAGCGGCGTCCATAGCACGCGCATGCCCTGCTGCCGGAGCCACTCGGGCGTGTTCGTGGCGCGGGCGAGCTTGGGATCCGGCACGAGCGGCAGCTCGATCGTGTCCACGCCGCCCGGTGGAGTCATGACCGGGGGCGCGAGCTCGACGGGAACCGGCGCCTGCGCCAGCGAGAGCGGCACGCCGCGCGCCGCGGGCGGGACGTGCGCCCACTCGGCGGGGCGTCGAGTCCAGCGGGCAAGCGCTGCGAGAAAGTCCCGCGTCCGCTCCAGGGCGTCGAGCTGTTGCACCGGAGCGGTCGTGGACCGGAACTGCGGCCCCAGAGCGCCGAGCGCATGGCGGCTGATGACCACCACGAGCCCCTGGCCGATCCGGGCGGCCGCCGCCACGCCGGCGCGCGGCCGGGCCGCGGGCGTACGCGGCGCCCGCACGAACGCGTGCCGCGAGCTGAAAGCGAGCAGCTGGGAAGAGTCGCGGGTGGCGAGGACGTTGTTGCGGTCGAGCGGAAACGGGCTGAACACGGAGCCCAGCGGCTCGTCGCCCAGTGTCCGGGCCTCGGCCCACGGCTGCGGCCGCCCGGTGGTCGTGGGCGCGCGGGTGACGGTGTCTTCGAGGAGCCGGTCGCCGATCGAGATCCCGGTCCCCACGAACTCGAGCCAGCGGTTCGCCGTCCAGCGGTCCAGATACCCCTCGCCGTCCGCATCGTAGCCGAGTACCACCACGCCGCCCCGCAGCACCCACTCGGTGAGCAGCGCGAGATCGCCGGCGGTGAGGGCGTCCGATGGCGCCTCGGGCTCCCGGCCCAAGAGGAATAGCAGGACGTGGTAGCGTGCGAGATCGGAGCGCGCAAGGTGGGGGTAGAAGCGGCGGTACTCGATCGCGTAGCCCTCGTCGCGCCAAGGTTTGACGGTGCCGTTCAGGAGGGCCGGCTCCGACAGCGCGAGGTCGAGGAGCAGCACGCGGCGGGCCTGGGGTTGGCAAGCGGCGAGGAGGAGCAGGGCGGTCAGCCCGACGAGTGGACGTGCAGACCGTATCATTCCGGCGCCGACTCCGCCACGAGCCTCCCGAAACGCGCATTGGATCTGATCGCGTCGAACTCCGGCGCCCGGAGGTAGAACCACAGCCGCGCGCCGCGGGGGCGAACCCGCCCGAGCAGCTCGAGCGCCCGATCCGACTCGCCCAGGGCCACGAGCGCGCGTCCGACCCACGCGGCGTCGGTGATCGTTGGGTGACCCACGGAGCGGATCTCGCGCTCCAACCGCTCGATCCGAGTTCGCGCGGCGGGCGTGTCGGCAGCCTGCAGCTCCACGAGCGCCCGGATCGCCTCGCCGGGCACCCGGAATCCGGCCCGCAGGCGCGCCGCCGTCTCGGCGTCGGCACGCGCCTCGGCGCGGTTGCCGAGCCGGAACTCGGCGAGGGCCCGGAGCACGTACGCGTAGTCGGCGCCGGGGTCGATGGCCAGGGCGCTGTCCGCCCAGCGACGGGCCTCGGGGTAGCGGGTCTGCCGTGCAGCGACCCGCCCGAGGTTGAACAACGTGATCGGACGTTCTGGCTCGAGCGCGAGCGCCCGGCGATACATCTCGGCGGCGGCCGAGTCGCGGCCCAGCCAGAGCAGTGCCATCCCGTATTGGTGGTGCGCCTCCGCGTTGCGCGGATCGAGCGCGATGGCGCGCAGCAGCGCCTCACTCACACCCGCGAACGTGCGTGGATTCCGGAAGCTGAGGAGGAAGCCGCGGGCCATCCACGCGTCCGCGGCGGCCGAGTCCTGCTGCAGGGCGCGATCCGCCGCGTCGAACCCGCGAGACAGCACGGCCTCCGGCGACAGGCCGGGATACTCCCACCCCCAGTCGAGGAACAGCCCGTACCCGACCGCGACCCGGGCAAGGGCGGGGGTGAGGCCCGAATCGAGCCTTAGGGCGCTCTCGTACTGGTCGATCGCGCGACGCACGGCGCGCGGCGTCCGCTGCGCGAGCTCGTAGTTCGCGCGCAGGAAGCGATCGTAGGCTACAGGATCGCGCGGCCGGCGGCTCGCCAACGCCGTCCGTTCGACGGGACGGAGCGCGCCCGTGATGGTGGTCGCCACGGCGCGTGCGACGGCTTCCGGAATCGCCTGCAGCGCTGTGTCGCGGCCTTGGTATTGACCTCCCCAGACGTGCATGCCGTCCGACGCCCGCAGCAGCTCGACCGTGACGGCCGGGCTCTGGCCCCGACGGGGCCGCCCGACGCTGCCGCTGACGAGATATGCGACGCCGAGGACACGTCCCAACGTGGCCGGATCATCCGCCGTCCCGCGAAAGCGGCGAACGGTGTTGCGGGACTTCACGCCGAGTCGCTCGACTCGGCCGAGGCTCGTGATGATCGCCTCCGTGAGCCCGTCGGCGAGGTAGGCGGTCGCGGTGTCCGGGGTCTCGAAGTACAGGACGGCGACGCTCGCCGGTGGCGGCGCTTGCTCCGGCGCAACCGCCACGCCGCGCGCGCAGCGAAACCCCGTGTGGGCGAGCCACGCCCGCCGGTCCGGGAGGACGGCGCGATATGCGGCGGTCGCATTGGCAGCCGGCGTGTCGAAGGCTCCTCCCTTGATGACGTGACCGGCCTGGCCCCGCGCGTCGGCGGCGGTGGTCGCGGTCCACTCCCACGCGTTGCCGATCAGGTCCACGGCGCCGATCCACGATCTCCCGAGGCCACCGGCACCGGCGGGCGTGAATCCGTCGTGCAGCGAGTCGGCGTTGGCTCTGCCGGGCTCCCAGCGGTCCCCCCAGGGATAGCGGAGGCCCCGCGGGCCGCGGGCGGCGGCCTCCCATTCGTCTTCGGTCGGCAGGCGGCCACCGCGCTGCCGCCAGGCGCAATAGGCAACGGCCTCCGACCACAGTACGCCGGTCGCCGGCCATTGATCGGGCGGCCGCGGGGTCCAGGGTGAGCGGCCTCGTGTGGCGTCCAGGTATCGCCGGTACGCGGCCACGCCCACTTCCGCGGAATCTATGAAATACGCGTCGAGCTGGACCGCGGTCGAGTCGCGCCAGGGGGCACCCCCGCCCCCCACCGGATACAGCCCCGCCGGGACGAGCACCATGCCGGGCGGCGAGTGGACCCGCCACCCGCGCCACACGACCCACCCGAGGATGACTGCCCCGCACACGGTTGCGATCCACACGGCCTGGCGTGAGGACACGCGGCGCTGGGAGGGCGGGGTCGCGAGCGCGTCCACGAACGCCCGAGCGGTGCGGTGTCGGTCCGCGGGCGACTTGGCGAGCCCGCGCGCGAGCGCCTGCTCGAGATGCAGCGGCAGCCCGGGGCGCACGGTGCGGATCGGTCGAAGCGGATCGTTGACCACCCGTGCCGCGATCGCTTGCGCACTGGGTCCGGTAAACGGCGGCTCGCCGGCGAGCAGAGCCGATCCCTCCGAGCCGGCCCGCTCCTCCATCAGCTTCGCGATCCCGAAATCGCTCACCAGGGCATGGCCGCGGGATAAGAGAATGTTCTCCGGCTTGACATCGCGGTGAATGACGCCGTTCTCATGCGCGTACTGGAGTGCGTCCCCGACCTCGCCCGCGATGCGGACCGCGTCGTCGACCGGCAGGGGTCCCTGACGGCTGAGGCGCTGCCGCAGCGATTCGCCCTCCACATACTCCATCACGTAGAACAGCAGGCCGTCGGCTTCGTCCGCTTCGAACAGGGGGACGATGTGAGGATGAGACAGTTGGGCGGCGAGCAGGACTTCTCGCTGGAAGCGGTCACTCCCGAGGTAGGCGCGGGTGGCGGGTGCCAGCAGCTTGATCGCCACCTGGCGTCCGAGCTTCACATCGGTGCCGAGGTACACGGTCGCCATGCCGCCCCGGCCCAGCTCGCGCACCAAGGTGTAGCGGCCCGCGAGAGCGCGGGCCAGGCGGTCGAACAGCGGATCGGCCACTATCACGGGGCGTGCGCTACGCTATTCCTTGGTGCAACAGGCGCCGCGACCGCAGGCACCCCACTGACTCCCGCGCCACCGTGCGATCGACTGGCGCCACTCATAGCCTGGGTGGGTCGTGTAGGTCGTCTTGTGGGGGAGGGTATCGGCCACACGCGTCTTGAGGCTGTCGGAGACCAGGAGCGAGCGCCACTGGCCTCCTTTCTTGTCGACCCACCAATAGGTCCACCAGGGGCCATAGCCGAACGGAGCGTACACCGCGTGGCTCCGGATTCTCGCGATGATACGTCCCTCGGCCACTTCCTTCTCGTCGAGCGCCCAGGCCCCCTTCTCAGGTTGGATGATGGCCCAATCGCCACTGCCGATCAGGCCTGTGGCGAAATCCACGCGCTGGGAATCTGCGGCTCCGTAGACGCTGTCGTAGACTAGACTCCGTCCGTATTTCACGATGCTGTCGACTGCGACGATGTCCACATTGACCGGAGTGAACTGGGTCGGCCTCGGGGTCTCGTAGTGGTAGTGACAGCCCGCCAAAACGAGCGCGAGAACACCCGAGGTGATCGTCCAGGACCATCGCTTGCCGCTCGGCATACGACCTCCTTGTCAGCGATCGCCTCACTTCACCATTTCTACAATGTGCTTCATCCGCTTTACCACAGGTTGCAACGCCGGCTCGGACCCCGACCAGAGGGTCACGACCGCGCTCGCCCAGCGTCGGGCGGTCAGTGCGTCGCCGTGCGTCCCTGCGAGGTCCGCACGCAGCGCCATCATGCGTATCAACCCCCCCGCAAGCGGGAGATAGCGTAGGAGATGGCTATGGAGCTTCGCGAGGTTGTTGAGTGGGGCGTCAAGCGTGCGCTCCGCAGCCGCCGTATCTCCGATAGCAAGCAGCAAGCGGGCATCGAGGTACACGCCATCTGGCGGGGAGTCATCGCGTGAAAGCAGTCCGCCACGGTGCTGGAGCTCCGTCGCGGTGGCGGCTCGCGCGGAGGCCGTGTCCCCCCGGGCTAACGCCCACTGCAGTGTCATTGACCGTGACGGCCCCGGTGGTGTGGAGCGGTGCGCGGCGCGGGCCCCCATGGCGTCGAACATCAACTGGGCCGGCACGTCGAGGAGCGCACTCCGCACCGCCGGCCGGGACGCGGCGGGCAGGCCTGCAGTGGTGCGCTCGACCCGCTGCTCCAGGGCCGCGACGCTCTCGGCGGGTGCTCCGGCGGAGGCGTAAGCGAGAAGCTCGAGGCCAACACGTAGAGCCGCAATTGGTATGGTTACCGACTGATTGTCGGCGCTTCCCGGATATTCCGTTTCAGGGTCCTCCGGGGCTACGAGGCGGGCGGCGAGGGCCGGTCGCCCCAACAGGACGGCCGCACCGGCAGCACCCGCGATCCCCAATGGCGCGGCACGGAGTAGCGAGTCCCCGAGCCGACGCGCTCCCTCGAATTCGCCACCCTTCACCAGCAGTCGGATGGCCGTCACGGCATCGCTGACGCGCTCTTCCGGCCGGCGCTCCAGCCGTTGCGCCGTCCGGATCTCCGTGAGTGCCGAGCGGCCTGCCTCGGCCGCAGGCGTGATATCGCCGTTCACCTCGAGCGCGTAGGCGAGCGCGCGGTGAGCGCGAGGGTCGCGTGGAAACGCGCCCGCCCAGGCTGCGGTGACTTCAATGAGGATGGCACGATTGCGCCCGACCGCTGCCAGGTGCGGCGGCGTGCCGGGGCTCAGTGTGTCAGCCTCCGCCGCCGGCACGGGGTGAAAGGCGAGCGTGTCTCCCTCGATCACGGGGAAAGCGTAGAACGATTCGCCATCGCTTCGACCCGCGCGCCACCAATAGATCTCGGCCTGCAAGATGCGGGTCAGCCGCTCGGCGGCCCGCCTCCCGAAGATGAAGTTGAACGACGGAGCGAGCAGCAACGCGCGACGATATGCCACGACGGCAGTTTGCCAGCTGCCACGGAATATGAATCGCGCCGTGTCTTGCGGATCGCGTCCCACGTCGGGATCGCCGGCGTTGCATTCGGCGAGTCCGAACCATCCCGAGAAACTCGTCGAGTCTCGCTCCAGGATTTCGCGATACTGCCGGCACGCGTCCGGCCGGCGCTGCTCGAACATGGCCTGTTGAGCCAGCAGCAGGGCGCCGTCCGCGCCTCCGCGTCTGCCCAGTAGTTCCGCCGCTCGACGCGCGATCACGCTCCGATCGCGCACCGCGTCGGCGGTCGAATCCGCCGCCCAGAGCAGCGCCTGCCCGAGTCCGAGGTAGGCACGCGCGAAGGCCGAGTCGGCGGCGATGGCTGCCCGGAACTCGCGAGCGGCGCGCTCCAGGTCCCACTCCCGAATCGCACGTTCGCCCAGCGCGTGGGCCCGCAGAGCGCGGAGGGAGTGGGTCTGCTCCGCGCCGGCACCCTGTGCCGTGCCCGGGTCCGCGCCCAGCAGCGAATCGGCCAGCGCGTTGAACGCCGCCCCGATCGCGCCGGTCGCCGCTACGCGCGTTGTGATCTCGCGCACCGGCGTACCACCGCGTGCGACGTCGTACAGGGCCGCCGTCAGCCGCAGCGTATCGCCGAAACTCCACAGCTGCCCCATCACCAGCCTTCCGGCGCCGAGCCGGCGAGCGATGGCGAGCGCGGTGTCGAACGGGATGCGGAACGGGAGCCGCTCGCGACGGCGCGACAGCGCATCGTACAGGCGGGTCTTGTCGGCGAGGTGGACTTCGGCCCAGCGGGCGAAGGCTTCGGCGAGCAGCTCGGCACAGTCGGCGCCGTCGAGCGTCGTCTGGCGACTCCCCTCGCGATGCTCGAAGGGGAGGATCGCGTAGCGGGCGGTGTCGAGCGTCGCGCGTGTCCCGCACGGCGGCGGGGACCCGTCGGGGCATTGCCCGGACAGGACGGTGGGGAGACCGACGAGCAACCCGAGGACGGCCGCGCCGACCCATGCGCGCGACCTCAAGCAGCCCCCGCGCTGAACGGCAGCAGCGCCGCCCGCATCTCCGCGGCGCGTTGCCACCGCTCCGCACGCGACTTCGCCAGCGCCCGTGCCACCACAGCGGCGAGCTCCTTGGGCACGTCGCGCCGCAGGCCGTGCAGGTCGGGCGGCGCGTGGTGCTGATGCATGTCGAGCACCGCCGCTGCACTGGGCGAGGAGAACGGTGGCCGACCCGCGATGGATTCGAACAGGACCACGCCGAGGGAATAGAGGTCCGTGCGGCCGTCTACATCGGGCGCGCCCTGCGCCTGCTCCGGACTCATGTATTCCTCGGTACCGACGACGAACCCGCTCCGCGTCACGCGGTCGTCGCCCGAGCTCGCGATCGCGCGAGCGATACCCAAGTCGAAGAGGATCGCGCCCTGCGGCGGGGGTGCGAGCACAATGTTGTCCGGCTTGATGTCACGGTGCGCAATCCCGTGCGCGTGGGCGTGCTCCAGTGCCTCGAGGACGTCCGAGGCGATCGCGACCGCGCGCGGGACCGGGAGGCGGGCCTCGCGCTGCAACGTCTGGCGGAGCGTGTCCCCCGGCAGGTACGGCATCACGTACCAGAGGAGATAGTCCGCTTCACCGCTGTCCATCATCCGGGCGATGTGCGGGTGATTGAGCTGAGACGCGTAGCGGATTTCGCGCAGGAAGCGGTCGGCGGCCACCGAGACGGCCAACTCGGGGTGCAGCACTTTGATGGCGACATGGGCGCCGCTTGCGTCCTTGGCCGCGAAAATGGACGCGTTCCCGCCCCGACCCACCGCACTGAGCACGGTGTAACGGTCGCCCAGGGCCTTGCGGACCCGCTCAATCAGGTCGCGTGCCGCCATAGCGTGCCGTCCCCTCGGCGATCGCCGGGCGGGACGGAGCTAACAATAGGCCCCTGCCCCGGGCGCGCTAGGTTGCCCTCATTTATCGAGGCTTAAGGAGCTCCCAGCCGGCTGAGCCCCGCCCGGGCCGCCGAGCTTGTCGAGCGTCGCGGGCTCGCGATAAATCAGGGCCGGGTCCCGCCGCACTTGGGAGGCGAACTGGAGGAACCACAGGGCGCCCCCCGCGGCGAGGACCAGGCTGGCACCCAGCAGGAGCAGTGCCACACGGCGGGCGCGCCGCGGCGAGGCTGGCACCGCGTCAGGTGGCATCGGCCAGCCGGGCGAGCGCTCCCGCCGTCGCTTCCGTGACCATCGCCATGAACACGTAATCGAGCGTCGCGCTCGTATCCGTCGCCTGATGGTAATGCGGATTGCGGAGGAAGGCGGTGTCGGTCAACATGAGCGATGGGTAGCGCGCGTCCCAGAAAGATGCGTTGTCTGAGAGCCGGGTCAGCGGGAGGAGCCAGCCGCGCAGCCGGGTGGCGTAAGGGACGAGCGGCAGGTCCGGCGCCGCCGCCCGCGCCCCGGTGACGAACGCCTCGAGCAGGTCGCGGGAGCGGGCGTCGCCCACCGCCGCGAGAAAGTCGCCGGTCCGCGGCACGTCGATCCCGAGAAGCGGGGGGACGATCTGCGTGCCGGGCCTCGAGTCGCGGTAACCGACCATCTCGAGGATCAAAGCGCCCGCGAGCACCTCGCGCCGCGCCCGCTTGTCCCGCGCCAGGGCATGGCTCCCGACTCGATAGCGGCCGGTCACCGTCTGCAGCTCCTCCAGGTCGAACCCCACGAACTCGACGCCGGCCCGCGGCTTCCTGGAGGCGGTGAGGCGGGCACACTCGAGCAGTGCGGCGACGCCGCTGGCGTTGTCGTCCGCGCCGGGCGTGTGGGCGGTCGAGTCGAAGTGTGCGCCCACCAGGAGCCGCGGTCGTCGCGGGTCGGTCCCGGGCATGGCGCCCACGACGTTGTGGTAGGTGCGTCCCCGGAACGAGAACGGTGCGAGATCGACGCTGAGGCCGAGGGTGCGCAGCTCGTTCGCGATGTAGTCGCGGGCGGCGCGATGGCGCTCGGGCGCGGCGCTCGGGTGGCGGATGCCTTCGAGTGCCGCGACATGAGAGCGCAGCCGGGCCGCGAGGGCGGTGCGTTGACCCGCCGTTGAGTGGGCGTGTGCACCGTGCGCCGGATCCGAGCCCGGCGCCGGCGCGGCTTGAGTCGGGGTTGATGGGTCCACGCTAGCGTTTCTCCCGCATGGTGACCGTTTGCACCGTCCTGCCGCCGCCCGAGCGTCCCCGCCTCGATGCCGTGGGCGACGGCTGCTTTACCACCCTGCACGCCAGCTCCTTCCGCGACGCCCTGCGCGCTGCCCGGCGCAAGCGGGTGGACGCGCTCGTCCTGTCGGTCCACGCGTGCCGCTCGGACGAGCTCCCGGCGGTCGCGCGCTTCGTGCGCGAGTTTCCCGCCATTCCCGCCGTCGCCCTCGTGTCGCGGCACGACCGCAGCGCTACCGAGACGCTGCTCAAGCTCGGCGCGACCGGTGTCCGCTCGGCGGTGGACTGCACCGAGCCCGCGGGCTGGCAGCGGCTGCGGGACCTGGTCGGCCATCCGGCGTCGCCGGTGGCGGCCCGCATTCTCGCGCGCGTCGTTCCCGCGCTCGAAGAGGGAACAGGTGACGTGCGGGCGTTCTTCGAGGCCGTGGCCCGACTCGCGCCGGTGCTCTCCACGGTGCGGCGACTGGCGCGGCACCTGCGGATCTGCTCGAGCACGCTCATGTCCCGTTTCTATCGCGCGGGCCTGCCGTCGCCCAAGACGTACCTGGCCGGCATGCGGCTGGTGCACGCCGCCCATCTTTTCTCGAACCCCGGGCTCTCCGTCGCCGACGTGGCATACCGCCTGGACTATTCGTCACCGCAGAGCTTCGGGCGCCACCTCAAGGCGATGCTGGGCGTCACGGCGGGTGAGTTCCGGCGCCGCTTTCCTTTCGAGGTGTCGCTCGAGCGCTACGTGGACCTGCTGATCACCCCGTACCGGGAAACCCTGCGCGCGTTCTGCCCACTCAATGCGGGTTTGTGGGACCAAGGACTGAACGCGACTCGCGTTTCCCGGCCGGGGTGAACCCCGGGGCGCCACCCCGGGGTTAGTCCGCCGCTGCGCGCGTAACGGGGGGCTCCCCACCCTCCTGCTCTCGTTTGAGCACCGAGAAGCGCGCGATGCTGCCGCGCAACCGTTCGGCCAGCTGGGCGAGCTGCTGGGAGGTGGCGGTGAGGTCGCCCATCGACGTGATCTCGGCCTGCGTGGCGCCCGCCGCGCCGTCGGCCCGTGCCGACGAAGCGCTCGAGATGGCCGCCACCTGCTGCAGCGACTGCGCCAGCTCGGCCAGCCGCTGCGCCTGACCACGGGACACCTCCGCGGTGGCGTTCACCAGGTCGCCTACCAGCTCGATCCCCTGGTGCAGCTCCTGAAGCGCCGCGTCGGCCTCCGCGGCCACCACCCCGATGTCGCGCACCTTGGTCTCTCCCGACTGCATCGCGCGCGCCGCGGCGTCGATGCCCGCGCGCAGGTCCGAGACCAGCTCTGCCACCTCGCGCGCCGATTTCCCCGCCTCCGCCGCAAGCGATCGCACCTCGTCGGCCACCACCGCGAAGCCCTCGCCGTGCTCCTCCGCCCGCGCCGCCTCGATCGCCGCGTTGAGCGCCAGCAGGTGCGTCTGCCGTGCGATCCGGGCGATGGTCTGGGCGAACACCCCGATGCGCTCCGACATGCCCGACAGCCCGGCCACCGTCGCGGCCGTGGTGCGAACCTCCTCGCCCACCGCGCGCAGCGTCTGGCTCGCGCGGGCCACGCGCTCCCGGCCCCGCTCCGCGGCCGCGACCAGGCGCGACGCGTCCGCCTGCATCAGCTCCGCGCGGACCCGCAGCGATTCCGCCTGCTCGGCTGCCTTGGCGCTCTCGCCGCGCGCGCCCTCCGCCATTTCGCGCTGTTGCCCGAGGTCCGTCGCCAGGCGCTGGGCCGTGTGCGTCACGGTCTCCGAGGTGGCATGGAGCTCTTCGGCCGAGGCGGCGAGCTCTTCGGCGAGCGCCGCTACCTCGTCGGCCTCGCGCTGCACCGTCGAGATGGTGCCGCCGATCTCCTCGATCATCCGATTGAAGCTGCGCTCGAGGAATCCCAGCTCGTCGGACTCACCCGCCGGCGCCCGCACCGCCAGGTAGCCCCGCTCCGCCTCCCCCATCACACTGCGGGCATGGCGGATCCGCTCGATCAGCGTTGCCGGAATGCGCTTGAGCGCCATGGCCACGAGGATGAACACCAGCGTCTCGAGCCCCGCGTCCCGCAGGCTCCTGCTGGGCTCGTACAGCGTGTCGTGGAGGAAGCTCGCGCCGAGATAGGCGAGGGCGGCTGTGAGGACCAGGAAGTTTCCGACCGTGTGGCCCTGATCGAACGCGTAGGGCAGGACAGCGAGGAAGAAGGCGGCGATCAAACCGCCGTTCCCGAACCAGACGATCAGAACCGCGACCAGGATGACATCGAGAAGCGATAGCGCATAAACCAGCCACCAGCGGTACCAGCCACGCTCGTGGATGAGGCCCAGGATCTCGTTCAGAAACGCGGCCCCACCCGCCGTCAACACCATGGTCGTTGGGCGGGTCTTGACCGCCGTAGCAACCCACCCCACCAGGCCGAAGACGAATCCGACGCCGATCATCAGGCGGCGCATCCGGTGGCTTCGCGAGATGGTCTCCAGGTCCTTGAGCCGCTGCTCGAGGCCGGTGGCGTCGTCCTTCCAGCCTCGCACCAGCGAGGCGAGCGACGGCCGCGATGATCCTGTCGGAAGTGTGGTCACCCGGGGCTGATCATACACCTCAGGTGATCAGGGCGGCAAATTCTGCGCTCACCGCAACCTCAGCTCCGTAACGGTCACGAGTGCCTCCACCGCGTGCCCGGCCTGCTCGAGCATAATGCGACCGCCTTCCTCCCGGTCCACGACGGCCAACACGCCGAGCACCCGTCCGCCCTCGGCCGTGACCGCGGCGATCGCTTCGGCCGCCGAGTGCCCCGTGGTGATCACGTCCTCCACCACGACGACCGCGGCACCAGGAGTGAAGCAACCTTCGATGCGCTTTCCGGTGCCGTGGGTCTTCGCCTGCTTGCGGACGCTGAAGGCGTCGAGGGGGCGTCCCTGGGCCCGTGCGGCGGCGGCGATGGCGTAGGCGACGGGATCGGCACCGAGGGTCAGCCCCCCGACCAGGTCCGGCGCCCACCCCCGGGCCGCGAAGCGCGCCAGCCCGAGCGGGCCGATCACCACCAGGCCCTCGCCCGACATGGTGGTGCGGCGCGCGTCGATGTAGAAGCTGGAGCGGCGCCCTGAGGCGAGCGTGAAATCCCCGTGCGTGACCGAGCGCTCGCGCAGGATCTCGCGGAGACGCTGCTGCAGGGTCGGAATCGATGGAGATGGCATATATAGTAGTAGCTATAACTACTACTATCCATCTCTCCTGAGGACGGCACGCTTGAGCGCCGCGAGCAGCCCCGTCTTGGGCGCGGGCGCCGCGGACACGGCCGCCGTGACATCGGCGGCGAAGGCCGTGACCGTGGGTTGGCGGCGGCTCGGGTCGCGCTCGAGGCCCCGCATCACGGCGGCTTCGAGCGCGGGGGGGAACCGCAGGCCCGGAACGATCTGGTTCAGCGACGCCGGCGTTTGCGTGAGCAGCTGCTGGAACAGCTCGCGCGGCGTCCGGCCGGTATGCGGGTGCTGCCCGGTGAGCATCCAGTACGCGATCGTGGCGAGGCTGTAGATGTCGGCCCGACCGTCCACCAGCTCCCCCGACAGGGCCTCCGGGGCGACGTACTTGAGGGTTCCGACGAAGAATCCAGTGCGCGTCAGGCGCTCTTCCGGCGGCAGCTCCGCGTCGCGGGCGATGCCGAAGTCGAGCAGCTGCGCGCGCTGCGATTCGGGATGGTAGGTGATGTTTTCGGGTTTCAGGTCGCGATGGATGATGCCCGCCTGGTGCGCCGCGGCCAGCGCATCGGCCAGCTGCCGCACGATGCTTTCCACCAACGTTGGAGCGAGGGGGCCGGCGCGGTGTACGTATTCGGCGAGGGACTTGCCCTCGGCCCATTCGAGCGCGAGGTAGTACAGGCCGTCTGCTTCGCCGTAGTCGTAGGTGCGGACGACTCCCGGATGCACGACCCGAGAGCCGTACCCTGCCTCCCGTAGGAAGCGCTTCACCGCCGTGGGGTCGCTCGCGAGCCGCGACCGCAATACCTTGAACGCACAAGTCCCGCGCTCCGGGTGTTCGGCGCGGTACACCTCGGCCGTGCCTCCCTCGCCGACGCGCTCGAGGAGGCGGTAGCCGGCGATGGTTCGACCGGCGAGGTTCTCGTTGGGCATGGGAACGCGCGAAACTAACGCCCGGATTTGAGGTTGAGCAAGTGAGACGAGCGGCGGCAATGGCATTCCTCGCGGCCGGTGTGGCTGCGTGCAGCTCCGGCCAGCAGCGCCCCATCTCCGGGCCCCGTCCGGAGCAGGGCGCGGTCGTCCCCGGCGTGTTCGATGCCGGCTCGATGTACGGTGCCATGGGCCTGCTCGTCGCTGGCCCGCCCCTCCCGTTCGTCGCGACGCTCAACTACCTGGCGGACGCCACCGGCGACTCCACGCTGGCCCTGTTCGGCCTGTCGCTCGCGAATCATGCGCTGAATTTCCAACGCGATGGTGCCGCCTTCATTGCGCACTACCATGTGGAGGTCGCCTTCCGAGCGGACACCGGCGCCGTGCGCCAGCTGGCGAGCGACGAGACGGTGCGCGTGCGCACTTTCCAAGAGACGCTGCGCGCCGACGAGAGCGTGATCTACCAGCAAGTCATCGCGGTGCCGCCGGGTGTGTACCGGGTCATGGTCACGCTGCGCGACCGGAACGGGCCCGCCGCATCGCACCGGGAGCGTACCGACACGGTGCCGCGCTTCGCGGGGCAGGGGATGAGCGCGCCGCTCGCCGTCTATCAAGGTGCCGGGCGGACGCGCGCGTCTGACGTCCCGAAGCTGCTCGTGAACCCGCGCGCCACGGTGTCCTACGGCGCCGACACGCTCCGGTTCTACCTCGAGGCCTACGGAGAGCGGCCGGGCACGCGGCTGGTCGCGCGCGCGCTCGATCAGGGCGGCCATGAAGTCTGGCACGACACACTGGCGCTGGCGGGTACGGAGGCCCTGGCGATGGGATTGGCGGTGCTCCGCCCGGGGGAGCTGCCGGTCGGCGCCGGGCGCTTCGAGATCGGGCGGATCGGCGCGGACTCCCAGGCGAGGCGCACCGCGCCCTTCCTGGTGAGCTTTTCCGATCAATTGGCCATCACCAGCTACGACCAGATGATCAGCCTGTTGCGCTACTTCGAGCGTCAGGAGTGGGTGGACAAGCTGCGCCACGCAACCCCGGACCAGCGTCCCGCCGTTTGGCGGGAGTTCTACAAGGCCACGGACCCGGTCGAGTCCACGCCGGAAAACGAGGCGCTGGACGGCTACTTCCGCCGCATCCAGATCGCGAATCAGCGCTTTCGGGAGTCGGGGGATCCCGGCTGGCTGACGGACCGGGGCGAGGTGTTCATCACTCTGGGCGACCCCGACGACGTGTTCGACTTCTCGTCGGACGTGTCGCGGGCGGGGGTGCGTGGCATCCGCTGGACGTACAACTCGACGCGGCTGACGCTCTTTTTCCAGGACAATACGGGATTCGGCCGGTATCGCCTCACGCCCCTCTCGCGGGCTGAGTTCCAGCGCGTCGTGGCGCAGCGCCGCCGGCAGTGATGCGGGCGGTCGGCCTCCTGCTCGTCGTCGCGGTGGCACCGCCTCTGTCCGGCGCCGCGGCCCAGCAGACCTCGCCGTACGTCGCGGCCGAGCGCGCCGAATCCCTCCGGCTCGCGGGCCGGCCGTGGCACGCGGCGGAAACGCTGCTCGCCGCCGCGGCGCGCGAGCCACGGCTCAACGCCACCTTCATCGTTGAGGGCGCCAAGGCCGAGCTCTACGCTCGGCGCTACGATCGTGCCCGCAGCTTGCTGGTCGGCCAGCCGTGGCTGGAGGACTATGGCGACGGCGTCGCCCTCGCGGTCCTGGCGGAGGCGGAGGCGCGGCTGGGGTTCGCGATGCAGGCGGCAGGCCACTACGCCGCCGCGCGCGCTCGGGCGCGCGGCTCCCGCGCGGCCCTGCTCGCGGTGCGCGAGGGTCTCGCGTGGGAGGCCGCGGGCGCGCGGGACTCGGCGGCGGCCGCGTATGGGGCGGCGCGGGCGGCCGGCCTCCCCGTCATCGACGCGTGGCTGCGCCTGCGCCAGGCGCGCGTCACGCGCGACACCGCGCTGGCGTTCCGTTTGCTCGCCGACCTGCCGGCGCCGGCGGCGCGCGAGGCTGCCTCCGCCCGGGCACAGGCGCTGCTCGCGGCCGGCGATTCGGTCGCCGCCCTCGACGCCTTCGCCCAGGCGGGGCGTTCGCTCGACCTGGCGCGGTTGGCGCTCGCGCACGGTGATTCCAGCCGCGCGCGCGACGCGTTGTACGGTCTGATGGCGCGCGCACCCGAGTCGGATGACGCCGCGGCGGCCGTCGGCGTGGGGCTGGCCACGCTCCGGCCCCGAACCGCGCCCGAGCGCGTGGCGCTGGCGCGCGCCATGAAGGGCCACGGCGCCGCCTCGGACGCGCGGCTGGAGGTCGAGCGCGCGATGCGGCAGGGCGATTCGAGCGCCGCGACGTTGCTGCTCGCCGGCGAGCTGTTCGCGGCCGCCGGCCGATTGCGTGAGGCCGAGCGCGCTTACCGGTCCGCGACCGGCGATCCCTCGCTCGGGGCCCTCGCCATTTACCGCCGCGCGCGAATGCTCGTCCGGCTGGGCGATCCGGGTGCCTCGGAGGCCTTGTCGGGTTTCGCGCAGTCGTTCCCTGCCGATACCGCCGCGCCCACCGCGCTGTACATGCTCGGGGATATGCTCGCGGATCGCGGGGAGTCGTCCGGGGCGGCGCGTTGGTTCGGTGAGTTGATCGCGCGCTATCCCGCGGATCTGCGCGCGTCGCTCGCCCGGTTTCGGCTCGCCGCGCGGGCGTTGCGCGACAGCCTGCGCGACAGCGCCGCCGCCCTGTTTCAAGCCGAAGTGACGGCCGCCGGCCCGCAGCGCACCAGCGCGCGCTTCTGGCTCGGCAAGCTCAACCTGCTGGCGCGCGACACGGCGGGCGCGCGGGCGACCTGGGTTGCGCTGGTGCGCGAGGATTCGATCGGCTACTACGGGCTGCGCGCGCGCCGCGAGCTGGACCTACCGCCCCTCCGCATAGCGGCTGCGCCTCTGCCCGGTCCCTCGCCGGCCGTCGCCATCTCGCTCGGGCGCATCGACACACTCTTGCTGGCCGGGCTCGACACGGCGGCGCAAGCGGAGGTGCGCGCCGTCCTCGGACACGCGCCGCAGCAGGACGCCGACGCCCTGCTTGCCTGGGGCGACGGACTCGCGGCCCGCGGCTTCGGCCCAGCGGCCGTCCGCCTCGGGTGGCAAGCGGCGCTCAAGTCGCCCAATGATTCGCGGGTGCTGCGTGTGATCTTCCCGTGGCCGAACCGCCGTGCCGTCGAGGCGGAGGCCGCCGAGTTCGGGGTCGATCCACTGCTGCTCGTCGCCATCGTGCGCCAGGAAAGCGTGTTCGATGCCCAGGCGCTTTCGCCCGCCGGAGCGCGCGGCCTGGCGCAGCTCCTGCCGGGCACCGCGGCGCTTACCGCGCGGGGGCTCGACGTCACATTCTATCCCGAGTGGATCAACGTTCCCGACCTGAACCTCCACCTCGGGGCCGCGCACCTGCAGGAGCTGTTGCAGCGCTTCGGCGGCCGGGTGGACGCGGCGGCTGCGGCGTACAACGCGGGCTCTTCGCCGGTGAAACGCTGGCTCGAGCGGCCCGGCGCCGACGATCCGGATGAATTTGTCGAGCTCATCCCCTACCAGGAGACGCGCGGCTACGTGCGCGCGGTACTGCGCAATCGGGAGCTGTACCGCGCCTTGTACGTGACGCCAACCAATTGATCGCGCTGGCTTTACGGATACCGGGCCGGGCCACGCCGGGGTTTCTTGACAACCTTTCCGCCGCGTGTCATTTCTATCGCGCCCGACACGGTGCCGGGCCGGGTGCTCTCGCGCCCCATGTGTGACTCTGCAGGAGGCAGACCGAATGGCTAAGGGAAAAGTGAAGTGGTTCAATGACGCCAAGGGCTACGGCTTCATTGAGCAGGAAGGCGGCGAGGATGTGTTCGTACACTTCTCAGCCATCCAGATGGACGGGTTCAAGACCCTCGCCGAGGGTCAGGTCGTGGAGTTCGAGGTGAAGGCTGGCGAGAAGGGGCTGCACGCCGCGAACGTCGTTCGCGGCTAGCCGGCATCACGCCATTCGGCGTCCCCCCGCCCGCGCATTCGGGCGGGGTTTTTCATTCCCCACGGGTCCAGGCCCCGTTACTTTTCCCCGGCACATGCCCGACCCCGGTTCGCCCCCCGCCGCCACCCTTTATCTCGTCGACGGCTACGCGCTGATCTACCGGGCCTTCTTTGCGATGATCGCCCGCCCCCTCACCACGCGCCGCGGCGAAAACACGTCCGCGGCTTGGGGGGTCACCAACTTCCTGCTGCGGCTGCTCGAGCGGCGGCGTCCCGACTACCTCGCCTGGATACACGATCTGGGCGAGTCGTTCCGCCACCAGACCTACCCCGAGTACAAGGCGACGCGCCAGAAGCTCACCGAGGAGTTGCAGCAGGAGTTCGACCGGTCGGTCGAGCGGATCGAGCAGATCCTCGAAGCGTTCCGCGTGCCGCTGGTCGGCGTGGAAGGATACGAGGCGGACGACGTGATCGGCACGCTCGCCACCGCGGCCCGTGGGCTGCAGGTGGTGATCGTCTCGGGCGACAAGGACTTCTATCAGCTGATCGGGCCGGGCATCGCGCTCTTGAACCCGGGTCGTGGCGGCCCCGCGGCCGTGGAAGAGCACTGGGTGGACCAGACGAACGCCAGCGAGCGCCTGGGCGTACCCCCCGACCGGGTGGTGGACTACCTGGCGCTGGTGGGCGACACCTCCGACAACGTACCGGGCGTGAAAGGCGTGGGGGAGAAGACGGCGCTCGAGCTGCTCAAGACGTTCGGCGACCTCGATGCGATCCTCGCGAACGCCGAGCGGATCCCTGGCAAGCGGGCACGGGAGGCGGTGCAGCAGTACGCCGAGCTGGCCCGCTTGTCGCGGGAGCTCGTGACCATCCGGCGCGACGTGCCGCTGCCCCTCGACCTCGACCGGCTGCGGGTCCGCCCACCCGACGTCCCGCGCCTCACTGAGCTGTTCACCGAGCTCGAATTCCGGTCGCTCATTCCAAAGCTCTCGTCCCTCGAGGTTGCCGCCACGTGGACCCCCGCCGCGGAAGTCGAGCGGGCTCCAGCGGTCACCGGACCGCCGTCGCTCGCCACGCTCAAACCGGCGCTGGTGGAGCCGAGGATCATCGACGACCCCGCCGACTTCTCTGCCGCGGTCGCCGAATGGCGTCGCGCACCCCTTCTCGCGCTCGACACGGAGGCCACGTCGCTCGATCCGATGCGCGCCGAGCTGGTCGGCATGTCGCTGGCGGTCGGCCCCGGGCGGTCGTGGTACCTCCCGTTCGCACACGTGGCGCCGGACGGCGAGCTGGCCGGCGGCACGGCGCCGCGGAACCTGCCGCCGCTCTCGAGCGAGCCGCTGGCGCCGCTGCGGGATCTCTTGAGCGATTCGCGACGATCTGGCACGCGAACGGCTGTCCCTGGCGGTGCGGACGTACGCGGAGCTCGTGGGCCGGGGTAAGGGGGAGCGGCCGTTCGCCGCGGTGCCCCTGGCGGACGCGGCGCGCTACTGTGCGGCGGACAGCGAGATCGTGCTGCGACTGCGCGACGCGTTCCTGCCGGAGCTCGAAGATCACCAGCTGGTTCGCCTGCTGGAAACGATCGAGATGCCGCTCATGCCCGTGCTCGTGGACATGGAATCGCGGGGAGTGTGCATCGACCTGACCCGACTGGGCGAGATCTCACGCGGCTTCGCCGGTGAGCTGGCTGCGCTTGAGCGCGCGATCTATCAAGCCGCAGGCACCGAATTCAACATCAACTCGACGCCCCAACTCCGGCAGCTGTTGTTCGAGAAGCACCAGCTGCCGGTCCTCAAGAAGACCAAGACCGGACCCTCGACCGACTACGAGGTGCTGGAGCAGCTCGCCGCGATGGGGCACGAGGTGCCCCGGCTGCTGATCGAGTACCGCGAGCTGTCGAAGCTCAAGTCCACCTACGTGGACGCGCTGCCGGGATTCATCCACCCGCTGACCGGGCGCATCCACACGAGCTTCAATCAGACGGGGGCGGCCACCGGGCGGCTGTCGTCATCCGATCCAAACCTGCAGAACATCCCCGTGCGTACCCCGCGTGGCGAGGCGATTCGCCGCGCGTTCGTCGCTCCGCCCGGCGCGCTGCTGCTCACGGCTGATTACTCCCAGATCGAGCTGCGACTCCTGGCCCATCTCTCGGGCGACCCGGCGTTCGTGCAGGCTTTCGAGCAGGGCGGGGACATTCACCGCCAGACGGCGGCGATCATCTTCGACGTGGCACAGGACCGGGTCACGCCGGAAATGCGCGCCCGCGCGAAAACGATCAATTTCGCCACGATCTACGGGCAGGGTGCGTTCGCGCTCTCCCGTCAGCTGGGCATCACCCAAGATGACGCAAAGCGGTTCATCGATCAGTACTTCACCCGCTTCGCCGGCGTGAGGGCCTGGCTCGATCGCACGGTGGCCCAAGCCCGCGAGAAGGGCTATGTCGAGACACTATTCGGAAGGCGGCGTTACATCCCGGAGCTCAAAGACCGCAATTACAACATCCGAGCCTTCGGAGAGCGCACCGCCACCAACTCTCCCCTCCAAGGCTCGGCGGCGGACCTCATCAAGATCGCGATGATCGGCATCGCGGGGGCGCTGAAAGAAGGAGGCCTTGCGTCCCGCATGATCCTGCAAGTCCATGACGAGCTTGTACTTGAGGTTCCGGCCGGGGAGGAGGAAGTTGCCACGGAGGTGGTAAAACGCCATATGGAGGGAGCCGCTCGGTTGCGCGTCCCCCTGGTCGTAAGTGTCGGCCTGGGAATGAATTGGGTCGATGCCAAGGGGTAAGCATGGCTCTTGCAGGAACGAGGCTCGGCGCCCACTATAGGTGGCACCGAGCCAGGGACTTACAGGCTCGGCGCCCTGTGGCGCCCGGAGGGTCGGCAGTGACGTCTCGGAACGGTTTCACTCTGATAGAGCTGCTCATCGTGGTGGTGATCATCGGGCTATTGGCGACTATCGCCATCCCGAAGTTCGCCAACACGAAAGAGAAGGCCTACATCGGCGCGATGAAGTCCGATCTTCGGAATCTCGCGACCGCGGAGGAGGCGTTTTTCTACGACAGCTCGAAGTACACCAACAGTTTCGCGCTGATGAACAACTTCCGGGCTTCCGCTGGCGTGGTGCTGGTGATCAACCAGGCCACCGGGTCCGGATGGGCCGCGACTACCACGAGCCTTTACGCACCGGGCAGGCAGTGCGCCCTGTTCTCTGGGTCGGCGGCACCGCAGCCGCCGGCTGCGTCGGAGGGACGCATTACCTGCCAGTAGACCCGCCGTACCGTGAGTTCACGCGCCGCCGCGAGGGGATGTGCTTCGCCCTCGACGGCGGCGTGTGGCTTCATCGCCACAAGATTCGGGGCGAGCCGATGGTGCACCTGGTGAGCGCGGACAAAGAACGGCTGCTCGCCCTCGCCCCGGCCATCGACCTCGAGCCGGCCTGGCTGCAATACAAACCGCTGAAAGACCCGAGGACGGGAATCAGGGTGGCGGCGTGGCATTGGGATGTCTTGGGAACGCGGCTGCAACGCCTAACAGCGAGGTCCACTCCCTAGTCGCTGTTCCCCGCTTCCAGCCTGGGTGCCCGCACCCCCGGCCACCAGTTCCACCGGCCGGCGATGTGCATGATCGCCGGCACGAGCACCATCCGGATCAGGGTCGCGTCGAGCAGGACCGCGGCGGCGAGACCGAAGCCAATGAGCTGCACCGCGAGCACGCGCGTAAAGGCGAACGTCCCGAACACCAGAATCATGATCAGGGCGGCGCTGGTGATGGTGGATGCCGTGGCCGACAACCCCTCCATCGTGGCGTGGTCGTTCCGGCCGGTCTTGTCGAAGACTTCTTTCACGCGCGTCAACAGGAACACCTCGTAGTCCATCGACAGTCCGAACACGATCGCGAACACCAGCACCGGGACGACCGCCCAGATCGCCTCGGTCGGCCCCTCGAGACCGAACAGGCGACCGCCGTAGCCGTGCTGGAACACGAGCACTGTGAGTCCGAATGCCCCACCCACCGACAGGAGGTTCAGGACGACGGCTTTGATGGGAACGAGCAGCGAGCGGAAGGCGACGAACAGCATGATCGCGGTAATCCCGAGGACCAGGGCGACGGTTTCCGGGAATCGCCGCATCAGCTCCTCCTGCGTATCGACGTTGGAAGCGGCGAAGCCGGCGACCAGGATCTCCGCCCCGGCGAGGCCCCGGACGTCACGGGCCACCAGGGCGCGCACCCGTCGCACCACGTCCATCAAGCCCGTGAGGGAGACCGTGTCCGCGGGGATCACGTCGAGCAGCGTGACACGATTGTCGGTGCTGAGATAGGCGTCGAAGAACTTCGGATTCTTGGCGTGTACCGCGACCGGGTCGCTGTAATAGACAGCGAGCTGCAGCGTAGACATGCCCTGCTTGACGACGCCCCGGACCTCGCGCACGCGTGGGTCCTTCCGGATCGAGTCGGTGAGAGCCTTGAGTCCCGGAAGGCGGCGAGCCGACAGGGCCGATTCCCCTTCCGGAAGCTGCACCACGACGCGCACCGGTTGGATCACCCCACTGGCGCCCATTTCGCGCAGTGCCTGGAGGCCCTGTCCCGACTCGGATTCCGGCGGAAACCAGTTGGTGGCTGGAAGGCCGAGGCGGATCTGGCTGAGTGGAAAGGTGAGCAGCGCGATCGCGGTCCCGCCTACCGCCACCGCGCGCCACGGCCGATGGCCCAGCCAGCGCGCCCAGCGCTCCCAGCCGGTCGGCGCGTGGAACCGGGCGAGCGGGCGGGCGAGCCACTTGGGGCGGTCGATGTTGCGTCCCAGAATGGCGAGGACTGCCGGAAGGAAGGTAGTGGCGAGCAGGACGGCGACCGCGACGACCAACAACCCGCCAACGCCCACCGATCGCGTGTCCGAGAGCGGTGTCGTGACCAGCGCCGCAAACCCCACCACCACGGTCAAACCCGACGTCATGACCGCTGATCCCGCGGTCTCGACCGTCCGGATAGCGGCGTCCGCCGGCGAAAGACCGCGGTTCAGCTCTTCACGGAACCGTGTGACGATCAGGAGCGAATAGTCGATGCCGACGCCGAGGCCCACCATGGTGGTGATGTTCAACACGAAGACGGACATGGGCGTGTAGCGCGCCGCGATGGTGACCAGGCCGAGCGCGATCGTGATCGCAAGGAGGCCCACCAGGACGGGCAGCGCGGCGGCCACCAGGGCACCAAAGGCGACGATCAGCACGGCCAGGGTGAGGGGAAGGGCGCGCTGTTCGCCCCGGTCGGTGTCCTCGGCGCTGATGGTTCGGACGTCGTGATCGAGCGCGGGGAACCCGGTCACCATGACCTCAAACCCCTCCGAACCGGGGACCCGCACCAACGCTTCGCGGATCGCCGCGCGCAGGTCGGGGACGAAACTGGCGCTCAAGTCTTGCGTGGACTCCCGGGTGAGCGCCGCAATCAAAAACGTCGTGCGGCGGTCCTTGCTGACGAAGCTCGACTCGCCGATCGAGCGGGCCGAGATCACTTCCCCCACGTAGGGGCGACGCTCGACGGCGGCCTTGAGCGTGTCGAGCACGGCTTCGAAGCGGGCATTGGTCCAGCGGACGCGGCCGTGCACGACAATCGCGACGTAGTCGGCGAATGGAGTCGGAAACGCTTCTTTCAGGAGCGCGGTGCCGCGGCTGGATTCGGTGGACTCGCTGCCACCGCCCCGGAGCGCCAATACCTGCTGGACACGGCACGCCCGCGGCCCGAACAGCAACGCGAGGGCCGCCCATGCCACGATGACCCACCCACGCTTGCGAATGATGGGTGCCGCGGGTAACGCGAACACTTACGTGCCAAGCATAAGCAGGCCACAATCATAGAGACGCCAGCAGGCCAAAGCTAGCGGCGCGACGGCGTCCGCTCGCATATTGCGCGCATGGAGCGCCGCATGCTCGTCCTCGTCTCCGCACTGGTCGTCCTGTTCGCGTCAGCGGCATTGTGGAACGCGTTCGTGCGACGGCCCGCGCGCGCGTCGGTTGCTGTGACGCCCGCTGACGCGCCCGCGGAGCGCCTGACGAAGCCGGGCCCGGCAGTCGATTCGCCCCCGGACACCGCGCGCGCTGCGGCTCAACCCGCCCCCGCAGCGACGGTCGTGGCCCCGGTCGGCGCCGGTGGCCCGAGCTACATCGTGCTGCTCGCCCGCTCCGAAATACGCCGCCGCATCCGCGCCAGCGCCGCAGGCACGTATCTCAACGACGTCATCCTCGCCAGCGCGGACTCGATGCTGCACCGCTGGGATGGCCGGGTCTCGACGCCGGTGCGCGTGTTTTTTCCTCCGACCACCGTTGCCAACTTCCAGCCGAGCTTTCTCGACGCCGTGCGGAGCGGGTTCCAGCGCTGGCAGGATGCCGGCGTGCCGGTGCGGTTCAATCTGGACGCCGACTCCGCCTCCGGCGAAGTGCGGGTCCAATGGCGCATCCAGTTCGAGGGAGAGCGCGCGGGACAGACGGACCTACGGTGGGACGACGATGGGCACCTCACGGGTGGTATCGTCACCCTCGCTACCTTCGATGCCAAGGGACAGCCGTTCGCGGTCGATGAAGTTCGCGTGCTGGCGCTGCACGAGATCGGGCACCTGCTCGGGCTCGACCACTCACCGGATCCCGGGGACATCATGTACGCACAGCCCAAGGTGCATGAGCTCTCCCCCCGCGACATCCGCACGGCCTTGCTCCTCTACGACCTCGCGCCCGGCTCGCTGCGGGTCGGCGGCTGAGCCCCGAGGGCGCCGAGCTATATTGAGGAAAGGCAGTCGGCGGATCCCATGGCGCACCGCAGCATCACCTCGTTCCTCACGCACGAAGCCCTCCCCGCGGACGGCGGGGCGGCCACCCTCGCCCAGGCGCTCGACGCGCGGGTCCGCGAAGGCGAGCTGATCGAGAAGCTTCCCGAACATGCGGTGCGTTGCTTTGCGTGCGGACACCGCTGTCTCGTCAAGACCGGGCGGCGCGGGATCTGCAAGGTCCGCTTCAATAAGGACGGCACGCTGTACGTCCCGGCAGGCTACGTTGCGGCGCTGCAATGCGATCCCACGGAGAAGAAGCCGTTTTTCCACGCCCTCCCCGGCTCCGACACGCTGACCTTCGGCATGCTGGGATGCGACTTCCACTGCGGGTACTGCCAGAACTGGCTCACGAGTCAGGCGCTGCGCGACGACGCGGCCGGGGTCGTCCCGACCGACGTGACCCCGGACGACCTGGTCCGGCTCGCCCTGCGGCAGGGCGCGAAGCTCGTCGGGTCCTCCTACAACGAGCCGCTCATCACCGCCGAGTGGGCGCTCGACGTGTTCAAGGTGGCGCGGGGCCACGGCCTCAAGACCGCGTTCATTTCCAACGGCAACGCGACCCCCGAGGTGCTCGATTACATCCGTCCCTGGACCGACTGTTACAAAATCGACTTCAAGGCGATGGAAGACCGGCGCTACCGCGAGCTGGGCGGCGTGCTCCAGCACGTGCTCGATGCGATCCGGATGGTGTACGAGCGCGGCTTCTGGCTCGAGCTCGTGACCCTGGTGGTGCCGGGGTTCAACGATGACGACGCTCAGCTGCGGCGGGCCGCCGACTACATCGCATCGGTGAGCCCGGAGATCCCCTGGCACGTCACCGCGTTCCATAAGGACTACCGGATGACCGACCCCGACAACACGTCGGCCGACACGCTGCTGCAGGCGTGTGAGATTGGGGCCGCGGCCGGACTCAACTTCATTTACGCGGGCAATCTCCCCGGCCGGGTGGGACGCTGGGAGCATACGTGGTGCCCGGACTGCGGCGAGCTGCTGATCGAGCGCCATGGGTACGTGATCCGTCAGCAGCGGATCGGCGCTGCGGGCGCCTGCTTTGCCTGCGGCCGACGCATCCCGGGCGTGTGGTCGTAGGGTTGTTGTTTCTCGCCCTGCAGGGCGCCGGCTCTCCCGCGGCGTTCAGCGCGGGGACGTTCGATCCACTCGTCGAAGACGGCATCCGCCGGGGAGCCTACCCCGGCGCAGCGCTGATCGTCGGGCGTCGCGACACGGTCTTGTTCGCCAAGGGCTACGGGCATCTCACGTGGTCGCCGTCCAGCCCGACGGGCGATCCGGACAGCACGCTGTACGACCTCGCCTCGCTCACCAAAGTCCTCGCCACCACGACCTCGCTGATGCTGCTCGTGGAGCAGGGGCAGGTGCGTCTGGATGAGCCCGTCGCGACGTACATCGCGGAGCTCAAAGGGCCGCAGACGGCGGGGATCACCGTGCGGCAGCTGCTCACGCACACCTCCGGCCTCCGGGCCGACATCCCCGACCATGAGCTGAAAGCGATCCGCGACAGCGTGGCGCTCATGGCGCGCGTGCTGCGGGAGACCCCCCGAGTCCCACCCGGCACCCGCGTGATCTACAGCGATCTGAACGCGATCCTGCTCGGCGAAGTCGTGCGGCGCGTGACGCGTGAGTCGCTCGATGCCTTCGTGGCGCGGGAAGTCTTCGCCCCCCTGGGACTTCACCAAACGATGTTTCGCCCGCCGTCACGCCTTCGAGCCCGTATCGCGCCGACAGGGGTGTGGCGCGGTCACCCCGTCGCCGGTACGGTCAATGACGGCAGCGCGTTCCGGCTCCGGGGCGTGTCGGGCAACGCCGGGGTGTTCTCCACCGCGGCCGACGTAGCGCGGTTCGCCCAGTTCGTCCTGCGAGGCGGGACGAGTGGCGACGGCCGCCGCCTGCTGCGCGAGGAGACGGTTCGGTTGTTCACATCCAAGGCGACGGCGTTCGCAGCCGGGACCGAGGCCCGGGCACTGGGGTGGCAGGCGATGCCGACCGGGGAAAGCGTGTCGAGCGCGGGAACGCTGTTCGGGCCGAGGAGTTATGGTCACACGGGGTGGACGGGGACATCGCTCTGGATCGACCCCGATCGCGATCTATTCGTGGTGCTGCTGACCAACCGCGCGTACGTGCCGCGCGCTCGCCGCCCGTTTACGCTGCTGAAGCAGGTGCGCAGCGGCGTCGCCGACGCGGCCGCGCGGGCGTCCGATGCCCGTTGACCGGACTCGGCCAACGCTCATCTACGATGGCGACTGCGGCTTCTGCCGCCGCTCGGTCGACTTGCTCCAACGCTGGGACCGGGAACAGCGGATCGCGCTGGTCCCGTTTCAGGATCAGGCCCGCGTCGCCGCGTTCGGCATCCCGCTCCCGGCCCTCGCTGCCGCGATGCATCTGATACTTCCCCCTCCGGACGGCCGGGTGCTCGCGGGCGCGGACGCGATTCCGGAGCTCCTGCGGCTGGTGCCGGGGAAGCGCTGGTTGGCGTGGGGGTTCCGTGTCCCCGGTGTGCTCCCCGTGGCTCGGCGGCTATACGCTTGGATCGCGCGGCGGCGGCACTGCCTGGTGCGGGGCTACGGGGTCGACTAGGTTCGGAAACAAGATGGTGGAGAGGAGTCGGTGATGACGGCACCCGCGGCGCTCAACTCAGAAGCGGCACGTAACGCGCTCCGGCAGGTCAAGGACCCGGAGCTCGACATGAACATCGTCGACCTTGGCCTGGTGTACGACGTCGAAATCGCCGACGGCGAGGTGCGGGTCAAGATGACGCTCACCTCGCCCGGCTGCCCGGCTGGTCCAATGATCACGAACGACGCCTACCGCGTGCTGCGCGGGCTCGAGGGCGTGAAGGACGTCGACATCGAGATCGTGTGGGAGCCGTACTGGACGCCCGAGCGGATGGATCCCAAGGTTCGGGCGTTGATGGGGCTCTAGGCGAGCGCCGCCAGCAGCGCGTCGCCGAACGCTTCGATCTGCCAGCGCCGGAGCTCTCCGATACGGGAGAGCCCGGCGCGATCGTTTGGGGGTGGCTGGGCGCGGGCGACCGCTTCCAGAGTCGAGCGTCCGCAGAGCACGCCCGGATCGAGCCCCAGCTCCGCGGCGGCTCGATTGCGGGCCGCCTTGAGCCGCTCCACCCGCGCGTCGAGCCCCGGATCACGGGCTTGGCGTGGGGCGCGCTCCACGCGGGGCAGGTCGCTCTCCGGAAGGGCGAGCGCGCGGCGTACACCATCGAGCAGCGCGGGGCCGTGCCGTGCGGCCAGGCTGGCCGGAAGCGCGGCGATCCCGCTCAGCTCGGCGGGCGCGCGGGGCAGGGCCTGGGCGACGGCGAGCAGGGCGTCGTTCCCGATGATGCGGAACGTGGCCCGGTCCAGCTCCGCGCCTTGTGCCTCGCGCCACCGGTACAGCTCCCGCAACGCGGCCAGCTGCCGCGGCGCCAGCGCCTTCGCCCGTTTCACGCGCAGAAACGCATCCGGGTCTCCCGGTCCCCCTTCCCCTCCCCCTCCGTCGGAGGCACCTGCTCTCGTCCACCGCAGGTCTTCGAGTCGCGTGAATTCTTCTTCCGCCCAGGCGAGCCGACCAAGCTCGGTGAGCCTGGCGCGCAGCCGCTCGCGCAAGGCCGGCAGATGCGCGGTATCGGCCGCGGCGTAGTCGAGCATCGCCGGGGGGAGCGGGCGCCGCGACCAGTCCGCCTTCTGGTGCTCCTTGGCGAGCTTCACCCCGGCGTACTTTTCCAAGAGCGCCGCAAGGCCAACGGCTGGCTCACCGGCCAGCTGGGCGGCGATGCGCGTGTCGAACAGCCGCCGCGCCCGGAAGCCGTAGTCGCGATCCAGAATCCGCAGGTCGTAGTCCGCGTCGTGGAAGATTTTCTCGACTTTCGGGTCGGCGAGCAGCCGGCCCACGGGCGAGAGGTCCGCCACCGCCAGGGGATCGATGATCTCGGTCCGTGAAGGGCTCGACAGCTGAATCAAGAAGATGCGGTCGTGATAACGATGGAAGCTCGCCGCCTCGGTATCGACCGCGACGAGCGGCTCCCGCTCGAGCGCCGTCATCGCTTCGGCCAGCGCCTCGGCTGTCTGGATGTAACTCACTCTTGCTTGCTGAGCGTATCGAGGCCGGCGGCGATCTCCTCGAGCGCCTTCGCGAGGGTCTTGTAGAATTCAGCATCCGGCGGCTGGGGCGCCCCGCCCAGCGGATCGCCGGCGCATTTGCGGGCGGCGCGCGCGGCGTGGCGGATGTAGTCGGTGGCAACCTGCATCGGGGTCCTCGGGATCGGGGTGGTGGTGTCGGATCCAGCGCAGCTGATTGAAAAGATACGCGCGACCCTCGCGCCTTGTAGGCTGGGCGACTGGCCCACGCCGCTCGAGCGCGCTGCCGCGCTCGGGGGCGCCGTCGGCATCGCCGAGCTCACCGTCAAGCGGGAGGACCGCTCATCGGCGCGCTATGGCGGAAACAAGGTGCGCGCGCTCGAATTCCTGCTCGCGGGCGCGCGCCCCGGCACGGTCTTCGTCACCCTGGGCGGCACCGGCTCGACCCACTGTCTCGCGACCGCCGTTCACGCGGCTGCGGCGGGCGGCCGCGCCGTGCTGGCGCAATTCCCACAGCCCAAGACATCCGCGAGCTGCGCCGTGGCCTCAGCCTGCCGAGCACGCGCGGCGCTCGTCGTGCACGCCCGGACTCGGGCATCGCTCCCGCTCGCGGTGCTTGACGCGTGGCGTCGCGCGGGGGCGCTCGGCCCGCGTCGTTGGATTCCCGGCGGGGGAG
>WNFI01024527.1_pt1 | contig 36282 bp, 40 predicted proteins | sample 5400471 | NCBI WGS metagenome assembly WNFI01 (sample SAMN13153348, study PRJNA577476) | soil metagenome | isolation source: 100 cm saprolite on Douglas fir-dominated hillslope | place: USA:California | collected 2013-09-17 | reverse complement strand
GGTACGAAACGACAGAGATATGCTCTGACCATACGCATAACCGGGTTCAAGTTTAACAATCTGCTTTCCTCACAGGCAATTCTGAAGTAATGCCCCTCGCAGTTGAAACTTGTTTCGACAGCTTAGGGAGTGAATAGCACACCCGAAAATCACTGATGATGCGGCTGATGATGCTCGACACGTCCGTAAAAATGTACTTTTGTGCGCCGAATTCGTTGGTCCCCGTGAACTGGCTTTGTGGTTGAACCGTATTCACTGGGGGGGCGCGGAATCGATCATAGAGCACTCTGACGCACCAGTTCTGGGCACTTTCCGGTATCTGGACGACGGTCAAGAACAAATTCATTGCGACTAAACTCAATGGTCGGCCAACTAGAACGGGTACCGCGCACCGACTTGCATCACTCGGGGCTGCCCTGGGTCTGCGTGAAGTTTGACCAGTTAGACGGGGGGGTCCAGGCCTCGGAGCGCGGGATCACGAGCCACGCCATTACCCGTGCGGCTAAGGTCAATTAAGCCAAAATTCTGCCGGTTGGCAACGTTAAAGACATCCCAGCGGACCTGGAGCTGAGCTTCTCGCTCCAGGGCATGTTGAAAGTCTTGGCTAGCCCAAGATCTACGTTTGTGCATCCCGGGAGGCGGATGTAATTCCGTGGGCCAGTTTCGCCGGGGTAAGCGTTGCGGAAATTCTGGTAAATTGCCTTGATATCGCAACCGCTGCCGCCAAAGAGTTTTGCCGCACCAGTACCGACAGGGGTTGGGGTTCCAACACGGGTCGGGCAAGTGTGGAAAGGCGCTGTAGGAGTTACGTTGGCCTGGACATTCCAGTTCGTTGCCCATCGGGCGTCGTCGATAGGCGAGCAAGTTGGCAGCCCACTATTCCAGCGGAAGATGCCGGCGAGTTGCCATCCCCCGAGGACCGTCTGCGCGGTCCGGTTGTCTGTACTCATGAGGGCTCTACCCTTGCCAATCGGCATCTGCCAGACGGCGGAGGCGTTGATGAGGTGCCGGATGTCGAAGTCGGAGCTGGCGTAGTTGGCGCGCTGGCGAATCGGATTCTCAATAAACGGCCCACTATTATTTTGACTGCCGAAGCCAAAGTCCGATTGCAATCCGGAAGCGTCATCTAACGAGTGGGAATAAGTGTAGTTGTCATCCATAGTCAAACTGCTGACGCAAGCGAAATGCCAACTTGAAACTTTCCCGACCGCCTCTATTTTCAAAGACTTCCGCGATGCCGTTTAGTTGGAATATGAATTGATGAAGGCGCTCACACCAGTCTCGAAACGTGATTCAGCGAAGCTCACATCACACTTTCGCCGATTGGAATTGACAAAATGCTGTCTAATCCCAGTTACTTAGAAAATGGAATAGATTCCAAATTCTGGAGATCGGGCTGCGTTGAAGAACGCACGGGAATTTGACGTCATGTGCCTGACGCTAGCACGATCCCTAACCTCCAAACAGATCCGCGCCCTCCGCCAGCGCGAGAAGGCCGGCCAAGCGGTCTTCGCTCGCTATCTAAACGTTACGACTGGCTTGGTCAGTCAGTGGGAACGAGGCGAAAAGCATCCAACTGAGCCAGGAACTGGTGTCAGCTTTTCTGGCTTGTCGCGAAATCTCGCAGCGATTTAATGCCAACATATTTCACTATTACCGCCAGTACCTGATCTTGTTCATGGAAAGTGATGGATCGTGCTCCGATTGCGGCCATCGTTCCTCCAGGAACAATCAGAACCATGAATGCGAGTAACAAAAGCACGGGGCGTCGTCACGCGCATTACTTGGGTTCGTGTTTGCGCTCACTCCCTCCCAAGGGCGAACTGTGCGTCTCTGTTGCAAACTTTGTAAAGTGGCAGCTAGGATCTAAAACTCGTAGCGCAATGCGAACTGCATCGAGCGCGGGTTGGTCAACAATCCAGTGTAATTGCCAAAGCTGCTGGAATTGGTGAGGGACAGACTCAGACTCTGAACATCAAACCGCGTCAGGTTCAGAGCGTTGAAGACTTCCCAACGGAACTGCAGCCTGTGAGACTCGCTGTAGGGCATCTTCCAGCGCTTGCTGAGGCCGAGATCCAGGCCGGCGAAACCGTCACCGCGGAGGATGTTGCGGTTTCCGACTTGGCCCGGGAAGTCAGCTTGGAAAGCATTGAACGCTGTGGTGACTGCGGCGGCGTTCCCAAACAGGTTGACGCTGCCATCAGGATTCTTACCCGCCCCTGCAGTTTTCACAGGGCCAATCTGGGTCGCAAAGCCTGATAGCTCCCAGTTCGTCGGCCACTGTGCACCATTGCCGACACCAATCGGGAACCCGCTCGTCCAGCGGGCAAGGCCCGAAAGCTGCCACCCGCCGATGAATGCGTCGAGAGCGCGATTTGCATCTCTCCCGATCCACTTGCCTTTGCCGAAGGGTAATTCCGCGATCCAGTTGGCATTGATCTGGTGCCTCAGATCAAAGTCCGAAGCGGCGCGCAGGGAGTTGGGATCCCAGGCCTTGATTACCTGGCCTCCGAGTCCGCCCTCATCAGTAATCCGGTTCGCATCCGATGAAATGTCAATCGACTTCGAGAACGTATAGTTGAGGTCGAATTGCACGCCGTGGGACATGCGCTTCCGCAAATTGGCCTGCAAAGCGTGATAACTGGCGGTGCCTACGGAGCGCCACGAATACAGGGCTGCGAATTGTGGATCTACGAAGCTGTACGGCCCGCCTTTCGCATAGTAGCTGTTGCCCAGATTAGGATCGAACAGACCCCAGCCCTGGTCAAGGCCCTGTAGGGCAGTTGTCTCGTTAAAGGAGAAGAAAGAAAAAAGGTCGTACATTGCTTGCAAAGCATCGGTGGTTCCGGCGCCTGTCGTGCTTGTGAAAAGGCTATAGGATGGCGCCGGTTGCCCAGGCTGCTGTGCCGGCAAGGCCTGGATCAAGTCATACCAATACGAAGCTGTTGGACCGACCATCGCGGGGGTGATGGAACTTGTAGGGACACCCTTTCTGTACAGTTTGGCCAACGCCGTGACCGCTGTGAAATAGTCGACCTTCGTTTTTGGGTCGACCAGATCAAGAGGCGAGGCGACATCGAATTGCGACAACAGCCGATGCGATAAGCGACCCACATAAGAGGCTTCCAGCGTCAGACCATGGCCCAGATCTCGTCCAATCGACAAGTCCAGAGTATAGGAATAAGGAGTCTTCAATTTGTTATCCATGCCGAAGTAAACGGCATAGGATCCGGTATCACCGTTCAAACCGCTGGGGAAATTCTGTGGAAAAGTGCCGCAGCTGGGGCACAGGGCGTAGAGCCTCCTGCCCGAAAGGTCCGTCGTCGGAATGTTGGCGTTACCAGTAAGACCCGCGATGCGCGGCGCGATTCCAGGGGTCTCGAGGCCGCCAGTATTGGTGAGCACCGTAGACATACCGAACGAACCAGACCGGTCGAACGTGGCCAGCAGCGCCGGCCCAATCCGGTCGTAGACCATTCCAAAACCAGCGCGAACCGTCGTCTTGTCTCCTTCTCCGAACAGTGACTTGAGGAAACCCGAATGCGCTCGGGGTGACCAAGCCGCTGCGAAGTGGGGACCAAAGTCCTTCAGGTCCCAGTTGTAGAAGCCCGGTTTTCCGTTGGCGGGCCCCCCCAAATTAAAACTAAGACGGGGGGCCGCACTTGCAGGCAGGCCCTGAAGCATATTTTGCGTTCGCTGCTGGAAAAAATCACTCAAGCTCACGTTAGGAACGACTTGTAGGCCGTTGGTCTCCCAAGGTGGGGAGAAGAGCGAATAGCGGAGTCCGAACGTTAGGGTCAAGTTCGATTTGGCCTTCCACGAGTCCTGGGCATACATCTCCCAGGTGTCCGCCGCAAACTGGCGCTGGACCGGCGCTCCATCGGCGAGCGTGCCGCCAGCCCTTGCGGAATTGTAGTGAGCATTGACTTGAGTGACCATTCCGATGAGTGCGCCTAGCGGGAAGTCATAGTTGTTGCCGAATCCCCCAGCGACCAGAGGGTAGTGCGCCACGCTGGCGTTAGCAACGGGGTCTGCATCGTAGCAGGGCCCAGTCGGCGTTTGTGAGCAGCCAGGATCGAAGTGCCCGGACGCCTTGGTATTTGCCATCGCGGCCGTATCGAGCCAGGAAGGGTTGTCTGAAGCAGAGGTGAAAGATCCACTGTTGTTCGCTGTCGGGTTGCGCAAGAAGCTGAAGTTTCCGCCAAACTGCAGTGTGTGTTTTCCCTTGATCCAGGAAACGTCATCCACAAAATTGTGAACGGGCACCTGGAAGCTGTTAGTACTGGTGACTGCTAGGCTGGCATTGTTCGACGAGCTGTCGTCGTTCAGTCCGCGGAAGAAAATGATATCCGCCGTATGGTTCCCAATCTGGCCAAAGCTTTGCCGCGTATAGCCCCAGCGGGAGTTGTTCACAAGCGTTGGCCGCAGCACGGCGGCGTAGCCCACTGAAAATCCTTTGCTGTAATCTACCTGCGCGACTTCGGGCCCGTCACCCGGCAGATAGGGCACACCACCGTTGGTGTCGTTGCGCAGCGCGCCACGCCAAAAGATGGCGTGGTTGCCATTGCTGGTGAGCTTGTAATCGGCGCGGGCGATGTACCAATTCGTGTTGATCGCAACGGGTCCACTGAACCGATAACCCACGAAGTTCATACCGTCGCCTACTGAGTTATCATTCGGAATAAATTTAGCAAAGGACTGGAAATACGGAATCATCACATTTGTGCTGATTCCCAACTTCTGAGGATCCATGCCTTGAATCTGGGATGGCGTCAAACCAAAATTGCCGGCCGCTATTGTATGAGAAGTGGTAAGCCCCTGGACGGTCCCTTCTGGACATTGCGTGAGATCCGCACACGCGTATGTCAACACGCCATCCTGCAACGCCGCGCTGGGCACAATGCGCACCACGCTTTGCGCTTCGCGCTGGCGGTGGCCTTCATAATTGACAAAGAAGAAAAAACGATCTTTCTTAATCGGTCCACCTAAAGAGCCGCCGAAATTGTTCCGGAGCAGCTTGGGCGGTGTGTTGGCCTTACCACCCTGCAATTCAGCGAGCTTGATGAAGTAATCGTTGGCGCTGGTGGCGGTGTTGCGGTGCGACTCGAACAGCGACCCGTGAAAGTCGTTTGTGCCGCTTTTGGTTACCAGAGCCACCTGCGCTCCAGAAGAGCGCCCTTCGTCCGCATTGTAGTTGCTGGTGGTCACGCGAAACTCCTGCACGGAATCCTGCGTAATGGGCAAGACGGACGTGAAGGCGAATCCTGTGGTGTCCGCATTAACGTCCACACCGTCCAGAGTGATGTTGCTCTGGTCGCTACGGGCTCCGTTCACCGCACCGTTCCGTGTATCCGCCATCGTGTTGATATCCGACCGGTTCCCGGTGTAAGCGACGCCTGCCTGCAGTGAAAGCAATTCGGGCACATTGCCCGCCTCCAACGGAAGTTCCTTGATCTGGTTTTCGCTAAAGGCATTGCCCAAGGACGCGTCCGTCGTATTCAGAGTTTCCGTCTGAGCCGAAACTTCCACGGCCTGGACCGCCGTGCCCACCTCCAACCTCACATTCACTGTTGCAGGCGTGTTCACCAGCAGTTGGAGATTGGTTTGTTCATATTTCCGGAAATTGGTCATTTCCACAGCCAGAGCATACGTGCCTGGCGGTAGCGAAAGAAAGTCGTACTCCCCACCCGCTCCTGTATTAGCTTCCCGGTGCAGCCCCGAACTCGGAATGCTCAGCGTCACACTTGCGCCCACAATAGCCGCGCCGGTCTTGTCTGTAACCACTCCATGCAAGGATGTCGTGCCGGTCTGCGACCGGACACAGGTAATCACAAACAAGAAGGCGATGCAGGAAACAAGAAGATTGCGCTTCATGGAATACAACTTCATAAACTGCTCCTTTCGCGCCCCATTTAAATGAGAGTTTCCGCTAGCGCAGCTGTTAAGGAGTGCAAGCGAAGTGCCAATTTCAAACTTTCCAGACCGCCTCTATTTTCAAAGACTTCCGCGATGTCGTTTAGCTGGAATATGAATTGATGAAGGCGCGGATACCGGTCTCGAAACGCAATTCACCGAAGTTCGCATCACAGCGTCGTCGATTGGAATTGAATAAATGTTGACTAATCCCAGTTACTAGAAGATGGAATGGATTCCAGATTCTGGAGATCGAACTAGGTTGAAAACCGAATCTCCTCTGGCAACACCTTTTCCAAAAATTCTCAAAGGTCTTTGCGTCTGCAAGTTCAACGAGCAAAAGCGGCATAATAGTTTCGTGTGCGCTGAGGGGATCGATGTGCATACATTTGTGATGGGGTGAGAATGTTTTGAAAACTCTGCGAGGATCCTCTACCCAACCTGCCCAGTCACACTGGGGTGAAGTTTAGCGCCGGGACCGAAACCTTCGATGCGTTATCCAGGGTAGAAGACGAAATGCACTGTGCCGATGCAACGGCAGAAGACGCAACCAAGAAGCGATGCAATATGGAAGGCCCAAGGAAGTAGATACCTTTTTCAGGAGGCCGCTGGCACGACACAGTAACTCGTAGCGTCGAGATTCGCCCCGAACGAGAAGAAAAGGCTCCGAAATAAAGCGAGGGAGCTTTGCTGGCTCCCTCGCCGAGTTTTGATGTCCGACGCTAGTCTTGAGTTACCAGATGAGCCTCAAACCAAGTTCCATCGTCCGGCTTCCGCCGTCGAAAGACAACTTGTTCAGGAATGTCGGGGAGGTAACGAAGATATACCCCGCATTCAGAGGATTGGTGTTCGTGACGGACAAGCTGGTTTAGATGCACTAAACGGTAGCGACCCTTTGAGGAGAAAGCATCCGTCGAGCTCGCGAGAGGGAGATGATCGACATGAGTTACGCCTCATTCCGAACTGTGCTTCTGCCGGCCTGCATTTCCAGCTTCGTCTTCGGCGGAGAGAGCAAATGGCAGGAGGCCGTGCCGAAAACGAGTTGGAAGCCGGTGGTCGTCGAAAGTCTTCGCCTCGAAAGGCTGTTCGACCTGTCCATGCTGGAAGAGGTCTGCATCATTCGGCGGTGTTGCGAATGTTGCGCAAGGTGGGAGTGGCAACTGCGGGTGGCGAGGCAACTTCCGCCTTTGAGGCTTCTCCTCGGGTGAAGTTCAAGTCGGCCTGGAAGCGGCAGAATCTTCAAGTCGTAGTATTCGTATAGGAAAAGAAGAGCTGGCGAATGCTGGGAGCAGCATCTGTAGGAGTCGCGAATTAGGTGATCGTGATTCAGTCGAGGGCGCTGGTATTCGCGGCTCTCATCATTCGGAGAGAAGGCCAGTGGTACCAACCCAAAACTGAGCAATGGATTTCAGATTCTTCTTATAGGTACGTGAGACTGTCAATTCTCTCCCTCCTTTGATACGAAGAACGTACTCGCCCGTTGTCCAAGGATGAATTTCTTCCACAAAGGAGGTGTTGATCAATACAGAGCGATGAATTCTGATAAATCCGTATGGCTCAAGTTTGCGTGCAACGGTCGAGATGGACTCGCGAAGCAAATAGGAGCCGGAGAGACGTTCAAGTAAAACATAGTTGCCCTGTGCTTCGATAACAGCTACATCCGCAGGATCAATGAAGAGAATGCTTCCTTTTGTTTTAATGGCGATCCTGGAGGGTTTTGTCACCAGCTTCTCCAGCTGTGGCAGAAGCTCCATGAGTCGCGCGGCCCGCTCAGTTTGCGTTCGGCGAGCGGCTGTGTCCAATGCGTCGTGAATCCTTTCGTCCGAGAAAGGTTTCAACACGTAGTCAACCGCGTGTTTTTCAAAAGCCGTGACCGCATGCTGGCCGTGAGCGGTGACGAAAATGATGGAGGGCACCGGCGGCTTTCGTTTCCTCAAACGCTCTGCGAGTTCGATTCCTGAAAGTTCGGGCATGCGGATGTCAAGCAGCAGGATGTCGTAGGGCCGTTTTTGCAACAGATCCAAAGCTTCCAAAGCATCGACCGCGGAGTCAACGCTTTCGATGTCACTTCTGGTACGTAGGACGTTTTCCAGAGCGCTCCGAGCAAGCGGTTCATCATCAACAATCAAGACGCGCATCGTCATCACATACTTTCGATCTGTCTAGCAGCCGCATCTTCTGCAAGTTCCGGCTTCGGTGTTCCAAGTGCCGGGAAAAGGAGCGTTGCGGTCGCAACCCGGTCTTCGCCGACGGCAAACGAGAAAAAGGCATCGTCCGAGTAGAGATACTTCAGTCGGACCCTCGTGTTTCGCAGACCGAGTCCAAGACCGGACTGGTCCTGACCTCGAACGCTGTTGCGAATTTTCAATTCGATCAGACCTTCCGAGCGACGCGACGTAATTTCAAGCCAACCTCCTTCTCTGGAACACGCAATGCCGTGGACGATCGCATTTTCCACGAGAGGCTGCAGAATGAGTTGAGGAACAAGCAATTGGCGGGTGTCTAGTCCAATTTTCCAACGCACTTCCAGCCGCCCATTTAGGCGCATCTTTTCAATGTCCAGGTAAGCCTCGGTAAACTTCAGCTCCCCATCAAGAGTAATGAGATCAGAATTGCCATACTGCAGAGCGGTCCGCAGCAGATTTGAAAGCTTAAGAACCATCGCTTTCGCGCGGGTCTTATCCGCCTCGATCAGTGTCGAAATTCCCTGGAAAGTATTGAACAGAAAGTGGGGTTGCAGCTGGCTCTTGAGCACCTGCAGCTCGCTCGCGGCAAGGGCTTGTTGCAGTTCCGCTCGCTCGACTTCCTGGTTCCGGGCTCGTGTGAAGTACGCATAGGCATGAGCGGCGCCTAAAATTAAAAAATAGTCCCAGATCAAATCCCCAAAGATGTATGCGCTGTGGATTAACCCTGTGAGAGTGCGGGTACCAAATCGCTGGGCGGGTGAATCCCACGGCGGCAATACGATCCAACGGACAGACGCAGCGGCAATCATGTACGGGACACTCCCGAGGAGATAGGCAGCGACGCGCCAACCTAGGGGTTTTTTTGTGATCGGGTATCGGCGGACGATAGAGAAAATCGTCGGCGTCAGGAGCGCAGCCGACAAGCACCAAGCGCCGTTAGCGAGCAGTAGAGTCCAGTACGCTGTGTATTGCCCCCTCTCCAACAGGCGGACCTTATCTTGCCCGGCCATCACCGGCGCAAATCCCACCCAAATCAAGACGGACCACAGATAGGAAAGGGCAATTCTCCGGCCTTTTTGTGACCAACTCTCCATGAATTCGATTGTATCCGGAATTGGGGAGTACCGTTTGCTGCAGGTATCAGCCTACAGAAATACGCGTCGAAGATGCATAGTTCGGTGACGAATAGCTCTGCAACTTTCGAAAAGTGACATCACACCTCATTGATCGTAAGGGTGGTCCGATGGCGGCGCGCTTGATGGCTTGGTGGAGCGCCCTTTCTCGCTGCGTTCTGGAGATAGAAGATTCGTCGACGCGTCGTGCCAGAACTCGTGAATCTGCACAGCCGGGAATAACGATGGCACCTCTGGACATCACCGCCGATCATTACGGATTGTGACTCTATGTTGAAACTAGGCACAGGCGCCTGCCTCTATCCTCTACGCAATTCCATAGGGCAAGCGTCCACGACTCCTGTCGTCCCACATCACTCTTTTTACCCTTCATCACATATCTCTTTCCCTTTAACGAAGCTCCGGCTAATTTCGCACAGGCGCTGGCATTCTCCAGGGTTGATCCAAGGCAAATGTTACATCTCGCTGACGAGATTGCACCATTCGCCCATCGCTACGGACAACGGGTGGATTTATGACGACTGGCCTCATTCGAACATCGGAACCCGAAGCCCAGACACTCCGCAACCCCCTAAATCCACCAGACGGACGATATATCCATCTCGGTCCGATCCAGGTTGACTTGCGGAAAGAAGAAGTAACGAAGGAAGGTTGTTCACTTAGACTCTCTGGAAAAGCATATAGAGCCCTGCTTGCGCTTCTAGAAAGACCGGGAGAGATCGTTACGCGCGATGCAATTTGCACGTGTCTTTGGCCATCCAATACCCGCGTCAATTACTACGCCAACGTCAACACCACAATCAACAAGCTGCGTCGGACCCTCGGAGATTCTTCTATCAATCCACTTTATATCCAAACTGTCCCACGAAAAGGCTATGCGCTTATCGGGCATCCTGAGCTCTCAGACCATCCCAATAAATTGTTCACCCTAAATGCAATGCAACCTAGCCTCTCCCATGCGAATCCACCTGTGGACTTGATCTGCACACTTGCCGCAAGATCTCGTTTCTGGTCTATCTCTTGCGTGGTCGGACTCATTTTTCTCGGAATGATATTTGGTGTCGAGGTGTCGGCATTTTGGGCTTCATATCACCGTTAGGGCCAGTCCTGGCGTAAGGTATCTTTGTGTCTCCTGCTGACCTTTCGCGAACCAAGCCCGACCGGCCCATAGGCGTTTAGCCGACCTACTAGGGGGAGGATGCCGGACTTGGCGAACCCAGTCCTGTCATGTCTGGCGGAATTATTTGATGCGTTGGAAAATTTTTTCTTCATTATGGCCACGCGCAACGGACGTCTTGACGTGAGCTCGGTGCTCTCTTCCTTGTATGCGGGGGTGACGGCCGTACTCGCGTTCCTGTTTTTGAAGGAGCGCGTCGGTCTGTGGCAGGGGGCAGGGATCGCAGCAGCACTGGTCGCGATTGTGTTGCGTGCGCACTGAATTGCGGGATGCAGCCAGTCATTCGTCAAGCCGTGCCAGCTGACCTCGCTTCCATTGAGCGCATCGTGACTGATGCCTACGCACGCTACATTCCCCGCATCGAGAAAGCTCCGGCTCCCATGAACGACAACTATCAGGGGCGCATCGCGAACGGTGTCGTATGGGATTGACAGTGCAGGGCGAGATCGCAGGCTTGATGGTGCTCCTCCCAAAGGCTGATCATTTGCTTCTCGACAACGTGGCCGTAACACCGGAGCGACAGGGCTCGGGCCTGGGACGTCGCCTTGTTACTTTCGCCGAAGCCGTGGCTTTGCGGTTGGGCTACACCGAGATCCGTCTCTATACAAATGTAGCCATGCACGAGAACTTGCGGATTTACGCGGAGCTCGGATACCAGGAGTGCGGTCGCGGCGAAGAAGATGGTTTCCAGCGCGTGTTCATGAAGAAACATCTGATCGAATTGGACAACTCGCGCTGAGACACGATCCACGGCGCTACAGCGACTGCCTACGCTTTGGCACGAACTCTTGTGCACTAAACCTCATTATCTTTGAATTCGTCACGTATTTAATCGCGGAACGGTCGGGTACAAGCTCCTCATGTGCAATAAGGCAGGGCGAATCCTTCTCGTCGATTGAAGTGGAGTCGAGCAAACTGCGGCAGCAAGACGGATTTAGCAGCGGCTTCGTGGAAAAGACCTGCGATTAAGCAGTTGCCTGCAATTGAGCGAATCGCCTATCTCCGCGCCTTCGAAACGATCGTACAGGGCGCCGTAATGGCCGGTGTTTTTAAGGGCTTGGACGCAGTGGTCTTTTCTTACCGAGTCCTGGAACTAAAAGATTCCCTTGACTACTGAAGAGCTACCCTTTGCGATTTTGTTTTGGCGGGTGGCACACCTTAAGTGCTGACACTCAATCGGGTGGCCTTCGATGAGAGCGAAGACGTTGTTGACCTGCCCCCTAGCCTGGGGCGAGCGATTGCACTCGGTTCCTCTCAGCCACGCTTTCGGCAGATTATGCCCGGAAGTTCCGATTTGGACCTCTGGCTTAGAAGTCGAGGCGCAGTGCGAGCTGCGTTATTCGAGGGCCATTGATGTCAGAAACGGACTTCCCGAACTGGGATGAATTTCCGAAAACACTACCCACAGGAATATCGAAGTTCGGGTGGTTGAAGAAGTTGAAGAAGTTAGCCTGGAATTGCAACGAAATGGACTCCCTTACGCGGAACTTCTTTGCCACACCGAAGTCCGTGTTGACAAATCCCGGACCCCTCAGGGTGTTCCGGCCCGTTGGAGTGTTGCAGAACAAGCCAAAGTTGACCGAAGTCGGGCATACATAACTGCTGAAGGCTGCGGAATTCAGGAAACCTTCCATGGGGCTCTTGCCTGTGTATGGATTGCCTGTGATGAGAGGACGGTCGTTGTTGATGCCGTCACGATTCGTATCTGTCGCGCTAGTGCCATTCAGGATAGGAATCGGCACTCCCCCCTGGACGGTGAGAATCCCGCTTGCAGACCAGCCGCCAATCCAGCGGTGCTGTTTGAGAAAGGGCAGTTCGTAGTAGGCACTGGTAACAAAACGGTGCCGGATGTCGAAATCGGCATTGCCCTTATCCAAGGCGATATCGTAGGAGTTTGTCGGGGCGGCAACTTCACCGTGGCCGGAGTTAAACGCGTCGCTGAGCGTATCGATGCCGTGGCTGTAGGTGTAGTTCGAATTGAATTGCAGGCCATTCCCAAAATGCTTGATGAGGGAAACTTGCATTCCGTAGTAGCTCGAACCGAACGCATTGGTGCGGAAGTTGTCTGAGGAAAGCGTAGTATTGATGCGTCTCGATGTGAATGTGGCTTTCGGGATTTCGCCGGCATTAAATGCTGCGGTGCAGACGGCACGTGCGCTAGAGCACGCGGTTCGTCCCGGAAAAGTATTGATGTCAAAGACTCCGATGAGCTCGCGGCCGCCCGTATACGTGCCGTCGACCTGCAATACGAGGTCTTTGGCCAATCCATACTGAACGCCAAAATTCGCTTGCTGCGTATATGGCGTCTTGAGGTTTTGATCCATGTGCCGGCCTGAAGGAACCGGAGCGAAGGGAAGGAACGTTTGGGTGTTGGTGAAGGGCACCGCATAGAGGCTCGGAGTGGCGAAATTGCCAACGGGCGGCAACCCGAGGAGAAAACCGAGAGTGGCAACGTCGAAGAAAGGCAGATTGAATCGGATGTTTTCGAAGACGTTGTTGTAAATTCGGTCATAGTAAATTCCAGCGCCACCACGGAGCACAAACTTTTGCTTACCAAGAACGTCCCAAGCAAAGCCCAGGCGTGGGCCAAAGTTGTTGGTATCCTTCGCCCAGATATTCTGATTCACCTGGACCGCTCGTGCGCCTGCCTCCGCGGCGGCCAAAGTGTTGTTTAACGGCAAGAATGGGTTGTTACACTTGGATGACGTCGTTGTCGGAGTGCACGCCGGGAAAGGAAGCGGAATCGGCGTTAACGGGCTGCCGAAGTAGATGTTCGAATCGAGGCCCTTCTTGAAATTGTGCGGCGGGCCAAAGTATTCCCAACGCAATCCTACGTTTAGAATAAATCGGGTGGCAATCTTCCAATCATCCTGGGCGTAAAAGGCATATTCATTGGCCCTATAGCCGCGATAGTATTCGGGAAAACCGCCAGTCTGCGGGTTGAGAGATGCCACAGCCTCAAGGAATGAACCGGCGACAATGCCGCCATCCAACAATTGGTCAGCGACATCGCCGAAAAAGCCGTCGGTCAAAAGCTCTTCCGTGCTGTATGGGATAAAGACGCCATTCTTGGCACTCTCGAACGAGGAGCCGTTGCGAATTCGGCGGTATTCGCCACCGAACTTAAAGGCGTGCTTCCCTTTCACAATGGACATGTCGTCCTTGTATTGGAATTCATTGTCCGTGAAAAGCTGAGGAAGCGCGCTGGTATTCCCGAAACTAACGCCAAGGGAATCGAATTGCGTGAAGATCTCCGGAATCCCCGCGGTACCCGGGGGGTTCGGAAAGTCCAACCGGTGCCGCAGGTAGGAAGCTCGGAACTGGTTGAGCGTGTTCGCCGTGAAACTGTGGGTCCAGGTCAGACCGAGAAGAGCATTGACGCTAGGATTGTCGAAAGCCGGTCCGATTGCGTTGCCACCTCCGCCGAATTTGTCCTTGGTGTCCTGCGTTGTGAATTGAAATGTGCCGCTCAAGCTGTCTTTGTCAGAAAACTTATAATCGGACTTGAACGAGACACGGTGTTGGAAAAAGGTGTTGGGATCGCTCACCGCCATGGGCCCGAATTCAGACATTGGATAGACAAGCCCGCTGGTATAGAAGCCTTGCGCATTACAAGGATTGTTAGCCCCTGAGGTGCAGGCAGGTGTACTTTGTGCCAAGGGGAAGGGTTGAGAACCAGCCAACTTCGAGAAGATTGGTCCGAGTGTCGATGATTGGGAAAACTTGCCAGGGCACGCGGCCCCAAGGAATTGGACGCATAGGCCATTGGGGTCGGATTCCATGAACGTTTCGAACTGGCCGCTTTTCACGAAATTAAGAAATTCTGGTGTAAGCCCGGACGTTGAAATCGGACTGGATGAGACGCGGCGATGCGCCTCATAGGCGCCAAAGAAAAACCACTTGTTCTTGATGATCGGCCCTCCGAGCGAACCGCCAAACTGATTTCGAACAAGTCGATCCTTCAACCCTGCGGCATTCGAGAAGGTGTCGTTGGCGGCCAGAGCCTGCACGCGATTGTATTCGAACAGCGAACCATGGAGCTTGTCCGTGCCGGATTTGAGCACAGTGTCGGTAACGAATCCACCGCCCTTGCCGTATTCAGCGGCATAGCTGTGGGTGATGACCCGATATTCCTGAATCGCTTCCGGAGAGATTGAATTGACGGCTCCGGCTCCTTCTGTGCCGCGCCCTCCCTGCCCCTGGTCGTTGTTGTCGTAGCCCTCCAGCATAAAGTTGCCCATGCCGGGCCGAGCACCGTCGACTGCGGCGCCGCGAGTAGTGCCCGTCACCATATTTGGTGCAACACCGGCGACCAAGTCAATGAAGCTATTCTGATTGCGAATTTCGAGAGGCAGGTTCTGCCAAACGGTCCGGTCGATGAGCTGGGAGACCTGCGATTCCGACGTATTAACGAGTTCGGCTCCGGCTTCGACCGTGACGGATTCGGACTGAACCCCCACTGCGAGGTGAACGTCGATGGTCATCGTTGTTCCGACGCTAATGGCAATTCTGGAGATCTTCTCCACGCGGAAGCCGCTGTGTTCCACGGAAAGAGAGTAACCGTCCGCAACGGGCAGCGCAGGAAAACGGAATACGCCGGCACTGGTAGTCTCCATTACCCGCTCAAAACCAGTAGTTGAGTTATCGAGGGTCACCTTGGCTCTGGTAACAACTGCTCCCGACTGGTCATAGACGATGCCTGTTAATTCGCCAACTCCTCCCTGAGCGTAGGAGGCCGAGTTCGCACCGAGAACTAAGAGAACCACGGTCGATGCTAAGAAAAGTTTACGCATGGATTTCACCATCCTCTCCTTTTACAGAAATCCGACTTACGAAATATGAAAACGAGCCCGGCCAACTACGCCTTTCTGTGCCGGCGCTGAATTCCGGTGCACAAGTAGCGAGATGGTCACACTGATGAGGAGTACCGCTGCCGGCACGACGGTGATTCGTGAAGCGATCGAGATTGGCATCAGCGCGTGCGCAACACCAGCGAGGGACAGCCCGACCAAGTTCACAAACTCGTACACAACGCCGCCATAAAGCAAACCGCAAATGATGAGAAGCCGATCCAAAATCTCGAATTTGTGGTTCGCCGCATAGAAAATCCCGGTCCAAGTAAGTGTGATGACAAAATGCAGCGCCAAGGACCAACGTCGTGACACCGCCCTGGAAAGATTTCATGCCAATCAATCCGCTCGCGATGGATTGAAAGACCAACTTCGGGCCGACCCCACGCAATTGATGCGGTATTGATACCGTTCGAGCCGAGAACATTGTTGTGGCTTGAGCTTCCAAAGTTGTTGGGGCAGGTGAGAACGCCGTTTTCAATCGAGTTGTAGCTGGTGGCGTCCGGTTAAGCCGTGCTGTCCTTTGAAGACCGGGGTCGACTCAGATGAGTCAGCCCCGGCGTTAGTTGTTTGTTTCGCCTAGTAGGCCGTTCGCTTAGAACGTGAAGCGCGCTCCGAACTCGGCCGTGAACGCTCGCGGCAGGAGACTGCTCGTGGGATTGATGAACCCAATAGCCTTACCGAACGTTCCGTCCTGGATCACGTTATCGAAGTTGTTGCCGTAATTGGCATGGTTGAAGAGGTTGAACGCTTGGAACGCGAGCTGCAAGTTGCGCCCCTCGCCCAGCTTGATGTTCTTGGCAAGGCGGACGTCCATGTTGAAGTACGGGTCGCCACGCAGGGAGTTGTAAGGAACGACGTGGCAGTTGCCGGAGTAATAGCACTGGACTGCAGCCAACTTGGCTGCACCGCTTGTCCCCGCCATCGCGGTGAGGTTCGTCGGATCACTGTTCGGCACAATGAGCGCGCCTGCGGAGCTGCCGCCGCCCAGGTTGAGCTCATTGAAAGACGAGGTTACAAGATAGGGCCGCGCCGAACCAGCTTGCAGGATCGGAGAAAACTCCATTCGCCACGGCAGGTTTACGGTGCCCGCAATGGTGACGTGGTGCCGCTCGTCGTTAAAGGAGGGCCCCAATTCAAACGGCGAAAACGGGTTCTGCGGGTCGCGTGGATAGTTGCGGAAAGAACTACCGGCTTCGCCATAGCCCACGGCACGGGCAAGTGTGTAATTCGCCAGCAGATCGACTTTATGGAAACCACGCTGGCGATAGCTGATGTTCATGCCATCATAGCGCGAACGCCCAATCGATTTCTCGTCCCGGACGCTGCCTAACAACGGCACGCCAGCCGCCAAGAAGGCCGCGTCGAGTGGCCGGAAAAAGCCGCACGATGTCGCCGAGCAGACCGGGACGCCGCTTGCGGGTGCAGTCGAGTTAAGCCCAGTTTCCGTGAGGCTGCGTGTCGTTATGTTTGCCGGATCGATGGGAATTCGTGGATCAACGTTGATGGTCTTGTTTTCGTGCAAGCTGAGCACATGGACGTATTCCGCCTCGATTACGGATTTTGATGTGATCGACCACGCGTACCCGCCGTTCCATTCCTCGGTGACCGGATTGCGATAGTTCGGATCCATGATGCGGCCGGTGGCACCTGGGGACGCGGGCGTTCCGCCATTCAGGTTACTGGAAGGAGGGGGAATGGTCGGCAGCGGATCAACTCCAAAGCGCCAGGCGCTCAATGTGCAGGGCGTAACCGCTGGAGAGCCGCAAGAGGCTACTCCCGGCACGTTATCGCTGCTGGTGATGGAGAACGCCGTCTGAAAGATAGTCGGGTTGCTCTGCTGCTCCATGAACAAGGGGATGTTCTGGAAGGTATTGCCGTAGTATATTCCGAAACCCCCGCGGAGGACCTGCGTCCCGTGGCCGGTCAGATCATACGCAAACCCTACGCGCGGACTGAAGTTCTTGCTGTAATCGCTTGCCTTCTTGGTCACCAAAGACGCCGCCAGGGGGCTAAAAGGGGCAGCGGCCTGGAGTTCCTGGAAGGTGCGGCTGTCGGCAATATCCGATCCTCCGACGAAATCGTAATCCTTGTCCCAACGAAGCCCGAGGTTCAAGGTCAAGCGGCGGGTCATTTTCCAGTCATCCTGGAAATACAAACCGAGCTGCTTTGCATCCTTGATGATGAAGTGCGGATCGCCGACCGCGATGGTCATCCCATTACTGCTGCTACCGATTAGCCCAGCAGTTGAAAACCCACTCGGAAAAGCTGACGGGCCGCAACCCGGTGTCGTAGCATCCGGCCCGACACCAAGAACACAGGTCGGGTTCGTGTTAAAGTCGATCTCCAGAGTCGGATTGAACTCGAAAAAACCGCCCATAAATGGAGTGAAGATGTAATCAAATCCCGCTTTGAAAGTGTGCCGCCCAACGGTCTTGCTCAGGTCGTCTTTGAACTGCCACTTGCGCTGGATGGACTCCTGCGGAACGTTGGTGTTGGTGCCGAATTGAGCGCCGGTTGGCAACCTGCAAATGATTTTTGGTGAAGTTGCCTTCCGTCAGATCGAAGGTGCCGTTGCTCTGGTCGTTGAGGCTGTTATTGGCCTGCGTGGAAACCGATATATACGCGGTGTGCTTGCTGTTGATGGTCCAATCCATCCGTCCGTTAATGCGGTTCTCAAAGAACGGCGTCGGGACCGTGACTGAAGGTTGCGCTCCCAGCGAAGTCACCAGGTTGAGCTGCGTGAGCGCCGTCAGCTCCTCGGCAAGTGCGGTGTGCTCTCGCTCGCGCTCCATGGCGAAGAAGGCGAACAGCTTCTCTTTCTTGATTGGCCCGCCGATCGAACCCCCAAACCATTGGCGCGAATACGGCGGAGTCACATAGCGAAACGGGTTGGTCGTGTTCCCTGGATCGGGAAGCTTCTGCGCCGCATTGAGCGCGTGATCGCGGAAAAATCCAAATGCCGAACCGTGGTAGTTGTTCGACCCGGATTTCGTAATCACGTTAATAGCCGCACCTTCAGATCGGCCATTGACTGCCGAGAAGCGCTGAGTGGAGATTTGGAACTCCTGCACGGCCTCGGCAGGAAGCTGCATGACTGGCCCGCCCACGGTGTTGTCCTTATTGTCTACCCCGTTGACGGTCACGTTGACGTTGCGGCCGCCTTGACCGTTTACCGACAAGATCGAGTAGCGCATCTTAGTAGGGTCGTAGGAATCCGCCGACTTCACGCCGGGTGAGAGATATGCAAGGTCAGCGATATCGCGGCCGATCAGGGGTAATTCCTGGATCTGTTGCGGCGTGATGTTCGTGCTGACGTCCGTCTTCTGCTGGTCCACCAGAGGTGGAGCGCTGGTAACTTCTATAATCTCGGAAACCGAGCCGGGCTTGAGCGTGAAGCTCTGCGTCGTTGTCGAGCCAACCTGCAACACAACGTCCTTGGCCTCGGCAGTGCTGAAACCAGAAACATTCACTTTGACGCCGTAAATCCCCGCGGGCAGCAACTCGAATCTGTAAAAACCTGTTTCACTCGTGTCCGTGGTGCGGGTCCAGCCCTGTTCCTTGCTCGTAATCTCCACCTTCGCACCTTTAATGGCAGCGTCAGACTGATCCGTGATCGTGCCCTGAAGGGCAGCGCCAGCGGCTGCTTGGGCGAAAGCTTTTCCGGTGCCCATACTGAGAAGAACCATTCCCACTAACAGCATGCATGTAGGTCTTTTCATTTCTATTCTCCTAGTAAAGCTTAGCTACTCGACTTCACTGAGGCCGTTGGCAACGTACCTATGTCAAAGTGACCGTCGCGCCAGCAACCGCAGCGCCAGAAGGATCAGTGACCGTTCCAACGATAGTGCCCGTTGCAACTGCCTGGGAAAACGAGGCTGTGGGACACGAGACAAATAATCAGAGCAAGATGCTAGCAAACAGACCCGCTCGCTCACCTGACATGACATGAGAGTTCCTCCTCACAGGCGCTAGTCAGAAGCACTCGCCAAAACCTCGCAATTTCGACTCGAAGGCAGCGACAGCAACGACCTTTAATGGTGATTGTCAAGGCAAGTGAAATGCCAATATGAGACGTTTCTGCGTAGGTTTGTTTTCAACGACTTCTGAGAATGCTCTCTATTGAAAATATGAATTCGTGAAAGGCGTCTGAATCGTTTCGCAATCGCGAATTGAACACTCACATACGAAATTGGTCGCTTTGCATTCTGAACCTGTGGATACGTCACACCGAAACACTGGGCTCGATATATTCCAGATTTTGGAGATTTGACCTGGTCGAAAACACGTCGCAAGAGGCTTTCCTGGGTCCAAAAGACAATGTAAATCCTCGAAGTCGCGACTTCTTCGTTCGCCCTTACAGAAGCATCTTAGACTTGTCTTTTCGCTGCGTGCCAAAGTCCTGGCAACGAATTGTGAGAGGCGTACATCAACGGTGACTGATGAAGATGCTTTGAGAGACTGGGGTTTGATGCGACGGCAAGCCTTGCAGCAGGCAAATTCCTGACGCAATCTTCAATGCAGAGATTGTCGCCAGAACATGGTGAACAATGAGCCAAGCAGACCGACATGCTTGATCGCGACTCGAAGCGAGAGAGAATTCTGCTCAAGTCAATTTCAATGAAGAACAACAGCTGAATCAGTTGATCATTACACACGTCCGGTGGCGCTTCATCTCAGTCATTCGCGCAGTAGTCGGGGAGGAGATCCTGTTTCGCGCCTATGCTATCGAGTTTATCCAGGAACTCACCGTTGTCTTACCATCGCCGCAGTTCTTTCCTGTCAGTATTCACACTCGAGCATGTCGGCCATGGGGATGGAGTCATCTGCTCATCGCTTAGGTCGGGGGCGTCATACTCACCGTGCTCATCAGATGAAGTGATTTCGGTCGAATGGTGCTGCAGTTCTGAGATCCTTTTCATGAACGCCCCGACACATTCGAATGCAGTCAAGGAAAGCGCCAGTCCCATTGTTTACAGCCATATGCGACGCCCCCAGCTCTCCTTTTTGTTTTTGACGGCGCTCATATTGCACACGCTGTCAAACGGCAACAACGCGATAGCCGCGGGTACGTATCGGAGAAGGCCTGTCCTCGGCGACAGGAGTTTGCGGTGATATCGAGCCACAGACGCAGAAGGCCAGGAGAAGAACGGGAAATCAATTGGCCTTCTCGGTGTCAGTTCCGGTGTTATTTGGATTGGCAAAACCACGCAGAATTAGGCTGCGTGCGTCATCCCGAATTTCTGCATCTAGCTGAAATGGCGTGTCTTGGCGTTTGCAGGCCACTCATGACGCTTAGCTCAGAATGGCCTAAAAGGCCTCGACAGAATGTTTCGCTTGTCACGCTCACCAGAAGGAGCAGGATTTGTCTTCAACACGTTCCGAAAATGATTGCCAGAAGGCTTGCCAAAGAGGACTTCGGCAATGACGGACCGATCGTTTGCCTGGCTGGAGCCGTCGGCTTTCCCACTTGTTTCTCGGAAGCATCGGGCATCCGAGCGTAAACAGCAGGCCGACTCCGATCTGTTTACTGGTGTTGAATTTCATGGTCACAAGTCTCTGGCCGATTCTTCTCATGCCTGGAGATTTGTTTTTCGTCATCGCGCTCGCGCGGACGTGAGCACCGCGCGCAGTCGGCGCACCGCGTCGGGGATTTCCGCCACTGTCGAGCCGCCAAACCCCAAGATGAGCCCTTGGCGATGGGTGGCCCCGAGATAGGAAGGAGAGAGTGGCCACAAACACAAGTTCTGGCGTGCGGCTCGTGCGGCTATTACTCGGTCACGGTATCCTTTTGGAAGTGTCACAGTCAGATGCAAACCAGCCTCGGCACCGTGCAACTTCAGGACGGAATCGAGTTCTTTCCTGATGCAGTTGACAAGTACCTCTCGGCGCTCGCTGTACGCCAGCCGCATTCTTCGGATGTGTCGCGAGAAGTGCCCCTCCTTGATGAAATTCGTCACCCGCGACGAATGGTCGAGGCCTTGCAACGATGCTATAGGTTTGCTGTCGTAGCGAAACTCGCTGTCATAGTCGTCCTCGACGATCCAAGATCCCGAGCCTTGGGCCCATTCGAGAAGTTGAAGACGACGCGAGGCACTCATAGTCGCTCCAAGCGGATATTGGTGAGATGGCGCTACGTAAGCGGCGCGTGCCTTCCGGCATCGTTCGATGCCAACAGCTACGTCCAAACCGTCTTTGTCAACAGGAACAGGTATGAGACGACATCCCGCCGCAGTGAGCATGTGCCGCGTTAACCAGTATCCGGGTTCCTCAACCCACACTGGGCTTCCGACCTCAAGCAAGACCCTGGCGGAAATATCAAGCGCCTGTTGTGACCCGCTGACGATCATGATCTGCTGCCATTCGCACCGTACCGAGCGTGCTGCTCTGAGATACGCACCAATCGCTTCGCGCAACTCTTTGAAACCCATCGCATCGCCGTAGTGCAGTGCACTTAGATGTAGATTTCTCCAATATCGCGCGACGAGCTTCGACCACACATGAAACGGAAAGAGGTCTACTGATGGTTGACTGACACTGAACGCGCCCTGACCGCTCATCCACGCGGGCCGTTCGTAGCGAGGAATAAGCGAAACGCGGTGCGCGACCGGTCGAGGCATTGGACGCACTCGAGCCGACCCTGCACTTTGGTTTTCGGACGGAGTTATTTGGTCTGGCAGGGAACTCGACACGAATGTTCCCGAACCTACACGGCTCTTAAAATAGCCTTCTGCCAGAAGTTGAGCATACGCGTTAAGCACCGGGATTCGCGAAATCCTCAGTTCTGAACAGAGTGCTCGAGTTGACGGAATCCGTTCCCCTGGGCGCAGGTTGCGACTGACAATCGCTGCGCGGAAGGCGTCGTAAACTTGTGAATACAGGGGCTTGCCAGCCCTCCGATCAAGCCCAATAAGAGGCGAGAAACCGCTAGCTGTTTTCTTCATCACCGAATCATAGTGGCCATAAGGATGTTACTTCAAGTGGTTATTGTGCCCGACCACTTTATGCGAGAGATTTGAGAAAATGATAGCGGCTTCGCCGACCCCAGGCACGAGCTGCTAAGCCAAGAGCGGGCCGGACCTTGCAGTTTGGCCTTGGGTACAACTCGTAACCAGCGCTGGGCTCAACGCCGAATTGTCTCATAGGATGCCGCTTGAACTCGGAGAGCTCGTATTTACGTACTCGTTTTACGCCATATCGAAGATGGGGCTCGTCTCACGACAAACCCGTCGCCTCGAGAATCGGCAGAGAGCCGGGGGTTTCTGAATGCGCATAATGGACTGTGATTTCCAACAATTCACTCACGCGTCCCTTGCCGCTGCACTTGCCGGTTTCGGGTTCCCGAGCGGGATCTTCTGGCTGTATTTCTCTGGAACGGTAGTGCTGATCGTCGGCCTGGTAAAGGTACTCAAAGACGAGCTGCCGCAAACGCGCGGGCTCGACAAGATCATGCCGTTCGGGCGATTGTTTCTGACGATTCCGTTGGCCGTGTTCGGAACGGAGCATTTTACCAATACGGCGGACGTCGCGAACATCGTTCCGCGCTGGTTTCCGGCGCATGTGTTCTGGGTTTATCTGGTGGGAATCGCTCTGATCGGCGCGGCGCTCGGCATCACCGTCCAGATCCATTCGCCATTGGCCGCCACGCTTTTGGGGGCCATGTTCTTTTCGTTCGTACTCTTGATCGACATGCCCGGCATCATTGCGCACCCCAGGAATCGGTTTTTTTGGGCACTCGGGCTGCGACAGATGGCCTTCAGCGGCGGCGCTTTTGCTTATGCGGGATCTGGGAGCAGCGCGCGCACACGCGGCGCGCCCGGGCTTGTAACCGTCGGACGATTTTTCGTCGCGATACCGGCAGTGTTCTATAGCGTCGAACATTTTCTGCATCCAGAGTTTGCGCCAGGAGTTCCGCTGGCAAAAATCATCCCGGTGTGGGTTCCCGGACGCCTGCCGTGGGCTTATCTAGCGGGTACGGTTCGCGTGTTGTTTGTTTACCTGCCTATTCTAGTGGCAAGTCCCACCGACATTGTTTCGTTGAACTATTTCTTCGATACCCTGCTGTTCAGCGGAGCTGCTTTGGTTCTGGGGGACGCTCTGCCAAAAGAAGATCATCCGCATGTATGAAAACACTCTATCGCGTATGCTGGATCTTCTCCCTCAGATCGAAGGGATGCTAACAAAGACGTCCAGGATCGCGATCAAGGCCAAAGGCAGGATTCTATTCGTTGATCCCGCCGATGTGGTTACGGTCGAGGCTCAGGGTAATTACGTTTTGCTCCGGCGGATGTCGGGTTCTGACCTTCTTCGCGAGTCTATGTCCGCCTTCGCGGAAAAACTCCGACCATACGGATTCATCCGCATTCATCGCTCCGTGCTAATCAACGCTTCGTTTGTCGAAGAGATCCATCCTTTGACCGCAGGCGAGTATGTTCTGCGCATCAGGGGAGGAAAGGAGTTCCATGTTTCTCGCACCTACAAGAAGAATCTGCATTCCATCACTCCGCTCTGGTTCGGGAGGGATGGGTTCCACGCCGACTGAGAACCCCGTTTCCTTAGCACCGCCAGCGAAGATAGTCGGATGCGAACAAAGGAGGTGATGACATGAAAAACGTGTTGCCACTATTAGCCCTGGGGACGTTCTTGCTCGTGACACCCAAAGCTAATCCGCCGCGTGAAGCCGTGGCACAGGCAGCCGAAGCGCAGTTCGATCGAACTCCAGTTGTCGTCGAGCTGTTCACCTCGGAAGGTTGTTCCACCTGTCCACCAGCAGACGCGTTGCTGAGCAAGCTCGAAACAGATCAGCCCATTGGAGGTGCCGAGATCATCGGACTCGAAGAACACGTGGACTACTGGAATCACGATGGTTGGGTGGATTCGTATTCCTCCCCGGATTGGACTTTGCGGCAACAAGAGTACGTCGCGAGGTTCAAGGGCAAAAGTCCCTTTACTCCGCAGATGATTGTTGACGGTCAACGCCAGTTCGTGGGCAGCAGTGCACGCGACGCGCAAGATGCAATTCGAGAAGCCGCGCACCGCGCGAAAACGCAAATCTCCATTACCGCGGAAACTCCCTCAAAGAGTGACGCCAGGCGCTTTGAAGTGCGAGTTGGAAACGTGGCCGGAATTGCAGACCAGGAGCCAGCCGATGTCTGGATGGCAGTGACGGAGGATGGTCTGGAAACAGCCGTGAAAGCGGGGGAAAATGCCGGCCGGAATTTGCGTCATGCAGCGATCTTGCGTTCCTTGCACAAGATCGGAGCCGTTCCAGCCAAGGGCTCATTCCCGCTCGTTCTGAATCAGCAGATTAAATTCAAATCGAACTGGAAGCGGGAAAACCTTCGCATTGTAGCCTTCGTGCAGGAACGAAAGAGTATGCGTATTTTGGGAGCGGCCTTAACCCGGGTCACTGAGTAGGAACTGCCGACCATTTCTAAGCGTTACGTTCTTAACTCGGAGGGCATGCCTGGCACCACTCGTGGCTGGGGCAATTCCATCGCTTGTTAGTCCGTAAGGAGCCATTCTGAAATTACTCGGATTTTGGTTTCTACGTCAAGGAGTTCACTAATGAAAACCGCGATTTCCACCTTTACTCTTCCGTCTCTTTTTTCCATAACGTCGCTCGCAGCAGCGTTCATGATTTCGTTCAGTCTCTCGCTTGCCGCACAGCATCCCGTTTCGAACGACGTCGACGCACAGCGCGAGGCCATGCGAAGGATTTCGTTTCTGGCCGGTCACTGGTCGGGGCCTATCACCATCGTTCGCGGACCCGGCGAACCGCTTCATCTCACTCAGACGGAAAATATCGAGTACAAGCTTGACGGCCTCGTCCTGCTCGTCGAGGGTAAAAGCACCAGCGCCGACGGTAAAGTACTGTTCAGCGCCCTAGCCACGATTACGTACGACGATGCCTCCCATATCTATCGCTTCCGCGCCTACAGTGACGGCCGCTACCTCGACACGGAGTGTTCAGTGGCCGCTAACGGCTTTTCGTGGAGCTTTACGGCCGGGCCAGCCCACATTGTGAACGCCATGCATCTGACCAGCAAAGGCGAGTGGGCCGAAGTCACCGAGGTGACCATTGGCAGCAATCCTCCGAATCGCAGCGTGGACATGCTGCTTAAACACTTGCCGTGAAATGGCGATCGCGCGCCCGGGCCGCCACGGGAGCAAAGCGGCGGGAATGCGCGGTAATTTGAGCTTCCTCAAAGGAGAACAGCCATGACCACGCCACCGAGCAGGAATTGAAGGAGAGGTTGAGTCTCATCGAGAGCATGATAGCCTCGCGCCCTCTAATCTCAGGAGAGAAATCGAATCTAAGCAATTTCGGAGGAGGAAGCGAAGGGACGACGCTCTCTTGTACTTTTCTGCATGGCATTTGCGCCAAGTGTGGTGTTGTCACCTGCTCGCGCCGGGCCTGTTGGTGATTCTGGATACGGCTTCACGGATCCGTTGACCGAACAAGGAGAGAATATACATGTCGCGTATCGTAAAATATGCTGTCTTTTCCGTGATTCTCTTATTCTTCACCTCGATCTTCGCACTTTCACAAACGGCTCCATCCATACCGGGTCTTCCTGGTACGCTCACTTGGCAGAACAGCCCCCATTCCTGGCGACTGGACAGCAAGAATGTGCTCACCATCTCTGCGGAGGCAAAAACAGATTGGTTCGTCGACCCGTTTGACGACACGGTCGCCAAGAACGCTCCGATTCTACTGTTCACTCCAGACGCAGATTACGTTCTCAGTACACGGGTTACGCTGAAATTCGTCACCAAATGGGACGCCGGCGCGCTCATGCTTTGGGGTGACGATCACCACTGGGCGAAACTCTCCTTCGAATACTCGCCGGCGAAGAAACCCACGCTCGTTACGGTCGTCACACGAGGACTCTCCGACGATTGCAATTCCAAGGAACTGCGAGGAGATTCAGTCTATCTGCGGATTGCGAAAAGCGGCAAGACGTATGTCTTCTACTCTTCAACAGACGCACGCGATTGGCAGATTCTTCGCACCTTTAGCTTGGATGTGGATCTTCCCATCCGCGTCGGGTTTGAAGCCCAGTCTCCGGCAGGCTCTGGTGCCGTCGTGACGTTCTCCGCCATCACCTACGATTCCCATCGCATCGGCAATATCTATAAATAATCGGGATGACGAAGGGAATCCGCAAGGATGCATGGGAGAGCGGACTCACTTCGAACAAGGAGACTCAGGTCATGAAAAGATACATCGCAATTGCAGCACTGTCGGGATACTACCGCCATGAATAACCGCTCGGTGCCTAGTGCGATCATGCTTCCGCATCTTGTATACCGCAACGTGGCGGAAGCCTGTGAGTGGCTCACGCAGGTATTTGGATTTGCCGAGTACTACCGCCATGGTCAGCCGGTAAGTGGTATCCAGATGTACTTCGGCGACGCGTATATCATGTTGAGCGGTCCTCGAGAGGGCCGCAGTGAAAGCCCAACGAAGCTTGGATATGGAACACAAATGCTGACAATTATCGTGGCGGATGTTGAGGCACACTACGCGAAAACGAAACGTGCGGGCGGGACGATCTGGGAAGAGCTTCACGAAACCATCTATGGAGAAAAACAGTACGGCGCCACAGACCTCGAAGGCCATCATTGGTTGTTTTCGCAGCATGCTCGGGACGTAGACCCTGAGTCGTGGGGAGCAACGGTTGTCTCGCGCAAATTTTGAATATGTTCGGCAACGGACTGAATGCAAAGTGGCATATCGTATCACATTGAAGTGGCTATTGTGACAGACTACTGCTTCGGTTAGTTTTTCCTGCATGACGACGAATCGCTTACGTTTCGGTGTAGGCCCAAACGGAGCGTTGCCCACAAAGCTATCGACAATATGACGGCGCGTCTCGTGGCGCTTGAGGTTATGGCAAAGCAGTCCGCCTAAGGATAGACAGACGAGCTAAAAGGGGCAGTGATGAGCATCAAACACATTCAGGCTTGTCTCATGCTTTGCAGCTTGGTTGTCGTCTTGAGGCCCTTTCAGGGAGTTGCACGACAGAATTCAGACGCAGCGAAGACTAGCGTTCAGCACACTCCCACGGAACGGGATGGGCAACACGATTTTGACTTCGAGATTGGTACTTGGAAAACTCACCTATCACGCCTCCTGCATCCCCTAACTGGCTCCACTACCTGGGTCGAATATGAGGGCACTACCGTCGTCCGTAAGGTTTGGAATGGACGCGCTAATCTGTTAGAGCTCACGGCCGATGGCCCAGCAGGACACTTCGAAGGTCTGAACGTGCGTCTATACAATCCCCAATCACACCAGTGGAGCCTCAATTTTGCCAACAGCAAAGGCGGTGCGATGAGTCAGCCCACGATCGGTGAATTCAAGAATGGTCGGGGCGAATTTTTCGATCAGGAAACACTGGATGGCCGGGCCATCTTTGTTCGATTTGTTATCTCGGACATCACTCCGAATTCGTGCCGGTTTGAACAGGCGTTCTCGGATGACGGCGGCAAGACTTGGGAAGTGAACTGGATCGCGACAGACATACGGGTCCAAGATGAATCTGACAAACGGCACTGAATTCCGCCGTATTCCAAGCCAGGGACCGCGCGACTGGGACACGATCAACCCAATCTTGGACGCGAGCTTTCTCGCATGCGTCGGATTTTGCGTGGATGGCCAGCCTCTCGTCATCCCGACGTAAGCATACTGGCAGAAGCAGCAAATGATCATCGAAATGCGAACCTATAAAACCAAACCCGGAACGCGCTCCCAGTTCCTTGAGATATTCCGCTCCAAGTCTGTCCCGGCACACACCGAAATCGGGATGAGAATATTAGGCCCATTCCTCTCCGTCGAAGACCCTGACACCTTCTTTTTTATGCGCGGTTTTCCTGACCTCGCTTCGCGTGGGCCGATGAAGGCAAAGTTTTACGAAGGGGAACTTTGGAAGAGCGGACTGGAAAATGTCCTGCTACCGATGTTGGAAAAGTATGAGGTCGTCGTTGTGGAAGACGCTGACGACCTCGTTCATTGGTAGAGGACCCGCAAGGCCGCATGAGAGAGGGCGACCTACCTCAAACAAGGAGACCGAGGTCGTGCGGAGATGCGTCGCCGTTGCAGCACTGGTGCTCACGTGGTTATTCATCGGAGCTGTGAGCGCAGAGGCCCAACAAGGGGCCTCGCAGCCATCTCCTATTGTCCGCGAGTCGCTAGACGATGCCTGGTGGACCGGTCCGATGTTGGTGCTTTCTGCCGCGACGCTACCGCGCGGACATTTCCTGATCGAGCCCTATCTCTTCGATGTGATCGCCGCGCATTCGAACGGCTTCGGTTCGCTGACGTACGTGAACTACGGATTGGCAGACAAAGTGACGGTCGGGCTGATCCCCACAGCGGGCTTCAACAAGGTGAGCAACGGCCCGAGCAGCTCCGGCGTGGGGCTGGGCGATCTCACCTTGCAAACTCAGTACCGGCTCACGAAGTTTCATGTAGGCAGCTGGATTCCGACGATCTCCATCGCCGCGCAGGAAACGTTGCCGACCGGGAAGTACGATCGGTTGAGTGACCGGCCGAGCGATGGCCTTGGCAGCGGAGCTTACACCACGACGTTGGCACTCTACTCTCAGACGTACTTCTGGCTGCCGACTGGTCGCATTCTGCGCATGCGCTTCAACATGTCGCAAAGTTTTTCAAACAACGTGAACGTAGAAGGCGTCAGTGTCTACAGCACTGGAGCAGGCTTCCACGGGCACGCGAAACCCGGCAGCTCCTTCTTTGCGGACGCGGCCTGGGAATACAGCCTGACGCGCAGCTGGGTGCTGGCGCTCGATGCCACATACCGCCACAACGACAACACAAGCGTGACAGGATATAACGTCCTGGATCCCAGTAGCGCGCAGAATCCGACCAGCATCCGGTTGAATACCGGCTCCAGCGACGCGTTCGGCTTTGCGCCGGCGATCGAATTCAACTGGAAACTCAACCTGGGCGTGCTCCTCGGCCTGCGCGTGATTCCGGCCAGCCACAACACGAATGCCACGATCACCCCAGCTGTGGCGATCAACTTCGTCCACTAATCAGCGGCTCGCCGCCTGCTTCTGCTGATCCGCGCGGACGCAGAACAATGAGGGGGGACCTTTGCGGCGCACTCCGAGGGCTGATTAAGTGAAAACGATACTTATGATGCCGAGGGCCGCCGCATGGCCAAAAAAATCGGCTCCGCCACCACCGAATACATCTATTTCAACGGCGACGTCCTCGCCGAGTACAACGTAGGCGATCAGGTGTGGAGCGACTACATCTTCAATGCTGGCTTTGAGCAGGGCTTGGAAGGCTGGATCGTCGCGGCCGGCGACTCCTCAGGCAGCGAGCAAGTCATCAATGATCCAACGCGCGCACACTCCGGAAACAACTATATCCAACTTTCCACGACGACGGCCCAAGTCATAGCTGACAATCAAGTCGTTGCTGTAAAGCCCGGCGACCAGCTCACTTTTGGAGGCTGGGCCTATCTGGAATCCGGCTCCGCCAGCGGTTCCGATGTAGGCTGGAACCTCGTTGTCCGGGACGCGAGCGGCAACGTGCTTGGCTTTCCGGTAGCAGGCAACGCGACCTCCGCTGCGTGGACTTTACAGTCCGCGAACTACACTGTCCCATCGGGCGGCGCCTCGGTTCAACTCTACGCCAAATCTATCTTCCCACGGGCCTCACCACCGCCCGCTTTGACGACGCTTTCCTGACCGGCGCCAGCGGCCTAGGCGTTCATTACTACCACGCCGACCACTTGGGCTCTGCGCGTCTCATGACCGACGCTTCCGGCAACCAATCCTGGTCCGCCACCTATCTCCCCTTTGGCCAGGAATGGAACCCCCAACCCACCACCAACCACTACAAATTCACCGGCAAAGAACGCGACAGCGAAAGCAATCTGGATGATTTCGGGGCCCGATATTACGCCAGCAGCACGGGCAGGTTCATGAGTCCCGATCCCGACAATGGCGGAGTACGTTACGCAAATCCGCAAACTTGGAACGGATACGCTTACGGACTGAACAACCCCGTTCACAACGTTGACTTGGACGGCAGGGATGTCTGGGTCTGCATTCAGGGGCAAGATACGTGCCATCACTACACCGACGAGCAGTACAAAGACCTCTACAATCGACAGAACGGACAACAAGGCATTAATCTTCCAGGGGGAAATTTCCCCACGGGTGATATCACTTGCGGCGGCGTGAAGTGCGGGTCAGCAACTTACTTCGAGCCTGGAATGGAGAGCGACGATGCAGTCAATTTCGCGATCGGAGGTCTGTTTAAGGCTGCCTTTGACGTTGGTATGGGTTTGTTTGAAGGCCTCTTTGGCTCGACGACCAGGCAAGTCGCTGGAGAAGCTGTCACGGGTGCCACAAAAACGGCAGGCGAGAAACTTCTCGCGTCCAGGCCAGAGTGGGCCAAGACTCCCGGCGGTTTTGTTAATTGGCTGAAGAATCTGCAAAAGGCCGGGACATCACTCGGTGGCGACGAGGCAGATGCGGTAGTTTCCGAAGCCAAGAGGCTTGGCGTTGACGTGCGACTTGATCCTCCACATCCTGGCACCAATTGGGATGTCCCGCACTTGAACATCGGTAGCAATGGACAGGTACACTTGGAGGTACCGGGTGGCTACACTAACCCTGGCGTGAGCACGGGGCATCGGTAAAATCAACCCGGAAAGAAAATGCGATGAAGCTCTTGATTCTGAATGGTCCTCGTGACAGCCGAACTGCGTACAATCCGCTGTACCGCGGGACCTATAGATCCCACCCGAGTCATTGTGACGAAGTCTCGGACGACGATGAGATCAACCGCCTCTTCTTCTGGTTTCTAGAGGAAGGCGGCCAGTTGGGGGTCGTTCGAGACCTTGCAAAAGCTCAGAGATTCGCCGAGCTATGGAATGCGCGGCTAAAAGACTCAGAGCGTTTCGGGGTTGTTGAAGTTGCCGATGCTGAGCCGGGGCAGGCTTCTTGTGGGGGGACGTTTATGGGGTTCGACCTGTCCTCCGGATACAACAACTCCCTGTTAGCCGAGGGGCTGAGGCAGTCAATGGGTACACAGCGTCTACCCGAACCCTTCCGAGAACTGTGGGACCTAACAAGCCGACATTATGCGCCTCAGCTAAATGCTACTGGCCTTTTCCAGACCTTTGAGGTTGCCACCATGTGCCTCAGGTCGATGACTGAGCTGCAGGACCTCTCTCCCAATTTATTCGAGGGGGAAGACCTGAGACACTTCCAAGTTGTTCGACTCCAACTGGCCCCGTAAGCTTCCGTAAGGATAGGAGGAGGGCGCGGCCCAGAATGGGTGCTGCACAGCAACCTTGGTTGCTGTAGGAACCATCGAGAAATCAGCGGCTTACAAAATCTGCGGCGCTGCGGAGCACCGGACGGCGCTCGTCAAGGATGTTACACCGCTGACGCAGCTCGCTGCGCTCGTCCTCGCCCGATTCGCGCCGTGTTTCGGTTCCAGTAAATAACTGTCGCCGCTGGTCCACTGTCGAAGACTTTCTAGGGCAGCATGCACCAAATGCGGTACGCTCTAAAGTTGCACACAGCGACCTAACCCTTGGCGCAACCTTCGCACTATTGCCCGGGTTCTCTAAAACCGTCAGAGGGACAGCTGCAAAGAAAACGTTCCTAAAGCTGCTCGCTGTCGATATACGAACCCCTGCTTGGATGAGACAGTGGCTATCGAAAGGATTAGTTCCACCAGGTTATAACGTTGACCACATCGTTCCTCTGTCGGAGGGGCAGACAGCCCGAGTAACATGAGATTAGTCCTGATTGCCGACCATATCACACATCATATCTTCTACCATCCTTAGAGACCATAAATGCTTGAAGAAACTTAATTGGACGGCCTTCCTCGAGCAGCAATGATCTGATACATGCCATACTGGACAATTGACACAGGCTTGAATCTTACCGTTGGCTCCACTCAGGGTTTAGATTGCATATCCGCTTCCCCGGTCCGCATATCGACCGGAACGGAAACGTGCGAATGTGCTATGAGCCACACGCCGTTGATCTTCTTCAAGCAATCGGTGACCCGAACCGTGAAATTCGCCTTCTTCCCGTCCTTCATGGTGACCACAACATGGTTAATATAGTGAACGTAAGCAATGTCTCCGCCTGACGTCACGTCCATGTCGCTGTTCTCAACCTCTAATGGACCGGAAACCGAATTGAAGGCGTCTTCCCAGTCTTTGCGATAGGCAGCCGGGCCTTTAACCTCCCGTGGTGGCTGCACATCAAAGACGACCAGACTGTCGTCCGGAACGCAGAGCTGCATGATCGCGTTCACGTCCTTCGCTCTAAACGCAGTCGTAAACCGCTCTTCCAGTGTTTTGATATCCGCCGCGTCCCGTGCCCTGGTATCCGTTAATTTCGGATCTCCTAGGTTTGTATTGGGTCCATTCGAAGCCAGCTTGCATCCGAGCAAGCCAATGACCAATGAGAACAGGATTCGAGCGAGAGTCTTCACTGGGTTCTCCGATCTACGAGCGTTACGGGATTGACGAGTTGATGCTGACTGACGAACTCGGAGTCCTGGTCGCTTTTCCGGTTACTGTTTCGCGATCTCTACGTCAATTGTGAACTTTACATCGTCGCCGATAACTGTGTTGAACTTTGAAGCTCCGAAGGTAAAGTCGCTTCGGCGGATCAAGCCCGTTGCAGAAAACCCACTAATTGTCTTGCCGCTCATTGTCTGCGGGGGTGATGGTCCATAGAGGTCTAGGGTTACTGACCTCGTGACACCGTTGAGCGTCAAATTCCCAAGCAGTTGAACTGTCCCTTTGTTGCGCCTTAACGAACTCGATCTGAACGTAATCTGCGGATACTTTTGCACTTTAAAGAAGTTGTCTGATTTCAGAGTGTTGTCACGCATTACGACTCCTGTCGAGACAGTGGTCGTGTCAATGGTTGCCTCCACGGACGATTTAGTGATGTCCTTGTCGTTCAGTTCGACGATTCCGTTCACGTTCGTTAGTGAACCGTGAACATGACTGACCGTCATATGGCTTATCTCAAAATTCACGCTAGAGTGGGCCGGATCAATCTTCCAGGTTGAGGTTTGAGCGTATCCGCTGCCATGCCCCCAAATGAAAGTACCGGCGACTATGAGTGCGGCCGAGACTCGACCTGCCCCGATTATCATTTTCTACCTCTCGTAAAGGTTGATGGCGTTGGTGTCTGGGCGAGGCCTAAAGGAGCGAGGGTAAGGAACGTCAGTGCGGCATAAGCTTCGAATATTCTATTCACGGCCTCACCCCAATGGCGACGCCGACTCTGCCTTCCGCGAGTAGCTACCTCAATGGTCCAGCGATTGCGAGCCGGCCATATCCAAGCGACGAGCTAAACTGTTTGGCACCTATCAATTAGGAGGGAAAGTGACGAGAGTTCCTTGAAGGGTGTAGACTACTGTCTAACCAGACGTTATGCCTGCGCCACCTCAAGCACCACATATTCTTCAGTTTGGAATCCACCAGATAGATGTTCGGACCGGCGAGTTGCGCAAGAGTGGCGTCAAGCTGAAGCTACAAGAACAACCGTTCCAGGTTCTGTGCATGCTTGTGGAGCACCCCGGCGAAATCGTTACGCGCGAAGAACTTCGCAACCGGCTGTGGCCGGCGGATACCTTCGTCGATTTCGACCGCGGCCTTAACGCTGCCGTCAAGAGATTGCGGGACGCTTTAGGAGATTCGGCGGACTCGCCGGTGTTCATCGAGACGCTTGCTCGACGAGGGTATCGCTTCATTGCTCCGGTCAACGGCTCCTCTCCGTTGAGCGGCACCGAAATCGCACAGCTCCCGGAGCGAAGCAAATCACTTTTCTTCGCTTATCCGATCGTTACCGCCTGCCTCGTGCTGATCATAATCGCCTCATTGGTCTGGGCGGCGTTGCGGCTTCCATCGCGCCACACGGACATCATCGAACGTAAGCTAACTTCGAATTCATCAGAAAATAGCGTGAACGGTGCGGCTGTCTCCCCAGATGGCAAGTATCTGGCCTACTCGGATAACACAGGAATCTACCTGAAACTCATTCGCACGGGTGAAGTCCACCCCGTACTCTTGCCGCCTAGCTTCTCTGCCCAAGTAGACGACTGGTTTCCGGATGGTTCGCGTTTACTGGTCTCGCGCAGGGACAAGCCAGGGAAGGCAGGCTTGTGGAGCATCTCGGTGTTCGGAGGCGCTCCCCATCCCCTGGCCGATGACGCCTTTGGAGGGTCAGTGTCTCCGGATGGGGCGCAGATCGCGTTCCTCCGAGTTGATGTGCCTTACTATCTTTTCCTCGGTCGGGAACAGTGGGTTATGCGTTCCGACGGAGCACATCAGATCAAGATTGCGGGCGATAAGTCGGATGGCTCGGTCTTCGGCGCGCCGACGTGGTCTCCCGACGGTAAACGGCTCGCTTACATCAGAACAACGTGGGGCTTCAATCCGCGGACCAGTTCGCGGACCTATGTAGGCGGTGGCGACAGTTCCGTTGAAGTGAATGATTGGCGGAACGCAAAAGCCAAGACTCTCTTTTCAGACAATCGCTTGACTCCTGCTTTTCACTGGTTGTCCGACGGCCGCTTGATCTACGTTCTTGCCGGTCAGGGAATTTGGCAGCAGGATTCAAGCATGTGGATGGTATCGCTGCAAAACTCTGGAAAAATTTCTGGGTCCCCAAAACCCATCACGCAAGGACACGGGTCGATTCTGGCGGTTGCTGGGAGCTTCGACGGAAAAGTAATAAGCTTCTTGAGCGAATATTGGTCGCCGAGCGTTTACATCGGGGCGTTGGCGCCGGACGGCGCACACTTGCGTGCGAACAGGCGACTGACGCTCGATGAGAGTGCAAGTGGACCGTATTCTTGGACACCGGACAGCAAGATAGTCCTGTTTAGTTCTGATCGAAACGGTACTTCAGAAATTTTCAAACAGGCTACCGATCAGCCGTTCGCGGAAAGTCTGATAACTGGCGCACAGGATCTCGGGCAACCCAGATTAACACCCGACGGTTCAGAGATCTTATATGTTTCCACTCCTCGGTCCTCCGACCCTGAAACATTGTCATCCATTTTCGCCGTTCCGGTAATGGGCGGAACTCCTCGCTTAGTCCTACAGGACATCCGCATCTGGAACGTGCAGTGTGCGAGCATGCCATCGACGATCTGTTTGTATAGCGTCTCAAAGGGAGATATCTGGAAAACGTTTCAGTTTGATGTGAGAAGCGGGAAAAGTATAGATCCCCCGCAAATCGATCCCCCATGCAATTGGAGCTTGTCGCCCGACGGCTCGCAACGAGCGATCGTAGCTTATAACAACCGCGGAACGATCCAACTCCGATCCACCATGACGGGCGAAACGCGTGAGCTGGTCGTAAAAGGATGGGACGAATTGAAGAACGTCGATTGGTCCGCGGATGGAAAGAGCCTCCTGGTTTCTTGGGTTAATCACGACCTGGAGAGTGCCTTACTCAAGGTCGCACTCGATGGCAGAGCTTCCGTGCTACTTCGCTCCATAAATGACCTCTGGGCCATTCCATCCCCCGATGGCCGACTCCTGGCGATAGCAGAGTTCACCGGCAACAAGAATGTGTGGGAGATAGAGAATTTCAGATGATCCCACGAAGCACGGAAAGAACCCATCGAAGTCTATCGAACCCACGCGTTCTGAGATAAACCTGACTGACGCGCTACCGCACGCCCCGAAAGTTGGCTTGCGCGAGCTTGGAAGCTCCATTCTGAACTTGCCTCGATTGCGGGCGGATGACGGGACAGGAAGTAATCGGGGTTAGTTGCGGTTAGCCCGTGACTCGGGCGCGAATCATCAAGAAGGCGTCCGTAAAGCAGCAGTGGTCGATTTCGCTTCAACGAGTACACGGTCCTATCAGAAGCCAGGCCCATCCGAACGATCAGCTCTTTCAATAGAGAGAGTCATTCCTCGCGCAGAAGTATCGCAGGATCAACCGACAGCGCGCGTTGCGCCGGAATCCACGTAGCGATTAGC
>WNFI01555648.1_pt2 | contig 36316 bp, 30 predicted proteins | sample 5400471 | NCBI WGS metagenome assembly WNFI01 (sample SAMN13153348, study PRJNA577476) | soil metagenome | isolation source: 100 cm saprolite on Douglas fir-dominated hillslope | place: USA:California | collected 2013-09-17 | reverse complement strand
TGGTTTCGAAAAACCTTAGATTCCTCTAGGGATTCACCCCGATGCGAGAGCGGGCATTGAGTTAAAGACCAGAGGGAACAATTCGTTGTTGTAGTGTTGCAACTACGACTATCTGGAAGAGCTACGGATTCGCGAGCCGCAGCTTACTCGCAAGAAAACGAGAACAATTCCCGCGGAAGTCGCCCGTTCTTTCAGGCGTCGCTCGATTGAGCGAAGACGCTCGTGTCCTGCATAGTCCGATCGGACCAATCCGGGAAATCATGCATAAACGTCGCGCGACTATCGTGGCGTTCCGTGTGGTGCGATTCAAGTCATTCGCCGGCGGGAACGAATCGGACTCACTTTGAGGATCGACGAATCCTTCTCCATCACACTTTCTCCATGACGAGGGGTGACTCAGGATGGCCGACAGACTTTTCCACCCGGTGGTGATGTTTTCAGTCGTAGTTGCGCTCGCCTCGTGCGGCAAGGCCGATGTTAAGAAGGTTTCGAGCCAGATCGCCGCAAAAGTGAACGGCGACGAAATCTCGGTGCACCAGATCAATGGCGTCATCGCGCGCGCCAACAATGTTGCACTTGATCAGGCCAAGCAGACGTCGGCTCAGATCCTCGAGCGGATCATCGATCAGGAGCTGCTGGTGCAGAAAGCGCGCGAAGCGAAGCTGGACCGCGACCCGCAAGTCATGCAGGAGATCGAGGGCGCGAAGCGCCAGATACTTGCACAGGCTTACCTGGAGAGGGCTGTTTCCGCCGAACCGAAAGAGAGACCCGAAGAAATCAAGGAGTTTTACAGGCAGAACCCCGCTTTGTTCGAGGGGCGGCGCGTGTACCGATTTCATGAGCTTGCAGTGGCCGCGCCGCAGGAAAAGCTCGAGGCGCTGAATGCGGAAGCGGCCAGGGCGAAAAACCTCAACGATATCGCGGGCTGGCTCAAGTCGCAGAAGCTGTCGTTTAATGTCGCGACTGCGACCAAACCCTCGGAACAAGTTCCGCTGGAGATCCTGCCTCGAGTGTCCCAGATGAAAGACGGGCAAATCGCCGTATTCCCGACGCCGCGCGGGGCGTCGGTCGTGCAGTTGCTGCAGTCGGAGGAGACCCCTTTGAGCGAAAAGCAGGCCGCGCCGATCATCGAGCAAATCCTCGCCAGTCGAAAGCGGACCGAGCTGGCGCAAGCCGAAGTCCGGAAGCTGCGTGAAAAGGCGAGCATCGAGTACGTAGGCGATTTCGGAACCCCCCATCCGCAAGCGCCGGCCCAAGCCGGTTCCTCGAGCGCAAGTCCGGGCCCGGCCAAAGATGAAGGGAATATCGCACGGGATCCGTCCAGTGCGCCGCGATAGATTGCACGCAACATAGCTGCTGAGACGATGCGTCCGTACAGACATCCGCTCACTGTGCCGTCGAGTGCGGCACTCGTCGCCTTGCTTTGTATCGCAGTTATGGCGCTGTCAGCAGGAGCGTACGGCCAATCACGCGAAAGCCCGTCACGCGAAGCGCTGGGGGAAGGCGATTCCGTCCGCATCACGGTATTCCAGAACCCGGACCTCACGACCGAGACGCGGATCTCCGAGCGGGGCACCATCACCTTTCCCTTGATCGGCGAAATTTCGCTTGCAGGGCTTACGCCTGCGGGGGCAGAGGCGCGGATCGCCAAGCAGTTGATTGAGGGAAAGTTCGTGCTGAAGCCGCAAATCAGCCTCAACGTGGTCCGGGTGCGTAGCCGACAAGTTTCGGTGCTCGGTCAGGTTGCCCGCCCGGGGCGATATGCGCTCGATGACACCAGTTCGAATCTGACCGACATATTGGCGCTCGCCGGCGGGATCGGTCCGACCGGCGACGACAACGTCACCGTGATGATCACGCGCAATGGCAAGACCGCAAAACTGGAAATCAATGTGCCATCCATGTACCGCACGGGCGATTTATCACGGAACCTCCAGTTGGAGAGCGGCGACGCTATTTTCGTGCAGCGCGCCCCGGTTTTCTACATCTACGGGGAAGTCCAGCGCGCGGGCACTTATCGGCTGGAGCCGGCCATGACCGTGATGCAGGCGCTTTCCGTCGGAGGCGGCGTGACATCGCGCGGCACAGACCGCGGACTCAAGATCCACCGCCGGATGCCGGACGGGGCAGTGGCGAAACTCGACGCGCAGCTGCCTGATCCGGTGCAGCCCGATGACGTCATTTATGTCAGGGAGAGCCTGTTCTAGGAAACGCGCGCCGCGCGATCGGCGAAATCGACGCCTTACATCGTACACATCATGAACCTCCACCAGTTTCTGCTCGCATTACGCGCCCGCTTCGGCGTGTTTTTCATGGTGTTTGCCGCCACCGTGCTCGCCGCCACCGCGGTGAGCTTGCTGCTCCCGAAATCCTACAAGGCGACGGCGTCGCTGCTGGTGAACCCCAACAAGGACGAACAGTCGCTGAGCAATGTTCTCCATCCGCTCGTTCTCCCGCAGGAGAGGCTCAGCTACATGCAGACACAGATGGATATCATCACCAGCGAGAAAGTGGCGCGCAAAGTGGTGCAAGACCTCAAGCTCGCGGAGAGCCCATTGACGCGGGCGGCCTTCGAGAAAGAAACGGAAGGCACGGGGTCGATTGAGGACTGGCTGGTCGAGACCCTCCTCAAAAAGCTCAAGGTGGAGACCTCGCGGAGCGACGTCATCCAGGTGAGCTTCTCTTCCACCGATCCCCGGCTCTCGGCGCTGGTCGCCAACGCGTTCGCCAAGGCCTATATCGATACGATGCTCGAGCTGCGCGTAGAGCCCACGCGGGAGGCGGCGGCATGGTTCGAAGAACAGCTGAAGGGCCTTCGGGCCAACTTGGAGGACACCCAAGCCAGGCTGACGGATTATCAAAGGAAGCAGGGAATCATCTCGGCCGACGAGCGCTACGACGTCGAAAACGCCCGATTGGGAGAGATCTCGAGCCAGCTGGTGAGAGCCCAGGAGCAGGCGTTCGATTTGGAAACCCGGGAGCGGCAAGCGCGCGATTTTCTCAAACGCGGCGCGTCCCCGGATAAGCTGCCCGATGTTCTCTCCAATGCGTACATTCAGAAGCTGAAAGCCGACTTGGTGCACGGAGAAGCGAAACTCCAGGAGCTCTCCACGGAGTACGGAGTGAACCATCCCCAATACCAGCGTCAAGTCTCGGAGAACCGGAGCCTGCGCGATAAACTCGAAGTCGAAATGAAAGCGGTCGTGGCGGGGATGGAGAATTCGAAGCAGCAAAGCCGCCAGCGCGAGGCAGAGCTTAGGAGAGCGCTGGCGGCGCAGCGTGAACGGTTGCTCGAGATCAAGGGGGATCGCAATGAGCTGACGGTGCTGACGCGCAATGCGGAAACCGCCCAGCGGACCTACGAGGCCGCCATGCAGCGCTCCGTCGTCAGCAAGGTCGAAAGCCGCGCCAGCCAGGGCACGGTCGCCTTGCTCGACCCGGCGGTCGCGCCGCGCAGGCCTTCCCATCCCAAGGTCTTCCTCAACATCATCCTATCGGTGCTGGTCGGAACGATGCTCGGCGTCGGGATCGTGATGCTGATGGAGATGTTCGACCGCCGGGTGCGCTCGCTCCGCGACCTGGACCTGGACGTGCCGCTGCTTGCCGTGCTCAACACCTGGCAGCCCGCTCGCGACCGTCGGCTCGGCGGGGCAGAGGGCGGCCGACGAGCTTTGCCAAATCCTGCCTGAGCGACGCCGATGAATGCCCCGGAAAATGTCCTGCCGATCGAAGGGTCGAGCCGCGTTCTTGCGCGTCCCGACCGCCGCATCGGCGGCATTCTCGCGGAAGAGGGAAAGCTCGGTGCTGGAGACATCGAGCGGGTCATGGAGCTGCAGCAGGCGGAGGGATTGAGGTTCGGCGAAGGGGCGCTTCGCCTGGGCCTGATCACCGAAGATGACCTGCGTTGCGCGGTTGCGAAACAGTATGATCTTCCCCTCTTGCTGCCCGGCAGCGAAAGCATCAGCAGCGAACTCGTCGTCGCCTACGAGCCGTTCCACCCCCGCGCAGAGGAGCTGCGGGCTCTACGGACCCAGTTGTTGATGCGCTGGTCGAACGCCGGGGTCAGCCACCGGGTGCTGGCGGTCGTCAGTCCGGGCCCCAGCGAAGGGCGCAGCTACGTAGCCGCCAACCTTGCCGTGGTTTTTTCGCAGCTCGGCGAACGCACGCTGCTGATCGATGCCGACCTGCGCACGCCGCGACAGCACCGGATCTTCAATGTTCCCGACCGGATCGGTCTTTCGGCGGTTCTCTCCGGCCGCGCCGACCGCAGTGCGATCACGCAGATCCTGGAACTCGGGAGACTTTCGCTTCTGCCGGCTGGCGCGCCCCCGCCCAATCCACAGGAGTTGCTGTCGCGTCCCGCACTCGGCGCTTTCCTGCAGGAAGTCTGGACGGAGTTCGACATCATCCTCATCGATACGCCTCCGGCGATGCTCTTCGCCGATGCGCAGAGCGTGGCTTTCCGCGCAGGCAGTGCGATGATGCTCGCCCGCAAAGACCACACCCGTCTCGCCGATACAACCCGCATTATCCGGGAGTTGAGCGATACGGGCGCTCGCATCGTGGGTACCGTATTCAACGCATTTTGAACCGGGCCGGCTGGAATGTCCTCGGTTCTGGAGCATCGGATTCTCCCCGGGTCGGACGCAGCAGGCTTGCGCCGCTGGCTGCCCGTGATGCTGGGCTTGGCCGTGATGTATGTGCCGACCTACGTCGACCTGGCGCACGGTCTGTGGCAGGACGAAGCCCACGCCCACGGTCCGATCATTCTTGCAGTGGTGGCGTGGCTCGTGTGGCGGGAGCGTGCCGCACTCGTCGGCGCGCCAACGCGCAGCGCAACGCTCGCAGGAAGTGCGGCGCTGGCGCTGGGGCTGGCTCTCTACATCATCGGGCGCTCGCAACGCGTAGCCCTGTTCGAGGTCGGCTCTCACATTCCGGTGTTCGCGGGCACGGTCCTGCTTCTCCTGGGCTGGCGTGCTTTGGCGCGGCTGTGGTTTCCGCTGGTCTTCCTGTCGTTCCTTGTGCCGCTTCCGGGCTTCGTCGTCGAATCCATTACCGGGCCGCTCAAGAACATTGTTTCCCAGGTCGTCGAGTTGGTTCTTTACGGCCTGGATTACCCCATTGCCCGAACCGGCGTCATATTGAGCATCGGTCAATATCAGCTGCTGGTGGCCGACGCCTGTTCCGGGCTGAACTCGATCTACAGCCTCGCTGCGCTGGGGCTCCTCTACCTCCGCCTTGCGGCATCCGGCAACTTCTTGCGCGCAGCGTTTCTGCTCGCCAGCATTATTCCGATCGCGCTCGCGGCGAACATCGTGCGGGTGTTGATCCTGATCCTCATGACGTTCCATCTCGGGGACGAGGCGGGACAGAGCTTCCTGCACGGATTCGCGGGGATGACGCTGTTTGCCGCCGCTCTGCTGCTGCTGATCGGATTCGACGCATTGTTGCGCCGCGTCCCGGCTTTGCGCGGAGCGGGGGCACCGGCATGAAATATTTCGGCCGGAAATCCCTGCTGGTCGGTGCGGTCATGGTTCTCGCCGCCGGCGCTGCGCTCGCGCTCAAGCCCTCGCGCGCTCAGCAGGACGGTGCGGTCTTTGATCTCGAAAAGAGCATTTCACGCTCGTTCGGAGACTGGATCGTCGACCCGAGCGTTATCCCGATCCCCCCTACACCCGATATCCAGGCCAATCTTGAAAAGATCTACGCGCAAATTGTGAGCCGCACTTATACCAACAGTCGGGGCGAACGCATGATGTTGACGGTCGCCTACGGGGGCGATCAGAGCGACGCGTTGAAAGCGCACCGGCAGGAGGTGTGCTATGCGGCGCAGGGATTCGAGATCAGGGACGTTGTGCACCAAAATATGCGCTTGGGGGACAAAACGATTCCCGTGACGCGCCTGTTCGCCGTGCGGGGCTGGCGCTCGGAGCCCGTGACCTACTGGTTCACCATGGGGGACCGCGTGGTGCTCGGTCGCCTCGAACGGCTCATGGTGCAGCTGGAGTTCGGACTATCTGGCCGCATTCCCGACGGCACGCTGGTCAGGGTGTCGAACATCTCCGGCGACCCGGCGCGGGCTTTCAAGGGGCACGAGGAGTTCATCAGCGCGCTGCTCGACGGGATGCGGCGAGGCGACGTTCACAGACTGCTCGGATCTTAGCGCTCCTCCAGATTAGAACATTGGGATGACGCCGTGCTTAGAATAATTTCCGTCACACCCGCGCTGAGCCACGGCGGGGCCGAGCGCCACGCGATCGCCGTCATGAATCGTCTGGCGGAGCGTGGGCACGAGTGCCACGCGGTGTACATCAAAAACATGCGCGACCGGCTTGATCTCGTTCGACTGCGTGACGGCGGGACCGTGCGATGCCTCAATGCGGCCCGCTATTTCGATGGGCGCGCCGTGGCCGATTTCGCCGCGCATATTTCCCGCATCAGGCCTTCAGTGATCGTCGCGGCGAATCCGTACGCATTGATGTATTCGGCGCTTGCGCTGCGTCTTTCGCGTCTGCGGGTTCCGCTGGTTGTCACTTATCACTCGACCCGGCTGCTCTGCGTAAAAGAGCATATCCAAATGATCCTCTATCGGCCGCTCTTCTGGACTGCGGATTGTTCGGTCTTCGTTTGCCAAAAGCAAAAGCAGTACTGGTCGCGCCGCGGCGTATTTTCGCGAAGAAACGAGGTGATCTACAACGGAGTGGACACGGACGAGTTCAACGGCAAGTGGAATGTCGAGGAGCGCGGAAAATTACGCAGCGTGCTCGGGTTTTCCGATGCGGACATGGTAATCGGCATATCGGCGGTGCTGCGCCCGGAAAAGAACCATGTGCAGTTGGTCGAAGCGATCGCCATGCTCCGCAAAATGGGCATTCCGGCCCGGGCGCTGATGATAGGGGGCGGCGAGATGCGTGAAGCGATCGGGGCCCGCGCGCGCGAACTCAACGTCGAAAGCGATATCGTGATCACGGGCCTCCAGCAGGAGGTTCGCCCCTATATCGCAGCCTGCGATGTCATGGCGTTGTGCAGTTTTACCGAGGCGTTTTCTCTGGCGGCGATCGAGGCCATGGCTTTGAGCAAACCGATTGTCCATTCCGATGTCGGCGGCGCTGCCGAGATGATCGACCCGGGGCGGAACGGCTTTCTTTTTCCGGTGGGCGATACAGAAGCTCTTGTCGACAAGCTGGCGATCCTGGCAGACCGCACGGTTTCCAGAAGAATAGGGCATAACGCGCGCGCGACGGTTGAAGCTCTCTTTTCGGAAAAGACCATGGTGGACCGCTACGAACAAACGCTTCTGGAAGTCTGTGGGGTCCGTTCCGGCGCCAAGGAGGCCGTATATGGATCATAGCTCAATCGGCCTACCGCGGATCACAAACTCTCAATACTCGGCGGTGATACTCCGGCTTGCTTTCCTAACTATCGGCGAAGGGGACTACCCATGCTGAACACGAAACGTGCTCGCGCGTTGGCTCTATTTGCAATTTTCGGCCTGGTGTGGATTCCGGCCCAAGCTTTCGCACAGATATTGCCGTGCATTCCGGGCTTGACGTGCCCCCCTCCCCCGCCCCCCCCGGACACCACCCCGCCGACGGTCAGCATCACGTCTCCCGCCTCCGGCGCCACCGTTTCCGGCACGATCAACGTGACGGCCAACGCCTCCGACGACAGAGGCGTCGCCGGCGTCCAGTTCTTCCTCGACGGTGTCTTCGGCGCGGACGACACCACCGCGCCGTATTCGGTGCCCTGGGACACGACCACCGCGAGTAACGGTTCGCACACCCTTACCGCCGTCGCGCGCGATACCTCCGGCAACCGGACGACCTCCAGCCCGGTCACGGTCACCGTTTCCAACACTGCACCGCCGCCTCCGCCGCCGTCGGCGACAAAACGCTTTGAAGAAACAAACGCGTCCGTGAGCCTAAGCGCCGGTTGGGTTCAGAGTAATCCCAATGATTGGTTTACATGGAGCGGAGGCAGCTCCGTAAGTTCCGTAGCGCCGGGCGCGCAAGCCACGTTCACTTTCACCGGGGCCTCCGTTACATGGATCGGCTACCGCAGCGTCGACAGCGGCATTGCTCACGTATTCGTGGATGGGGCCTTTGTGTCCGACATCGATCTGTTTGCGAGGAGAGACGAAAGCAGCGTGCGCGTTTTTTCGGTGAAGGGCCTGACCAACAGCAGCCATACGTTTACGATCCAAGTGACCGGCCTGAAGAACGCGGAGTCGCAAGGGGTGGTGGTGGTGGTGGATGCATTCGACGTACCCGCGCCGGTCGTCTCGCATTTGCAGGATACGGACCCCGACATCAGCTACAGCGCCGGTTGGACCGGGGGGGATGTCAGCAAGCCCTGGAGCGGCGGGTCGGCCACTTTCTCGACGACACCGGGAGCGCAAGCCACCTTGGCATTCAGGGGAACGGCGATCGCCTGGATCGGCGCCCGCGGGCCCGATACCGGCATCGCTCGCGTATTCGTCGACGGCAGCTTTGCCGGCGACGTCGATATGTATTCTCCGGCGCTAAAAATCCAGGGCCCCGTGTTCACCGCAACGGGACTGGCCGACGCGAACCATACGTTGACGATCCAGGTGACGGGCTCCAGAAACGGGGCTTCGACGGGCACCGCGATCTGGTTGGATGCGTTCGATGTGACGACGCCGGGGACGCGCTTCCAGGAGGAGGATCCGGCGGTCGTCTACAGCGGCAATTGGGTTCACGGCAACCTGAACAGAAGCTGGAGCGAGGGGACCATTTCCGAATCCAACACGCCGGGCTCGCGGGCCACGTTCACCTTCACCGGGACCTCGGTCAGCTGGATCGGCTGCCGCAAGCTCAACATGGGGATCGCTAACGTATACCTGGACGGAGTCTTTGTGACACAGATCGATACGTTTGAACCGCCCCCGATTGAGGGATACCAGAATACCATCTTCAGAGTGGATGGGCTGGCCAACGGCACGCATACGCTGGCGGTCGAGGCGACCGGCCAGAAGAACCCGGCCTCACAGTTCAACATTGTAGTGGTGGATGCTTTTGACGTCCGTCCGTGAGCTTGAGGGGCTGCCGCAAGATGGATTGTGGCAGCCCTGATTTAGGCGAGGGCTGGGCAGGACGGGAATAAAGCACTCCTATGTCCAGCTCCTTTGCATATCGTCACAGCCCGGTCTGGGCGCAGGAACTGCTGATTTCGGCCCAATCCTCCTTGCGCAACGCGATGCGCGAGGGCCGCGCGTTAGAGACTCTGGCCGCGCAGGTTCATGAAAGCCAATGGTGGTCGGAGCATGAGTTGCGCGATTTCCAATCCCGGAAATTGCGCATGATCCTCGAGTCGGCGGCGCGCGACGTTCCCTATTATCGGGGCAAGTACGGGCCGCTGGGCCTGGATTTTGGGAAATTGGAATTTCCGCAAACCGTTGCGAGCCTGCCCTTGATCACCAAAGTCGACGTGCGCGAAGGCGGCAAATCGCTTATCTCGGAACGAAAGCAGGGGCCGCTGTTCTCCGGGAGCACGAGCGGCACGACTGGGGCGCCCCTGACCCTCTATCAGGACTTGGCCGCGATCAACCGGGAAAATGCCTTTATCCGGCGGCAGCTCACTTGGGCGGGCCTGAGCCGGGGCGACCGGCGCGCGTGGATGCGAGGCGACATGATCGTCCCCGCGACCCAGGAGAAGCCGCCTTACTGGCGCGTGAACAGGGCCGAGAACATGTTGATGCTCTCTTCCTATCACCTGTCCGAATCGGGGGCGCCCGCTTACCTCGATTCGCTCAGCAGATTCGATCCGGTGGTGATCCAGGCCTATCCGTCTTCGGTCGGATTTCTCGCCACCTGGATGTTGAGCGCTGGGACTCGTTATCGCGGGAGTTCACTGCGCGGCATCGTGACTTCGTCCGAGACGCTTTCGGATGTCCGGCGCCGGGAAATCGAAAGCGCCTTCGGCTGCCGCGTATTCGACTGGTACGGTCACTTCGAGCGCGTCGCCGCCATCGGCACCTGCGAGCAGGGTCGCCATCACCTCCTGTCCGATTATTCCTACGTGGAGATGCTGCCAGCCGACGACGGCTTGTTCGAACTGGTCGGCACCGGGTTCAACAACGTGTCGATGCCGTTGATCCGCTATCGCTGCGGCGATCTCGTGCGTCCCGCGCCGGCAACGGAGCGCTGCGCCTGCGGGCGGTCGTTCCCGCTGATCGAGCAGATCGTCGGCCGCGTCGACGATTCGGTCAAGCTCCCAGATGGCCGCTCGATCGGCCGTCTCGATCATCTTTTCAAGGGCGTGGAAGGAATACTCGAAGCACAGATCCGCCAGGATCGTCTCGACGCCCTAACGATGCTGGTGGTGCCTTCCGCGACGTTCAGCGACCGCACGCGAGAAACTCTGCAGAACAATACTCGCTACCGCTTGGGCGACGGGATCGCTTTGGAAATCCAGCTGGTTGAGTCGATTCCGCGAACCAGGAACGGCAAGTTCAAGGGCGTCGTATGCAATGTCTGACGGGAATGGGGTAGCGCCGTATGTGCGGGATTGCCGGTTACCTGAGATTGCGTCCGGAGAATTCCGCGCCGATTTCGGCCGGCGTGGCCAAGGAGATGCTGGCGGCGATCCGCCGGCGTGGTCCGGACGGAGAAGGCCAGTGGCGCTCCGCCGACAATCTCTGCTGGCTCGGCCACCGGCGCCTTGCCATCATCGACCTGCATACCGGCGACCAGCCGATGTGCAACGAGGACGGGACGATCTGGACCGTCTTCAACGGCGAAATCTACAACTACGGTGAGCTGCGCACCGAACTCGAGGCGCAGGGTCATCGTTTCAAGACCCGCAGCGATACCGAAGTGCTGGTGCACGGCTACGAGCAGTGGGGTCTTCGAAGGCTGGCCCAGCGTTTGCAGGGCATCTTCGCCTTCGCTGTATACGATGCCGTCGAGCGCACTCTGTCGCTTGCCCGTGATCCGATGGGGGTCAAGCCGCTCTACTGGTGGAGCGACGGCAATGCGCTGCTCTTTGCCAGCGAGATGAAGTCCTTGCTGCGCCATCCCGCCTTGCGCGACCGCAAGGTGAACCGGGCGGGTGTCGCGCAGGTTCTTGTGACCCGTTACGTCTCGCGACCGGCCACTTTGTTCGAGGGCGTGTCGCGCCTGCCGGAGGGATGCTGCATGGCCGTTGACGTGAACGGCAGCGTTCCTGCGGCGCCGCTGCGCTACTGGGATGTGCGTCACCGATCCGAGCAAGTCGGTCTCGAAGAGGCAACCGAGCAACTGGATGCGCTGCTCAAGCGCACCGTGGATATGCAGTTGATGTCGGATGTGCCGTTGGGCGTGCAGCTCTCCGGGGGCGTCGACAGCAGTCTGGTGGTCGCTCTGATGGAAACCCTGCGCCGGGAGAAAGGAGATCCCGCGCCGGTGAAGACCTTTTCCGTCGGCTTCGATATTGCCGAGTTCAGCGAGCTCCCCTACGCGCGCAAGGTGGCGGAACGCTACGGTACCGAGCACCACGAAATCACGGTGGGCTTCAGGGAATTCGCCGAGGAACTGCCCTTCCTCGCCTGGATTTACGACGAACCGATGGGTGAGCCTCCGGGAATCCCCACCTATTTCATGTGCCGCGAGGCGAAGAAGCACGTGAGCGTGATGCTGTGCGGAGAGGGGGCCGACGAGCAATTCGGCGGCTACTCCAAGTACATGTTCGACCAATTCTCCGCGGCGCTCGACTGGATGCCGTCCGGGGTTCGCAATGGTCTCCTGCGCGGTGTCGCGAGCGGCCTGCCGTTCAAAGGCCGACGTCTGCGCAGCATGGCGGAGATCCTCGCGATCGCCGATGCTCCGAGCCGCTTTGCGTCGTGGTACGGGGGCTTCGACACCGAGCTCCAGACTCGCGTGCTTTCCGACACGATGCGAAGTGAAATCGGAGACGGCGGGCTGGCCCAAACGTTCGACGAAATCGTCAATGCCTGCGACAGCAGCAGCGCTCTCGATCGCTTCCTTTACTGCGACGTTCATACCCGACTGGTGGACGACATCCTGGTCAAAGGCGACCGGATGAGCATGGGAGCCGGCATCGAGGCCCGCGTGCCTTTCCTCGATCACAAGCTGGTCGAGTTCGCCGCAAGCCTGCCGCAGCACCTCAAGGTCAGCGGCTTGAGCTCGAAGATCGTTCTCAAGCGGCTTGCCGAGCGCTACATCCCCCACGAGACCATCTACCGCCGCAAAGTGGGCTTCACCGTTCCCCTGACCCGCTGGTTCGCCGGGCCGTGGCGCGGCCTGATCGATGACGTGTTGCTTTCCGATCGCTGCCTGGACCGCGGTTACTACGACGCCGACGTGGTGCGCGGCATCGTGCGCGATCACGTCGGGGGCCGCGTCGACCGGGAGCAGGGGATCTGGATGATGCTCGCCCTGGAAATCTGGCACCGGCTGTTTGTGGACGACGACGGCAGCGAAGCGGCGGTGGACAGGGTCAAGACGGANGGCCCGTCCCTGGCCGCGCTCAGCGGGGTGTCGACCCACGTGCGCATGCTGTTTGCCTCCGATCTTACGCAGGACTACGACCTGCTGCATTTCCAGGTCGGCAGCGAGGGACGCCGGGAGAACGCCCTGCAGAAGCTGATGCGGTTCACCCTCAGCCCGCTCCATCTCGCGCTGTTCCTGCTGCGAACCGGCGCCGAGGTCGTTCATCTCAACGCCTCGCTCGATCCGAAGGGTTATTGGCGGGACCTCGTGTATTCGATCGTCGCCAGATTGCTCGGCCGGCACGTGGTGAACCAGATCCATGGCGGAGCCATGCCTCAGGATTTCTTTCAAGGGAATACCTTTCTGACCTGGATACTGCGGCGCTTTCTCGTTTCGAGCGACGTGGTCACCGTTCTGTCCAGCGCGGAACTGACCGCTTACCGGGCGTTTGATTCACGAATAAAGGTTCATCTGGTTCCCAATGCGATCGATCCGGCGGGGCTCGCCGATCAGAAACGCTCTTACAACATCGACAAACCTTTGAAGCTCGTCTACGTCGGCCGGCTCGTGCGGAGCAAGGGGCTGTTCGAGGTCATCGAGGCTTTGAAGGAGCTCAAACGCGCTGGACGGGAGTTCAGGTTTTCAATAGCCGGACAAGGTCAGGATCAAGGCGAATTCATGGCCGCTTCGGAAAGGGCCGGCCTCGGGGATAGCGTGCGGTTTCTCGGCAGCGTGTTGGCTGCAGAAAAGCGCCGGCTCTGGCTCGAATCGGATTTGTTTGTTTTTCCGTCGTACATGGAAGGGCTCCCGTATTCCCTGCTGGAAGCGATGGCGGCCGGCTGCGTTCCCATAACCACTCCTGTCGCCGCGATTCCCGACGTGATGCGGGACGGCGAACACGGCCTGTTCGTGCCGGTGAAGGACGCGCGAGCGCTCGCGATCGCTGTGGCCGCTCTCGACGACGACCGCGAACGCTTGGCGCGAATGGCCAAGGCGGCCCGGCGACGGGTGCTGGAGCGGTACACGGTGGCGCGGCTCGCGGAAGATTTCCGGGAGCTCTACGACGGCTGCCTCGGCTGAAGCGCATGAGCGCGACGCTCGCGTGGAAGCTGAATCGCCTCAAAGCCATGGCGCCCGCCGAAGTTTGCTGGCGGGTGCGGAAAGCCGTCGCGGCCGGACTCGAGCGCCGAGGTTTCGGTCTTGCGTACGACGTCGATGCCGGTACTGGCATCTCCGGCTCGGCGTGGGTTTCGCTTTTGCCTACGAACTTTGATGCTGCGCCGTACATCGCGGCGGCCGAGCGTCTTCTCGCCGGACGGTGGGACGTACTTTCGTTGCGGGACTGCGCCCTCGGCTTCCCGCCGTGCTGGAATCGTGATCCCAAAACCGGCGTGGACGCGCCGCTCGCATTCGGCAAGGATATTGATTACCGGGATGAGCGCATTGTCGGCGACATCAAGTATCTCTGGGAGCCCAACCGCCACCTGGAGCTGGTGACCCTGGCGCAGGCATGGCATCTCACTCGCGAGCCGCGCTTTGCCGAAGCTGCACGTCGCCTGCTCTTGTCCTGGCTGGAGCAATGCCCTTATCCCCGCGGTCCCCATTGGACAAGTTCTCTTGAGTTGGCGGTGCGCCTCGTCAATTGGGCTTGCGCCTGGCATCTGCTGGGTGGCGAGGCTTCGTCGCTGTTCGCAGCCGAGGAGGGTCGAGCGTTCCGGAAGCACTGGCTCGGTGCAGTTTACCAACACTGCCATTTCATATCGGGCAACCTGTCCCGTCACTCTTCGGCCAACAATCATCTGTTCGGCGAGTTGACGGGGCTGTTCGCAGCCTCGGTGACCTGGCCGCTCTGGCCGGACTCGTCACGCTGGCGGCAGAGTGCACGAGGCGAGTTGGAAACCGAAGCCATAAAGCAAAACGGTGCCGACGGCACCAACCGCGAGCAGGCGTTCTGGTACCAGCACGAGGTGGCGGATATGATGCTGTTCAGCCTGCTTCTTGGGCAGGCGAACGGAATCGACTTTTCCGGTCAGTTTAGAAATCGCCTCGAACTGATGCTCGAATTCATCGCCGCTGTCATGGATGCAGGCGGACATGTGCCCATGATCGGTGATGCTGACGACGCCGTGATGGTGCGCTTTTCGCGCGAGTCGCGGTTTAGTCCCTATCGGTCGCTCCTTGCCACGGGGGCAGTGCTGTTCGGGCGGTGCGACTTCAAGGCCAAAGCGGAGAGCTTTGACGACAAGAGCCGCTGGCTTTTGGGCGATGCAGCCTCGGAGCGTTTCCGCGCTTTGCCGGCAACCACGTCGGAGCCCGCCAAGCTTGCGTTCCCCGAGGGCGGCTACTACGTCCTTGGGCGAGACTTCGGCACGCCACGTGAAGTGAAAACGGTAGTGAATGCGGGGCCCTTGGGCTACCTGTCCATTGCAGCACATGGGCACGCGGCTGCTCTGGCCTTGACCTTGTCTGTCGGTGGCAACGAAGTCTTGGTCGACTCCGGCACGTATGCCTACCACGGCGAGAAGCGCTGGCGCGACTATTTTCGCGGGACCTCGGCGCACAACACATTACGGGTGGATGGAGAGGAACAGTCGGTACCCGGCGGCAATTTCATGTGGCTCTCGCATGCCCGGACTCGGCTCGAGCATTTCGAAACCGGGCCCGAGCGCGATGCATTCGAAGGCGTGCACGACGGCTACCTGCGGCTGGAGGACCCGGTGCTTCACCGCCGGCGGATCGAATTCGACAAACGGAGCATGCGTATCGAGGTCAAGGACACGCTGGAATGCGCTGAGGAGCATTTCGTGAAGATCCACTGGCATTTGGCGGAGAACTGCATGGCGCGGGTTTCCGGTCATGCGGTGGAGGTTGACTGCGCGAACGTGCGCTTGCGGGTCGAGTGTCCGCGTGAGCTGCGTGCGCCGGAGGTGGTTGTCGGTCAGGACGACCCGCCGCTCGGCTGGATATCACGGCGCTTGGACGAAAAAACGCCGTCGCCGGTGATCGTTTGCAGGGGGCGTATTGCGGGCGGCACCAGCGTGCTCACGGTTATCAAAGTGGCGATCGGCGCAACTTGAGCATGGGTCGGGCTTCGACCCAAGGCGAAGTCGTGTTGCGCTGCAATCCACTGATCCAAACGGACTACGCGCTGCCGGCAAAGCGCCGCGGCGGCGTCAACAGGCCTGGTCGATGATTGCGTTGTAGGGAATTCGATTCGACTAGCTTACGCAGCGGCGGTCGTTTCGCTGGTAGGGATTTCATTCTGCACGTTCAACCAGACGATTCATAAGACGAAGCCAATATGAAAGTGTTGAAAGTTGGCTTATTGGTCAATAGCCGGTTTTCAAATAAGTACGATTATGACTTGGCTCTTTGGGCGCGAGACCAAGCAAATATCAAGATCTCACATCTAATAGTCTACCCGCGCCACCGGGACTCCAACCCAGGAAGAGTCGCAGACATATTCTTGACGCAAGGACCATACGCCTTGCTCTCGAAGCTCTTGTTTCGACTGATAGTCTCCGTAGAAAAGTTGTTCCTCAAACGGAGCAGTCTGCATGGCGATCATTATCAAATATTTGATCTAGGCAAGTTGGTCGATGAAGTATTGACAATAAGTCCGATCATTTCAAAGTCAGGTTTCGTGTATCGATTTTCCACCGAGGATATTGAAAAGATGAGGGCGCTTGATTTTGATTTATTGATACGATGCGGCGCGGGAATATTGCGTGGTGACGTTCTTCACGCAAGTCGCCTCGGGATTGTTTCCTTTCATCACGGTGACAATCGGATTAACAGGGGAAGTCCTCCGGGATTCTGGGAGTGCTATTACGAATGGCCTCAGACGGGGTTCATCATTCAACGCCTCACTGAAGAGCTCGATGCGGGAGAAGTGCTGGTCAGAGGCTCGTTCGGAACGCGCTTCTTCTATTCTCTGAACCAGGCCCACCTGTATAAGAAATCGAACACCCATCTCAAGAACCTCCTCGATCGGATAGCGTCGACGGGCAAATTGCCGTCCGCGGAGAATACGCCGAGTCCGTACTCGGGCATCCTCTATCGCACTCCCAAACCGCATCAGTCCGTCGCCTATGCATTCAAGGTTCTTAAGAGGACAGTGAAAAGAATAGCGAAAATGCTGATGCTCAGGGAAAAGTGGGGAATTTCGCTGCTGGCCGGCAAATGGGATAAATCCGTACTTTGGCGAAGTACCGAAGTGAAAAATCCGAGAGGGCGGTTTTGGGCCGACCCATTCTTATACTCGTACCAGGGCAGAACATTTTGCTTTGTCGAGGATTTTGTAAGCAAAACGAATAGGGCGCATATAACGGCCCTGGAGATCGTAGGGACAAAAGCAGTTGAGCGCGGAATCGCGGTCAAGGAACCGTTCCACCTATCGTTTCCGTTCCTGTTCCAATACAAAGGGGGGCTTTACATGTGCCCTGAATGTTTCGAATCGGGGCAAATCAGAATTTACCGCTGCGCGGAATTCCCCTTGAAATGGGAACTGGAGAAGGTTGTCATGGAGGGGGTATCTGCAGCCGATACCATGCTTTTCGAGAAGGGAGGCAAATGGTGGATGCTGACGAGTTTGGACGAATCAGGAGCGTTGGATCACTGTTCCGAGCTGTATTTGTTCTCGTCCGATTCGCCGCTTGATACAAATTGGACTCCGCATCCGCTGAATCCGATACGAATCGACTCTTGTGGCGGCAGAAATGCGGGCTTGATCATTGACGGGGAGAAACTCTTCAGGCTCGCTCAGCGTCAAGGATTCGATCAGTATGGGCAGGGCTTGCTCGTCTACGAAATCAAGATGATTTCGGAATCGACTTACGTCGAACAGCTGGTGTCCGAAATCAATCCTACTTTCAGGAGAGGACTTCGTGGAACGCACCATCTTTCGACCGATGGCAAAACTACCGTAATCGACCACTGCACGATGACGGCGGTCACCTGAGGCCCCTCGGCTGATCCGATCGGACTACGTCCGGCCTTGCTGCCGCAGCACGGCCGTCAACAACCCCTTCCTATGCTTCACTCATGCTTGCCGGTAAGTATGCGTGCGGCGGCTGCTTCCTGCAGCGTGTGGCTATTACAACCATGAGAGGCGTTCATGAAGCTTAGCGTCTGGGGTCTCGGATACGTCGGGACCGTTTCGGCGGGATGCCTGGCGCAGGAAGGCCATGAAGTCATCGGCGTCGATTCGGAGCCGAGAGTCCAGTGGTGGAACTGACCGAGCGCCTGATAGGCAAGGGCTATGACCTGCGCGTCTACGACGCCAATGTCAGGCTCGCAGCCATCCATGGAGCCAACCGCGACTACATCCTCGACCACATTCCTCACATATCGCGCCTGATGGTTTCCAGCATCGACGCGGTTCTAGATCATGCCGACACCATCGTGATAGGCAATGCTGCTCCGGAAGTTCACGACGTTCCCGGGCGCCTGACGGATGAGCAGACTGTGATCGATTTTGTCCGCATCACCGACTCGCGCAGCGTGTCCGGGGTCTACGAGGGGATCTGCTCGTAATGCATGAAACAACCGCCAGGGGAAGCCGGCCAAGGGGAGTCCTGATCCTGGTCGAAAATCTGCCCAGCCCGTTCGACCGCCGGGTGTGGCAGGAAGCGACGACGCTGCGCGGCGCCGGCTATGTCGTGTCGATCATCTGCCCGACCGGGAAGGGATATGAGAGGAAATTCGAGGCGATCGACGGAATCCACATCTACCGCTACCACCTGCCCGTCGAGGCATCGGGCGCGGCAGGTTATGCGGTAGAGTACGCAATCGCGCTCGCCTGGACTTTCGCGCTCGCCTGGCGGGTGCTCCTCACGCGCGGGTTCGACGTCATGCACGCCTGCAATCCGCCCGACCTGTTCTTCCTGATTGGAGCATGTTTCAAGCTGCTCGGAAAGAAGTTCGTTTTTGATCACCACGATCTCAACCCCGAGCTCTACGAAGCGAAGTTCGGCCGCCGCGATTTCTTCCATCGCCTGATACTGAAGCTCGAGTACTGGACTTTTCGCAGCGCCGACGTGTCGATCGCGACCAACGAGTCCTACCGCCGCATCGCGGTCGGGCGCGGCCGCATGCCTCCCGAACGAGTGTTCGTCGTGCGCAGCGGGCCGAGTCTCGAACGCCTGAAGATCCTGCCGCCCGACCCGCGGCTGAAGCGCGGCCGCAAGTATCTCGTCGGCTACGTCGGGGTGATGGGGAAGCAGGAGGGCATCGACTATCTGCTGCAAGCAGCGCGCCACATCGTGTACTACTTCGGCCGCGACGACATACATTTCGGCCTGGTCGGAGGCGGCACTTCACTCGAAGAGATGAAAACGATCGCGCAAGAGCTGGGCGTCGCGGACCACGTGACTTTCACGGGCCGCGTGCCGGACGGCGAGATGCTGGCGATGCTCAACACCGCCGACGTCTGCGTGAATCCCGACGTCGCCAACGAGATGAACGACAAATCCACCATGAACAAGATCATGGAGTACATGGCGCTCGGCAAGCCGATCGTTCAGTTCGATCTCGCGGAAGGGCGTTTCTCGGCCCGGCAGGCGTCTCTCTATGCGCGGAACAACGATGCTTTGAATCTGGCGGAGAAGCTCCTGGAGCTGCTGGACGACCCGGCGCAGCGCGCGAAGATGGGCGAGTACGGACGCAGGCGCGTGGGGAACGAACTCGAATGGCGTCACGAAGCACCCAAACTGCTCGCGGCCTATGACGCGCTCTGGCACGTTGCCGAAGGTTCGCGCACCGCGCGGGGAGTCGAGACATGAAGCTCCTGCCCCTGGACACACCCGAAATCATCGACATCGCCGCGGGCTGGCTTGCGCAGAAGGAGAACTACCAGTGGCTGGATTTCGGGGGAGGAAAACAGATCATTACGCCCGCCGTTCTCAAGATCATGACGCAGCGCGAAACCCATTTTTTGAGGGTGTGGACGTCTGACCGGGACGACACGCCCATCGGAATTGTCGGCCTGAACAACGTCGATCGCGTCTCGAGGACCGCGACGTTTTGGGGGGTGGCCGGGGACAAATCCTTCCGCAACCGGGGAACCGGAACCCGCGCCGCGTCGAAGTTCCTGAGTCTCGTGTTCCGCGAGCTCGGACTTCACTCGATCAACACCTGGGTCGTGGAAAACAATCCGTCGCTTCGGATCGGGGAACGCCTCCATTACAACTACATCGGCAGGCAGCGGCAATGCCACATGATCGACGGCCGCCTGTACGACCGCCTGCTGTTCGACCTCCTCGCGAGCGAACACAGGGAGCTTGAGGATGACCCACGGCATCGGTTGGAAGACCGCAGCACTCATCGCGAAGGGGAAAACTCGGAGAGGGTGACATGAACTATAGTCTTGGAGGGCGCCATGCAGCGTAGCTTGCCGGTGAAACTGTTGGTCAAAGCCGCCAACCGCGGCTTCTACCATGTCCTGTACCGGCCCGCTGAAAGGCTGGTCCGCCGCTTTTCAGCCGTCGGGCAGCATCCGTTTTTCAATCCGTCGGAGTTCGCCTGGATTCCGGGTATCGAAGCCGGCTGGACCGCGATTCGGGACGAGCTGAGCGTGCTGCTGCGGGGGCGAGAGCGGATCCCCAGCGTCGAGGAGCTCTCCGCGGAACAGGTGAAGATTGTCCAGAAAGACAAGTGGAAGAGCTACTGGCTTTACGCGTACGGGCGAAAGATCGCCGAGAACTGCCGCCGCTGCCCCGAGACGGCGCGGCTCGTCGAGACGATTCCCGGCATGAAAACCGCGTTTTTCTCGATCCTCGCCCCGAGGGCGCATCTCGCCGAGCACCTCGGCTATTACGCCGGCTTCCTCCGCTATCATCTGGGGCTCATCGTGCCCCGCGAGAAGGACGCCTGCCGCATCCGGGTGGGCTCCGACGTCGCCCACTGGGAGGAGGGGCGAAGCCTCGTGTTCGACGATACCTACCCGCATGAAGTCTGGAACGATACGGACGAAGAGCGGGTGGTGCTGTTCGTCGATTTCGCGCGTCCGTTGTCGTTTTTGCTGTCCGTGCTGAACGACGCGGTGATCCAGGTGTTCAGCCGGACGGCCTGGGCCCAGGAGATCGTTGAAAATATCGGGGAGCGGAACCGTCAGACCGGCGCCGGGGCAATCGCCGAGCCGTCCGCGACTGCGCGCACGACCGCGGGCTGAGGCTTAACGTTCGTCAATACCGCAGGTGAGGATATGGACACGCAGACGAGAAAGAAAGCGCTCCGCCTGCTCTCGAACGGCGTATACGTGCTGACGTCGAGAGTCGGGGACCGCTACGGCGCGGCGACGGTCACGTGGGTGTCGCAGGTGTCTTTCCGGCCGCCATTGGTCATGGCGGCGGTGAAGCGGAATAGCAACGTGTTCAAGTGTCTGGAGGAAAGCCGGACCGCCGTACTCCACATCGTGGGAGACCAGCAGCAGGACATCGCCCACAGATTCTTCTTTCCGACGCATGCGGAGCACGGGACGATCAACGGCGAACCGTTTGCAGAGGGCAGAACCGCCGCGCCGGTATTGGCCAATTTGCCCGCGCACGTTGAATGCCAGGTTGAGCGGATAGTCGATACCGAGGGCGATCATGCGGTGGTGATCCTGCACGCGGTGGAGGCCGAATGCCGGGAACAAGTCCGGCCGTTGACCATGGCGGAGACGCCGTGGGAATACGGCGGATGAGGAGGAGTTCGGGGACTGTTACGGCCCACAAACCTGGGACGAAATGTTTATCGGCCATGTGCTGTATACGGTCCCTCGTCGAAGTGGCTCCCGTCAATCGCTTGCGAAGGAGCCATGAGAGGGTTGCGGCGCGGTTTCCGATTCGAATTTCATGAAACGATTCGCGGTATTGGACAGTTGGCGCGGTATTGCTGCATGCCTGGTGGCTCTACATCATTTCGAGAGCCTGATCGATATCAACGGCTACCCCCCCTACGGCCATCTGCATGTGTCGCTCGTGCGCAACGCCTACCTTTTCGTCGATCTCTTTTTTGTGCTGAGCGGCTTCGTCATCGCCGCGAATTACCAGCAGCGAGTACTCGACGGCTTCGGAGTGGGACGGTTTCTCTTGCTGCGACTGGGTCGGCTCTATCCGCTCCATTTCGTAATGTTGGCGGTTGCCGTCGCCCTCAAACTGCTTCTGATCTTGACTCCGGCAGCCGCGTCGGTCACACCGGCAGCGCCGTTCAGCACCCCGCAGGAAGCGCCGCATACCATTCTCGCCAATCTGCTGCTTATCCACAGCTTGCACGTATACGATTTCTTTACCTGGAATTCGCAAAGCTGGAGTATCAGCACGGAGTTCTACACCTATGTCATTTTCGCCGCGTGCTTGGTCGGGCTTCGGAAGCACGGCTGGATCGCGCTGCTCGCCGCCATGATTGGTGGGCCGGTATTGATCGCGACCTTGAGCGAGCACAACATGGACGCGACTTATGACTGGGGCATGATCCGGTGCATCTATGGATTTGCCGCCGGGGTGATTTCTTGGAACCTCTATAGTCGATGGAATGGCAAGCTCAGAAAGTGGCTGTCCGGGGACATTGCCGAATGGTGCGCAATCGGATTGATGGTCGCGTTCGTAAGCGTGTCTGGCACCACTCTCCTTTCCGTAGCGGCGCCCTATGTATTCGGGCTGGTAGTGTTGGTCTTTTCGTTCGAAGCGGGAGCGGCAAGCACGCTCCTGCGGTTGCGACCGCTGGTTTTCCTGGGGACCGTCTCGTATTCCATCTATATGACGCACGTGTTTATCGCGAGAAGATTGTTCGACGCGGGCAGAGTCTTCGACAAGCTGTGGCACCTTGACTTCATGGGAACCCAGCCATGGCAGGGCGACATCGCTTATCTCCTCTACATGGCGATGGTCATCGCCATGTCATATTTCACTTACCGCTGGATCGAAAGGCCGGGGCGGGACTGGGTCAGAAACCGGGTTGAGACACCGCAACAAACGGCTGCGTCGCGCCGCATCGTCAGCGTCTAAGCGCGATCCTCGGTCTGACGCGCCCGGTTCCCCTGCCGTGAGCGAACGATGGCCAAGCCCCGCATGGTCCGTCGAGATCATTAGTCCGACCGGCGCAGCGGAACGTACGGGTAACGCAACATATCCCGGGTACAAGGAGGGCTTCGCTACCAACACCGCGAGGAAGCCGTGAAATACTTTCGAGATCACGACGTCCTGTCGTTATCCACCGATTCACAGCGGCCGATCCACACGCAACGATTTCCGATCGCGCCACCGCTTGCTCCCGCCGACAAGGCCGCGGCTTGCGCGGCGAGCGCTGCCGCGTTTGCGCTTTTTCTCCTGGGCGCGGGTTTTCCTTCCATGGGCGCCGCCGCTCAGCAATTCTTCTGCACCTTCGCGAGCGCGCCGACCGACTGCGGTTTTATCGAACAATACAAGGGGATGGACACAGTGCCGCCGGGTCCGGGCCGTGCGTCAATCCTGCCTATAGGGCGCGACGGTTCGACGAGCGTCCGCCTCCACACCCAGCCGGGCGACAACAACGTCGCGGGCAGCGGCGACATGGAACGAAACGATCTCTATTTGTCCCAGGCCGACAGCGACGGCGTCGAAACTCACGAGTCGTGGTGGGCACAGTCGATCCTGTTCCCCGACGACTTCGTGCTCCCGACTTGGCAGATGTATGTCGTCTCCGCCTTCCACCACACCGGCGCCACCGGGCAGGCGAATTTCGATATTCACTTTCAACAACAGCCCGACACCACTCAGCCAGGCAACCTGATTTTCCGGGGCTTCGGCGGGATCCAGGATTCCGGTTTCTACACAGCGACCATCGTTCCCGGCGGCACAGTCTCGAAGAACGTCTGGTATGACTTCGTCTATCACGTAAGGTGGTCATCCGCATCGGACGGTTTCTTCGATGCATGGGTTCGAAAGGGCGATGCACCGATTTACACACAGGTGCTCGCCCACCGAGGACCCACGCTCTATGCGAATGAGGGGGTCTATCTCAAGCTCGCCAATTACCACACGCCGATTTGCGATCCCTATCCGACCTGCATCGGATCGGATCCGCCCAGCTCCGTGATCCACGACCGCGTGGCGCGGGGGACGACTTGGCAGGACGTTGCTTATCCGGGTACTGCCCTCGAAGGGCAGTACGAGGAGAGCGCCGCAAGCTACCATTCCAGCTTGGCGACGTCGTCGTGGATGCAGTACGGGTCGGGGGTCGGGACGTTCAGCGGCGGCGCGATCCTCGCCTCCAATGAAGCCAACGCTACTGCGACGTTCATCTTTAAAGGGGCGGCGGTGACCTGGATGGGCGTCAAATGCAACGTGTGCGGGATCGCCACCGTCTCGATCGACGGCGGCGCACCGACTACGGTGGACACGGCCAGTTTTGACCTGCCAGGCAGCCTTACGCCCAAATCCGTGTTCTCCGCCTCAGGTCTCGATCCGGCAGTGAATCACACGATGGTGATTACGGTGACGGGCCAGACCGGCTCCGGCGGCGCGTACATCGCGGTGGACGGTTTCTGGGTAATACCGATCGCATCGAACTGACATCGTGTCGGAGGCCTCACTAGCCGCCCAAAAAGCGCAACCACCACTCGCCCTCCAGTCGACTGAGAAACGCTTCCCCTTGATGGATCGCTGCGATGACGTCGGGGTGGCGGGAGTGAACGAGCGTCCACGGGCTGTCCCAGCGGAACCAGCAGTGCCGGGCCGAAAGCTCCTGAACGTAGCGCGGGTCGACGCGCCCCCGCATCGCCGCCGCGCCGTGTCGCCAAGCATCGGCCAGGAGCCGCTGCAGCACGCGGTCGAAAAAGCCGTCCAGTGCCGCAATCTGGACGACTTCGCTCACTCCGCCCGCCCATACGTAGTAGAGATACCAGCCGATCAGCCGCTGCTCGCCGTCGCGCACGGCACGCGCGCGCAGTCGTCCGAAGCGCGTTTTGCGTGCCGTCTGATCGAGCAACCACGCAAGCGAGGGGGCGTCGTACACCGGTTGCAGCGCGCTGCCGTGCAGGACCTCGGGCAGGTGGGCCAGCATCGTGGCCGGATCCAGCGTGTCCTCTGCGAATTCGGTTTCTTCCCGAAGGAACCCGTTCGGGCGCAACCGGGACGCAAGCGCGTCGGCGAGGGCGCACAGCGGGCGCGCCGCGAGCGCCAAGGGGGGAGGAAACGCGGCGCGTTCTTCCAGAAGCGACAGCGCGTAGCGGGCGGGACGAAGCGGCCGTGTCCAGTGAAGGCTGTAGAGCGGCGGTGCCGTCCCACCGATTCCGACCCACATGCGTCGAGCCTTGGCGCTCGATCCATCGGCGAGGGTAAGATCCTGCGGTCCTGAGAGACACGCTTTTACCAGTTGCAGAGCTGTGAGGCTGTGGCGCTCGTCCGGGTCCACCATGAATTGGCAGCTCACGGCGACGAGGATCGGGCGCCCGCGGAATTGCATCGGTCGCGGCATCACGGCCTGGAAGCCGGCGATGCGGCCGTCCTCCTCGGCTACCCAAGACGGCAGCTTGGGATCGCGCCACGGATTGTCGAAGAGCATCTCCCGGAAGTAGGACTCGCACGCGGCTTGTGAGCTCCAGCGATCCTCCGGATACACTCGTGCGAAGAGTGCGGCAACGGCGGAAACATCGTCCTCGGCAAAGACGCGAATCGTCGCCATGTCAGGTTTCACTCTTGGGCGTCAAAGACCGCCCGGCCGGGCGGACGGCTCTCATGGTCGAGCAATACAACTGAAAATCATAGACTTCCTCGGAGACGGGCCTTTGTCGGGGCGCTCGAGAGCCCTGATCCATTCGGCTCATGAGGTTGATCTCTCGGCGAAGAACTGGATATGTACGCTACGCGATGCTCCGCATGGATCACGGCTGGACTGCTGCCCGAACAGTCCTCGAATTGCCGCCCTGCAGATATCGGAGGTTCTTTGACGAATCCGGTTCATACGACAGTCTCCAACGTCGGCGCTGTTGCGCCAAGCTTGCTCGTGGCGCCCCGGCCCAGCGCTGTCGATACGGGAAAACGGGAAAAGGAGAGGCCGGCGTTGAAATCCGGCGCGACTCGTGTTCGCACGACTCGAATAAAGAGGTGGGAAAGTGTCTCCGATCTGGAAGCAGCATGGAATGGTCTCCTGAATCGTTCCCCAGGCTACAGCGTATTTCAGGCGTTTCAGTGGCATCTCTGTTGGTGGAAGGCATTCGGCGCTCCGCACGAGCTCTTTGTAATCCTCGCGTATGCCGGCCCCCAGTTAGTTGGAATCGCGCCGATGATGATTGCTCGGGAGAAGGGGCGGTTTCGCCAAGCAAGGAGGCATCTTCACTTTATCGGAAGCATAAATCATGCATCAGACTACTGCGATTTCATAATCGATCCCGATGTTCCAGGGGCGCTGGACGCGCTCCTGGAGGAGATATGCACTTGCTCACAAGCATTTTATCGGATCGACCTATCCCACTTCCCGAGTCATTCTCCGAACCAAGCCCGAACCCTGGAATATTTCAGGAGCCGCAGCGCAAAAACTTCGGTTGAAGTTCAGGCCGACGCCCCCGTTCGAATCCTGGGGGAGGGTGAAGGAGATCTAAAAGCGGCAAACAAGTCCAGCCTAAAGAGGCATACCGGTTTCTTCCGGAAATCGGGAGATCTTCGCTTCCATCGATGCGCGAGCGAGGCGGAGATTCTCGAGTATTTAGAGCACTTTTTTGAGCAGCACAGGGCAAGGTGGGCGCGAACGGACTCACCCAGCCAGTTTTTCGATCCGGCCCAGCAAGCGTTTTATAGGGAGCTGGTTCGGGAGATCTTCCCCCGCGGCTGGCTTAGATTTGACGTGGTTCTGTTCAACGGGGCTCCACTGGCTTTTCATTTTGGGTTCGAATATCGGCGGCGCTTCATTTGGTACAAACCGACCTTTGACGTCCAATTCGCTTCGAGATCTCCGGGGGAAGTGCTGATCAAATTTCTCTTGGAAGAGGCGATAAAGAGGCAGCTGGAGGAATTTGACTTCACGATCGGATCCGAGGCTTTCAAATACCGGTTCGCCAACCAGATTCGGCATATCAGTCGAGTGATTGCATTTCATTCAACTACAGACTATTGGAAATACCGGGTCAGATGCATGCTAAAGAAGCGTCTGAAGGGCGATCCCGCTTCAAGAGGCGCGCCCATATCCGCTCGATAGCGTTCCTTGGAGCGGTCGGCTTCCTTCTCGTTTCGGCCGCCGGCAGGGCGGATGTCTACGTCTGGCGCGACGCCCCGGGCGCGCCGAAGTATTCGGATCCGCCTCCGGGGGAGGGCGCACGCGATGTCAAGAAGCTCGGAACCACGTTGAAATTCTTCGCCACGTTCGGAACGAGTTCGTTCAAGACTGCTACGGGTGACGGAACGTCCAACGATGGTGTGTGGTGGGTGGAGCAGAAAGCCGGGACGAACCGCGCGACCATCGTGAATATCGGACGCGATGGAGGAACAGCCCTGCGTTTGCACACCGAACCGGGCGATGACAACGTTTCCGGCAGCGGCATCCACGAGCGTAACGACGTCGCGCTCCCTCAGAAAGCAACCGGCTGCTACGAGGGCCGGGAGCAGTGGTGGGAACACTCGATCCTGTTCCCCGACGATTATGTTTCTCCGCCTCCCGGCCCCACCCGGCACTGGTATGCCCTCTCCGGTTTCCACCACACCGGCCCGACCGGACAGGGTAACTTCACCCTCTATGATCAGCCCGGCAGCGGTCTTGTCTTCGGCGGCTTCGGCGGGGCGACGGTGGCAAATGACCCCTCCCACCCCGGCCATTTCGAGGCAACCGCCGGTCCGGTCGTGAAGAACGTCTGGTATGACTTCGTTTACCACGTGAAGTGGTCCTCGGGCAGCGATGGTTTTTTCGAGGCGTGGGTGAACGGGGAGCAAAAACTGGCTCACCATGGGCCGACACTCTATGAAGGTATGGGGTGCTACCTCAAGCTCGCCAACTACCACACGGCGTTCGGGCAAGCGAGCTCGGTGATCTACGACCGGGTGATCCGCCGCGACGTCGGCGGCCAGTAGCGACTCACCGCTGTTTTCGGCGCGCCATGTAGTCGATGACCCGCAGCCGCTTGCTCCGGCCGAAAGTATGAACGCGCAAAATATCCTCTCGCCAACCTGGTGTAATTCGGTGCACCACCGTTTCCCGGTAATCGTCGTCGCTCAGGACGTCCACACGGTTGATCAACACCGAGTGGCCGTAGGCCAAAGAACAATCCTGGCTCGGTCGATAGAGCGTCCCGTTGCGCGAAAATAGCGGCCCGGCGGGACGAGCGCAACGCGCGTCCGAAACAACCGGGTTACCGCGATGGGCTGTCCAGGGTCCGAGCGGCGTCGTGCTCCAATAAAGATGAAGCTCTTCGCAGCTGTCCGCCTCGGGCTCCGCCACGTTGACGAACATCCACCATCGATCGTTTTGCTTCCATAAGGTGGCGTCGAACGCGCTGATCCTTTCGAGGAGAACCTTGTGAAGGCGCCAGCGAAGCGGGAACGCCTCGCAACGGTAAATCTCGATCGTTCCGTTCTCCGACGTCTCCGGCAGCATGTACAGCGAGCCGTCCCAGCTGAAAACGAACGGATACGAGAGGTGGTAGGGCCGCTCGAGAACGACTTGCGGTTCGCCGGGCTCGGCATCCTCGAAAACTTCCACCGCCATAATGCGTCCCTTCGGGGTGCGATAACGCCATTCCTCGAAGAATATAAAGTATCGGCCCTGGTGTTCGACGGCAAATGGATCGGCCCAGGCGCGGTCCTTGGGGGGCACCAGATAGCGCAATCGCTCGAGCCTGCAGCCCTCCTCGTTCTCGTCCGCAAAGTAAAAGGCCAATTCCCAATGGTCCAGCCAACGCAGTAACCGCAATTGGTTGGCCGCCACATTCGACACCAAGCTCAAGGACAGCCGGGCCAAAGCGGAAACCGTCGGCTCGGACAGCGCCGGATAGCGCGCGGGCGCGGCCGACGTCGCCGGCCGCGCGGAACGCCAGGCATCCCCATTGCGCGTCAGGTGCTCGAGCAAGCGCCTGAAGAAACTCATCCCCTTGCGCAGGGAACCCAAGCGATTGAGGCGCACCGAGTTCCTGAGCGTCGTGCCGAAGCTGCGGTACAGCAGGCCGTTCCGGGACTCCGTGTAATCGACGACGCTGACCATGGTGACCGGGCTGCCGGCGCTCACTTCCATGGCGCCGGCCCAAGCGCTCGCCGCCGATACGTCTTGTCCGATCTCGATACCCCATACGCCCAGGCGCGAAACGGAAGGCAGCGGCCGGCGCGGCGGAATGGCGGCGAAGCACAGCCACACATCCACATCGCACCTTCGCAGTGCCGCTGTCCCCGGCTCGTCCGGACACCAGCCGTTGCCGTGGCGGGTGATTTTGACATTGAGCGGCGGCACCGAGAGCTCGGCGGCTACGTCGGTGGGGACAAACAGCCGCTCCTTTCGGCATCGCACCTGCTCTTCGAGCCGATCAATGACCCGATTGAGGCGAGAGGCAAATGATTTGCGCGAATTCCCGCGGGCGACGGCTACGGCCGCCAAGCTTACGCCCGGCACGGCCAAAGCCTGTCTCAAGGACTCGAGCACCCAGCGCTCCTGGATCCTCCCGTCCAGCAGGACACCAACCGTGACGGGGTACACGGTCTTGTTCTTCATCAACTCGGGATCAACTCGATTCATCTAAATCAACGCGAGTTGAGCGCGCGACGGTAAGCGTCATACGTCACATCGGCGATGTGAGGCCAGGATAACCTCTCTTTCGCTGATCGGGCGGCGCCCGTTGCGAGCGAATCGCGCAGTCGGCGGTCGAGTAGAAGCTTTTCCATCGCGTCCGCGAGCGCCTTCCCGTCTCGCGGCGGAACAATCAATCCGGTCTGGCCGTCGATCACAACATCCGGCACGTCGCCTACGCTGGTCGCGATGACCGGCCGTGCGAAAGCAAACGCCATGGCGCTGACTCCGCTTTGGGTTGCATCGGTGTACGGTAAAACCACGCCCATCGCGCGACGAAACAGCTCAGGCACTTCCGCCGTGGAGATGTATCGGTCGATCAATTCGATCCAGGCGGTCGATGCAATCCGTTTCCTCTGCTGTTCGAGGTCACTACCCGTTCCGGCGACGACCAGCCGGAAACGATGCCCTCGACTATGCAGAATATCGCCGGCGTCCAAGAAATAACGCAGACCCTTATAGGGCTGGATGCGGCCGAAAAACAAGAACGTACCCGGCTCGTATCGCGAAACGTCGTCTTCGACACTTGCACAACCAAGTATCCCATGAGGGATTACGTCGATTCGCCCGGCAATGCGGGCGTCCAGTTCTTCGAGTCCGGCTTGCATTCGCGGTCCGTGAACAATCACCCGGGTTGCTTTCCGCCGGAACCATTTGACGACCTTCCATCTCCAGCCGTCCTTGGAAATACCCCCCGAGTGTTGAACAGGATCGTGTACCGTCAGGACGATTGGAAGGTGGCGTTTGCGAGACGAAAGGATCGTCCATCCCGTGTACTGAACATGCCCCTCCTGGATGTGCAATATTTCGGGAGAGAAGCCTTGGAGAATCCGACTAATCGAGAAACCGGCGCCCAGAACACGTGGGTCTCGCAACCGGGGAAGCTCGACGGATCGTACGGTAACCGTTTGGTAAAGCAGCGCCCGCAAGTCGTCCGGCAATTCGTCTTGCGCATTGCCCGAATGCAGGACCAGCAGCACTTCATGCTTGGCCGAGAGGGCGAGGGCAAGGCGGCTCGCGTACTCGGCGAAGTGGAGTGCAAGGAGCGCGATCCTCACCGCGTTCTCCTGACCAAAACCACTGGGCTTACCGCCCTTCAATCAAGTGCTGCACGTTCGCCAAGGACTCATCGGCAATGAACAAGAAATTGTTGACGTACTTATCCTCTTTGTTGATGTTGTTCACGATATTGGAAACATCCTGGTGTTCTTCCACTCTAAACGACTCGATCGGGTTCAGGCGATCGCGTCGAAAGAAAAAACCTTGGTAACCCAGCTCTTGGAGAAAGTTGCTGACCGTAATGACCGAGTGGCGTTTATGCCGCTCTTCGATCTCAATAAGCAGCGTCGGACGATCGCGAAGAAGGATGCGCCTGGCGCCACGCAATACGGCGTCTTCGTGACCTTCCACATCGATCTTGATGCACCCTACAGGTTCGATGGCATCGTAGTCATCAAGGCGCCGCGTCGGTACGGTCAGTACCTCGACCGCGCCCAACTGCTCGACGGGGTTTTCCCTTTCGATACTGCTCCGTCCCATATCGCCCACCAATACCCTGAGCTGTGCGTCACCGCTGTGATCGGATAGCGCTACGGCTTCCACGCGCAAACGGGGGTTCGAGCGGGCCGCCAACCTGTCCACAAGGTATGCCGCTGAGTCGGGCCTGGGCTCGAACGCGTAACATTTCCTGGAGTGATTGAGCAGATGGACAGTGTAGCTTCCGATGGACGCGCCGATGTCGATCGAAACTTTGGCGCCGTCGCACAAATAACGAAGCAGCCGCAGCTCCAGGTCAAAATAACCAATCCTCCACGCTAAAAAGCGCCAGTACAAAGGAGCGGGGAACAGATGTTTCAGGCCTTCACGGATGAGCGCCTTTGTCTTCATGCTCTGCTGCCAAGCATTCGCGCGGTACCGCTGACCGCCCCATGAATTCCGCTTTTTTCCGATTCGCTGAGCATGTAGGTCCAGCTCGCGATTCCGTATGTCAGGACAAAGCACCCGATTCCGGAGACAGCGCTCCAAAACGAGGAGAGGGAAAACTGCGCGACAGCCATGTTGCTGCCCCACGCAAGCGCTATTCCCGCTGCCGTGATGACGAAGACGTCACCGCCAAACGGAAACGCTCCTAGGGAGCGGCGGACGAACAGAACCCGCGCGAGATTCGCGATCGCCATTGAGGTGCATGTCGCGATTGCCGCGCCAAGCTGGCCGTACGCGGGCACAGCAACCCAGCAGAGGATTGCGGCAATGACCAGGCCGACCGAAAGGATCTTCAGCTCGAGGAAATGCTTGCCCGTCATCGACAGGGCCCAGCCGGAATGTCCGAAAATCATAAAGACGAACTGACCGGCAGCCAGCCAACACACCACGGCCTGCGACACCGCAAACGACGGGCCAAAAAGGTGCGTCAGTTGCGCGCCCCAGAACAGGAAAATCGCAAAAAATGGCGCCGTCACCAAGGTGATCCACCTGACGCTCAACGACATTACTCGCACCATGCCATCGAGGTCGCCTCGAGCGTGCCGCTCGGCGACCAATGCTCCGAGGCCCTGGGTAAAAGCCACACCGAACACCCCCATCAGAGCCAGCAGCATCTTCACCAGTGAATACTGTCCCAAGTCTTGCGCGGTCGCGAAGCGGCCTAAGATCAACATGTCCATGCTGGCCGTCAGCGTGCCAACGAGTACTCCCACCGCCAGGACACTCGAGTAATGCATCACCCGGAACGCGTCGTTCCACGAATGCGGTTGAGCGGCGGCACTACCCCGAAAATCAGAGCGCGCGCGCATCGCGAGGAACGCCGAAGCGAGGAAAGACCCCAGCGTGGTTCCCGCGACTACGGCCCAGAGACGCCATCCGGCGGCAAAGAGAATGACAATCGCCGCGAGGCGGATAGTCGGTAACAAGACCGATTCCGCAAATACGCTCGGAGAGAGTTTGAGAATGCCCCGGTACGCGCCTCCCAGCACCGCCAGATCGGTCGAAAAAGGAAGTGCCAACGCCAAACACAGGAGGATTTCCGCAAAATGGGAATAGTGATAGACGTTCGCCTCGAGAACCCGGCCCAGGCCGAGCGCAACGGCAAGCACCGGCAGCAAGGCGAAGATGTCGGCGAGCAGACGGGTCCTCCGGAGCACTGCGATGCGCGAGGCAGGCTCCCGCGCCGTGTTCGTCTCGCCAAAGTACCGTTGCAGTCCTATGTCAAGTCCCAACCGCGTCACGATTCCCGTCACGTCCACCAGGTTACGGGCCAGATTGAAGATTCCGTAATCCGCTGCACCGATGACGCGGGCTACGATCAGCCCTGACAGAAACGATATGCCCTGCAGGTATACGTTTCCGGCAGCTACGGTCGAGGCACGACCGATGAGCTTGCGCGGTCCGGCTTCGTCTGTCGCGTTTTCCATTCCGAACCATCACGCTTTCAACGAAACCTGCGCACGCTGCAGCGAGCGATGCCAGATTACGGCAAGCAAAAGCGCGAGAATCGCCGCGATCCTTCCGTCGCTTACGGTAAAGAGCGTTACGAACGTTGCTCCGAAAGTCATGAGCCCCGCGAGCGCGGCGATAGCCTCGGTACGCGCATCTGAATTCGTATCGCTGCCGGCTATGACGGCAATCGCTCGTCTCAGCGCGTCGCCCACGACCAGCAGCGCCGCAATCGAGCCGGCGATGCCGCCTTCGTAGAGGATCTTGAGATAGCCGCTTTCAGGTTGATCCGGAATGTACGTGACCCCCGCCGCCGTGCCGATGTCGTAATAGTTGTAAACCGTCGGCTGCGTTTCGATGAGATAGGATTGAAAGCTTCCGAGACCGATGCCTGTGATCGGGTGATCGGCAAACATGTTCCAAGTATCGAACCAGATCGCGAACCGGTTCTCGAATTCCGCCTGCGACTGTAGAAAGCGCTCGGAAATCGCCGAAGGAACGATGTTTAGCCAGGTTTCCGTGGGAGTTAGCGCCATGACCATCGCGACGATGATCAGGCTTCCCGTGATCACCAGCTTGGCTGCGGCATTCCATCCGTTAAAGGCAAAAAGAACCATTCCAGATACCAATAGGCACGCTAATATGGCGCTGCGGGAAATCGTCGTTACCAGCGCGACTAAGCCGACTGCAATCGCAGCCCAGACCACCAAACGCAGCTTCATGCCACGAAACCGGTTCCGGATGCCCAGGAGCAAGAGGAACGTGATCATGGACGCGAGAAATGCACCAGCCCTTTGTGGGTCCTGAAAAAACCCCCCTGCTCGCCAGATCTCCATCCCGGCAACGTTGCTCAACTGGTTCAAGTTGCTGCCCCGCAAACTCAGGTTCACATGCAGGCCACGGTCGACAAGGAGGCCGACGGCCATGAAAAGCAATACGACCGAGAACAGCAGAACAAGGCGTTCGAACCCCCCCTCGCGCCCCAACTCGTCAAGCGCGAACAGAAAGAAAACGTAAGCCGCAAAACTTACGATGTATACCACTAGAGACAGCAACGGAAACTGGGAAAACACGACGCAAGGAATGCAAAGGAGCCATGCGATGAGTAAGGACTTTGTCGGGAAGAGCGGCTCGCTTTCCGTGGAGGAAGCAAACACCCTTTTCCCGAACAGCCCGACCGTGAGTGCGAGCATGACTACATCGAATACGGTAGCTCCGAAACGCCCCGGAGGGACGAGGGCGGCGGCAATTGGAAAACAGACAATGAGCGCTAGGAAGACAAAACGCAGCGGCTCGCGTCGTGTGACCGCTACGAGCACTCCGATGACGATAAGACCGAAAACGGCGACGTAGTAAATGGCCCGCTCGCCGGCCATGGTGCCGACGAGCGCCGTAACCATTCCTGCCAACACGGCTGTGGCTAAGACTATGACCGGCAGGACTAATGGTCCTGCGGCCGCACTGAGAGTACTAGCCCTGGGAAAATTCATCGTTCAAAAGCCCCCGGGCGACATTCTCGCGATATACGCGTGCGACCGACGCGGCCACGGCTGGAACATTGTCTCGGCAAAGATGCGAACCGTCGCCATGCCAGGTTCCGTCTTTCGCCAACGAGCTAGTTACCGCCAACAGCCGGGGCCGTCCGAATTCGCTGCACCTTAATCGGCCGCGCGCAAAGAGGGCCGCGCGGCCGCCGGGTCGGCGGTTCCACCGTTCGCGGCGACCAGCCGGGCGATCCGCTCGAGCGTTCGCAAGTCGTCGAGGTCGATGTCGTCGATCTTGATTCGCAGGCCAAAGCGCTGCTCGAGCGCGACGAGCAGCTCCACGAACTGGAACGAGTCAAGAATGCCGGTCTCGAGGAGATCGGTGTCCGGGGAAGGCGCGTCCATGTGGAAACTCTCGACGAACACCGCGCCGAGGCGCTCGATGATGGCTTTTGCGTTTCTCACTGTTTCCTCCTTTAACGCCGTCCGGGCGCCGCGCTGACCATGTGATCCGTCCCGTGGGCGCGATCGGGCGACGGTGCTTTCGCGCGCACCTGTGGGGCTTCCGCGCCGAGGAACGCATTCTTCAATCGGGGACGGTCGATCTTGCCGTTCTCATTCTTGGGCAGGACTTCGTACCGCATCCATCGGGCCGGGAGCATGTAGCTGGGCACCAGCGCGGCCAAGTCCTTTCGCAGGCTTTTCGTGGAGACGCCGTTGTCCGGTGCCGGGGCGTAGGCGCAGCAGATCAGCCATCCTTCGAAGCCTTCGGATCGAATCGCGACGACCGCGCTCTCCCGTAAGCCCGGGAGCGAGTGCAGCGCAGCCTCGATCTCGCCCAGCTCGATGCGGTAGCCGCGGCTCTTGATCTGCGTGTCGGCGCGGCCGACGTAGTGGAACAGACCGTCGGGTCCGCGCCGCGCCAGGTCGCCGGTCTTGTAGATGCGGTCCTGCGGACCCGCACCACCGGGGTAGGGAAGAAACGCGGCGCGGGTCTTCTCCGGGTCGCGCCAGTAGCCCGGGCTCAGGCCCACGCCGCGGATATACAAGTCGCCTATCTCGTCGGCAGCAACCGGCCGCAACTGTTCGTCGAGAACTAATAGCTCTTCCCCGCCGCACGCGCGGCCGATGGGAATCGGCTCGCGCTCGTCGGCTGGGCATCGGGGCAGCGTGTAGTAGCTGCTCACGATGGTGGTCTCCGTAGGTCCGTACAGGTTGGTGAACCGCGCGTGCGGCAGCCGGCGCATCCAGTGGATCAGCGTGGGCGTCGGCAGCGGTTCTCCGGCGAACAGCACCCGGCGAAGGGACGGAAAGTCGTCCTGGCCCACGACATCGAAATTCGCCATCAGGTTGAGGACGGAGGGCACCGAGAACCACTGCGTGAGCCGGGCGTCGCGGATGAACTGCGCCAGCTTGTGTGGAAGGAGATTAAGCTCGGGGGGCACGAGGTGCAGTTCGGCCCCCGCCCAAAGGGTACCGAAGACGTCGAACGTGGATACGTCGAACCGTAGCGGCGGGTGCTGCGAAATGCGATCCGTCTGGACGATGCCGAAGTACGCCGCCGCCCAGCGAAGCAGATGCGCCACGCTCCCATGGGTGACGGTCACGCCTTTGGGAATTCCCGTCGAGCCCGATGTGAACAGAATGTGCGCCACGTCGCTGCCGGTGTTGGCGTAGGCGGGTGGCGTCGCTGGGTACGCCGACAGATCGCGCGAGGTAAACGCCGGATCGATATCGCGGGGCGGGTCTTCGTCAAGCCATCCAATCGTAGGCCGCTGGGTGAGCGTCGCAGCCGCCAAGGTGTCACGCAGATTCTGGCCGACGGGACCGGCTGCCAGAATGAACCGACAGTCGCTCACTTCGAGCACCCGCGCCTGCCGTGCTGCCGGGCTGGCGGGATCCATGGGCACGTAAATCGCATCGGCTTTTAGCGCGCCGAGCATGGCCACGATCGCCGCAGGCATCTTCGGCATCAGCAGACCGACGCGATCTCCCCGCCGGCAGCCTGCTTCTTTCAGTACGCGGGCAAGCCGGTTGCTTGCTTCCTCGAGCGCCGCGTACGTGAGGCGGGTGCCTTTGAATACGAGCGCGGTCGCCTCGGGTCGCGCTTGCGCTTTCGCCGTCACCCCTTGTTGTAACAGCATGGTCATGCCACGAGGCAGCGCGCGGCGGCGCGCTCGAACACGACACCGGTGTGATGCATCTCTTCCACGCTCGCGGGCACGTCGAGAA